>Ga0209581_1000090_pt1 | contig 299965 bp, 297 predicted proteins | sample Coa_R2_FD_187160 | JGI IMG/M metagenome (GOLD analysis project Ga0209581, IMG submission 187160) | Surface soil microbial communities from Centralia Pennsylvania, which are recovering from an underground coalmine fire - Coalmine... | ecosystem: Environmental > Terrestrial > Soil > Unclassified...
CCTCCCGTATCCCCACCACCACCGTCACCACAATCGGAATCGCAACCAACACCCCGACGTGCTTGCGTATCGTCTTCCAAATCTGGTGCAGATCGATCGCCGGCCCCGAGGAACCGGAGTCGATGAGAGCCTGAAAATTGGGCTCGTCGACCTCAACCGTCGGAGTCAAGCGTCGCAGAGAGTAAGGTGAAATCGGCCCGGCTGACATGGCACTATCCTTAGGGAACTCCACTGACAATCAATGCCGCCGGAGCAAACTGAATCACCGCAACAGTGGCGTAGTACACTGCGTAGCCCGGAAGCTTGTAGAGCGCGTACGGAACCTGAACCACGTCATTGCTCTCCAACACCACGTCAGGTTCCTGAAGCTGCTGCACTTTGTTGAGATTGACCTTGATAATTTGAGCCTGGGCATCGTGGCCCTGGCGGATAACCTCGACGTTGCTCATATCGGCGGCGAACAAAGGTCCTCCGGCGGCGGCGACCGCGCCAAGGGCCGTAAGGCCGGGAGTGAGCTGGACGGGTTTGGGCTGCGAAACCCATCCGATAACTTTGACCGTGCCCCCCAGCGGGACATCGATCTGATCGCCCGGGCGCAGAGGAACGCCAAGGCATCCGGGTCCGCCCGCCTTCACCAGGTTGATCAGCACGGGCAGTTCGGTTGAATACGGGGAAGTTTCCTGCGGCACGTTCGGTTGTGGAGGCGGCGAAGGCTGCATCGCAGGCGGCGCCGGGACCGTCGCCGAAACCGGGCGCACCGCGCCCTGCTCCGCGAGCGCGGCCGTCTTCGGCGCACCGACTCCCTCGATTGGCCCCGCGTTTTCGCGAATCGTTCCGCCTTCGATCTTCTGGGAAGCGTCCGCAACCGCAGGCGTGAAAAGGATTTCCTGGGCCGCATCGCGGCTCATACCGCCCGCGCGCTGGATGATGCTCTCGATGGTGTCGTCGGGGCTGAGAGTGAACATTCCGGGATTGGCCACCGAACCGACCACGGCGACCTGGCGGCTATGGTAAGTCTGCACGAAGACGGTGACCTCAGGATGGTACATGTAGTCGCCGAGTTTTCTTTCGATCGCCGCCTTCGCTTCCTTTTCCGTCAGCCCGGAGAGCTTGATATCGCCGATCAGAGGCAGCGAAACGTTCCCGTTCGCGTCCAGCCTGACGACGCGATCTTTGAGTTCGTTGACGTTCGGGCTCGATACCTGCAGAACGTCGCCCGGGCCGAGCGTGAATTCACCGGGATTTTCGGTCCGATGTTTCCAAATCTCGATGACCTTCGGGTTGCTGCACATCTGGGTATCGAGCGCGGCACGCGCCTGGCGCGCTTCGTTCGAGAATTCGGGCGGGAGGTTTCCCGCCGGCTGCTGCTTCGAGGTCGAGCATCCGCAAATCGGTGCTGCCAACAGCATCAAGAGCAGCAGGCCGCGCAAACTTCCAAGCCGAAGCCGCGAGCTGCTCATTTTTCTTTTCAACATGGCCATGGTTGTTTTCGGTTGAAGCCCTCAGCGACTATCGGGACGGGCTGACCGGGGGTGTTGGCGTCGGTTGATTTTTTGCGATTGGCACAAGTACGGCGCCCACAGGCACGCCGCCGACTACACCGCTCGGCCCGCCGGGAACGCCAGTCCCGCCCGAGGGGTTCGCCGCTGAACCGCCAGTCGGATCAGTGTTCGATCCGGCGTTGGAATTGCCCCCAACGGGGCCGGTCATTCCAGAAAAGAAACTCGAGGCATTGTCCGTGCCCAGTTGAAACGCGGACGGATCTGTCGAGGCGGTTGCGAGGGCCGCTCCGCTCGTCATCGTCCAATCGATATTGAGGCCGGTAGGAGGAAGATGTGCGATGGTTTCGTTTCCGCCGCGAAATCCGACGGGTCCTCCGTCCACCGTGTATGTGTAAACCGCGGGAGTGAGACCGGACACGCGATAAATGCCGTTCTTGTCGGTGTAGACGGTCGATATGACCTTGCCCCGCGCATCCTTCACGATGACTTTGACGTGGACAAGGGGCAGGCCTCTCCTGCTCGTCACCACGCCGGTCAGGTCGGCGCCCACGGCGGCATCGACATGCAGGAGAATGGCTGCGAGCAAAAGAATCGCCAGACGGGGAATCTTTCGCAGGCCACCGACGAGCGTGGTTTGCAAAGCGTTCGAAAGATATCGACCGGATGTAGGCATACTGATCGTTTTAGTAGCTTTTAGCCAATGCGTCCGCCAGCCGGAGGCTGTTATCTTAGTTTCTCCGTATCGCACTATAGACAAATAGAGCCGAGTTAAGCAAGCAATCGACTATCGGTTCTCTAGACGAAAACAATCAATGCCTGTCGTCTGCTCAAATTTTGTCCTATTGACGTCTCGTGCAACGTTAATATTCGACAAGAAATCTCAGCTTGCTTCTGCCAGCAAAAGCCAAAGCCGGAACATTCGAAGCAATTCGCGTGCCGTGAAAACAGCCTCGATAATCGCAAGAAATTGCTTGACGACCCTGCTTGAGCATGTCGCAAATGGGTCGCTCACGACCATTCGAGTCATCTTCTCGCGCTCCTGATGGCCAGACCTTCGTCCCGCGCCCGCGCATCAGGCCCCGGCCGCCAAACCCGCAAAGCGTCCGGGAAAGGGCTCGACCTGCCGATGCTCGTTCCAGGGTGCACGCGCGCTCTTGCGTCTTCGTTAGTTCACTACGGGGAAGCCGCCGGCCTGCTGATTAAGCATCACGCAAATGCCAGTTTCTGCGCCGGCGCTGGTCGCGGATTCGGATGTCAAGGGGCGGCTTCCGTCGAAGTTCGGACAGCCTCACTACCACAGCACCGTTGTTTTGGCAATATTTGAATCAACCCATTGTGCACGACGAGTGATAGATTGTTCGCCGCCGCTCGCCCCTTCAACACCGGCAGTCAACCCGCAATCCTTCGCGGATCCAGGGCCCGCTTCCGCCCGATCTGGCGGCCGCTATTGTGAGAATTGTCCTCGCCTTCGCCGAGAGTCGAGGTTGTTCGCGATCCTCCGGCTCATGAGGGTGTCACTTCGTATGGCCGCATCATCTCATTGTCTTCGTGCTCGAGTACGTGACAGTGCCATACATATCTGCCGGTGAATCCTTCGAATCGCATGATGATGCGAACCATCGTTCCCGGAGGAACGCATACGGTGTCTTTCCATCCGCGCAGATTCGGCTCGGGCTGCTCGGGCGGTCCGGTGAACCGCAGTTCTTTACCGCGCTGATAAGCGGCGGCATCGAACCGGCGGCGGTCGAGGATCTGGAAACGCACCAGGTGCAAATGAATGGGATGGGTGTCGCGGGTCAGGTTGAGCAGGCGCCAGACTTCGACGGAATCGATGGCGGGAGTTTCGGTGATCGGCGCGCCCCAGCGGGTTTTGTTCAAAAGCGTAAGAGTCGTGCCGCCGCGCGGGCCGAAGTATTCATCCAGCGTCAGCGTGCGGACGCGGGCCGCGCTCGCTTCGGTCAGCCGCGGTATTTCGCGAAGCTTGCCGGGGATCGGGCGCGCCGGCGCGGCCGGCGCATCGCTCGCCACCCGGAATTGCATCACTTCCTGGCCGCCGCTCTTCAGCACGGTTTGCCGGCCGCGATAGCGTGCGAAATCGACGATCACGTCGGCGCGTTCCGCCGGCGCCAGCGTCACGGATCTCTGTTCGACGGGCTCCTGGAGCAATCCCTGGTCGGTTCCGATTTGATGGAAGGGATCGTTATCGCCAAGCGACAGCGTGAAGAAGCTGCTGTTCGCCACGTTGACGATTCGCAGCCGGTACGGGCGAGGTTCGACCTCGAGATACGGAAAGATCCGCCCATTGATCAGGGTCGCGTTGCCGTGAAACTCCGGCACCCAGCGCGCGAAGGGCAGGTTGTGAAAGTGCATGTACTCGAGTTGCGACGCGAGATTGAACGCGCGATCACAGATTGTTATCGGCAGCTCATACCTGCCCGCCGGAAGCTCGAGCGACCGCTCGTGCTCGTCCCGGACCACGAACATCCCGTACAACCCCGCATAGACGTTGAGGCGCGTGATGCCGAGAGCGTGGTCGTGGTACCAAAGCGTCGCCGCATCCTGGCGGTTCGGGTAGTAGTAGAGGGCGGATTCTCCCGTAACGAACCATGACTCCGGGTACCCGTCGCTATCCGGCGGAACCTTGGCCCCGTGGACATGCACCACCGTGCGCACCGCCGGATGCGATCGTTCGGCGCCGTGAATTGACGGATCCAGCGCAAAGAGATGCGCGCGCGGCAGGTGATTGCTCCATTCAATCAGCAACGGCTTGCCGCTATGCGCTTCGATGAGCGGCCCCGGCGAACTGCCGTTGTAGCCCCACAGGCGCACCGGCTTGAGATCGCGATGGACCCGTCCGAAAAACTGATTCATCCGCATCCGGTAGACAGGGATGGCTGAACCGGGGTTGTGCGGATCAGGCTTTTCGCCTTCAGGCCTCAACGCCGGCGCAAGCGGCAGAGGATCCACGAACCTGGCCAGGCGATTGGGATCGATTTTCGGAACATGCTTTTCAAACTCGATCACGGGGCCGGCAGCATCGGGATCCGTCGCCGCGCGTTCAAGCGCGCCGCTCTGGTTGGGGTCGCGGCCGCACCACGGGATGGGGCCGTCATCGGATGCGCCGATTCGCGCCGCGGCCAGCCCCGCGCCGGCCAACGCCGCCGCGCCAAGAAACCTTCGCCGCGTCAGGATTTTACTTCGCAGGGCCACGACCTCGTTCGCGCAATTTCGATGGACCAGGACAGGCCTTACGACGGGGAGGCAAGATCGGCCAGCACTGCCGCGCGAAGCGCGGGCAGCTCCCTTACGTCGCGGACATACGTGAGCCGTTTTACGGGAACGGCGCGTGCCAGTTCAGTCGCGAAGCGAAACAGGCGCTCGAGCCGCTCGGGGTCGGCGGTCCAATTGTTGATCGTGGCCTCAAGGATCAGCGCGAACGCATCTCCAGGCGGCACTCGCTCGATCCTCGGCCGCGCGTCCGCGTTGTCTTGCGGCGGCTGAATCACGTAAAGCGCCCGCAGTCGATGGGGCCGAGCGACGGCGAGCGCGCCCGCCGCGGGAATAATGACCTTATGCATCAGCGGATTCGAGGGAAGATCCGCGAATTGCGAGCCGAAGATCGTCTCGGCCATATGCGGGTAAAGCTTGAGCCGCGCGGGCCCCGGATGTGCGAGAAATTCCTGTCCACTTCGGGTTGCCACCAGCATGTCGTCGGTAACCAATGGACAACCCGCTTCCACCATCAGGGCCCCCAGCGTCGATTTTCCATATCCGCTGTCGCCGATGAAGGCGGCCACCCCGCCATCGAAGAGCACCGCCGTGGCGTGCAGCGGTTCGTGTCCAAGTTTCACCATCGAAACGGCGAGCGCCTGGCTCAGCAGGTAAGCCTGAAACCCCTCGTCATGGACGCGGGAGCAGGAAAGGACCTCGATGCGGCGCGCGTCAGGCGAAACCGTAAAATCGAACAATCCCGGCCATCGGCAAAGGAAACCCCCGTGCGGAAGGTTGACCGCCTGATATCGCCCGCTGTTCCATCCGGGCAGAGCGGCGGCCGCCCGCGCGAAGGCGGCGGGATCGCCCTCGACCAATTCCACGTCACAGTTCGGGGTGTCGGCGGCGGGGACGCCGGCCAACCGCCACGGCGCGCGGAGGCTGATTCCGTAAACGCGATGGGTCCATCGGCGCGGATTCCGCCTCGATGCCGCATCCCGAGCCGTCGATGCATCCGAATTCGTCATCGTGCTTCAGCCGGTCTTGCGGACTCCCACAATCGCCCGAGGCCGGGGTCCCGCCTCCTTGCCAAAATAGGCTCGGATCCAGAATTCCAGGCCCAACGCCTCGAGGTATTGTTCGTCGGTCAGATGTTGACTTGGAGTGAAACCGAGCGATTCGCTCTCGAATGCCCCGGGATCGGAGCCACGATAGGCGCCGAGCCGCAGGCGTTCAAGCCGCGAGGAAGTCGTCCCCTCGTCACGCCATCGCCGCAACCGGGCCTGGCGCGGGATGAGGCCGCGCACCGCGTCCCTGAGCAATCCGCGGGGAACGCCTCCCCTGGTCTGGGTTTCGCCGGGAATCGCCATCAGGAACGCGATCACGTCGCGGTCGAGGAACGGCGACGTGCGGACGAGTCCGAACCGCGCCGCCATCATCTCGTCCGCATCGAGAGCGAGGCGATGCGATTTGGCGTGAATGACCTCGTAGATATTCCGGGCGTGCGCGTTGGCATAGCGGGGATGCTGGATGCGAGGGCGCGGCCGCCGCGCGCGGCGGATCAATTCGTCGGCCACCCACGCGCGATTGCGCGCCGCGCCGCGGCCATACAGCAGGCGCAGCAGCGAGCGCATCGCCTGCGGCGTAAGGCCGAGCGCCAATTCGCGGCAGAAGCGCCGGTAGAAATACGAAGGATCGATGTTCCCGAACCATCTCGGATATTCGCGAAGATGGCGGAGCACTTTGCGCCACCCCAGCTTCTTCCACAGATCGACCAGGTAGCCGGTCACGAACATCAACTGGTCGCTCCACAGGCCCGTGAGCAGCACTCTCGCGCCCCGGGCGCTCGCCTGGGCGAGCAGCGGAGTCTCGGCGCACCAACTGTCGTCGAAGAAAGGGGTCTCGGAATGCCAGGCGGCGTCAGCCAAATGATCGAAATTGCCGGGGCGGCCCATCTCAACTCGGTCAATCCGTATGCCGCAGTATTGCTCCATCAGCGCGAGGATTTCGTTTTCCTGGCTTCGCTCGTCGGATAGCGGCGCATAGGAAAGCGGAAGCAGCGAGGGCCGCGACACTTTGCTTTTGCTCTCCAGGTCCGCGATGCCGAGGACGATGGTGGAATCGAGGCCGCCGCTGGCGCCGATCGCCACCGGGTAGTCGCTGCGCATCCTGCGCCGGATCGCACGGATGAGCAATTCACGCAATGTCAGCACGTAATCCGAATAGGCGCGATGGCGGATTTGCGCGGCCGGATTGAAGTCCCAAAAACACTCCTCCGCGATTCCATCCGGCGTCACGACGAGCAGATGGCCGGGCAATACGCGCCGGATGCGCGCAAAAAATGACTGTCCATCATCCTCATACGGAAGCTGTTTCAGCACCAGGGAATCGGCCAGCAGGTCAAGGTTCGGCTCCGCGCTGATCCGGGGATGCGCGAGCAGGGCTTTCGCTTCGGAAGCAAAGACCAGGTTCCTGCCGTCGGTCCAGTAGTAAAGCGGGCGGCATCCCACCGGGTCTCGCGCCAGCAGGAGTTGCCGGCCGATGGGCGAGAAAGCGGCCATCGCGAATTCGCCAACGATATGAGCGGGGCAGGTCTTGCCCCATCTGCGCAGTGACGCCAGGACCAGGTCGGTATCCGAATGCATCGCGCCGTCCCGCGCGATATTCAGCGCCGCCATCAACTCGCCGCGATTGTCGAGCCTCCCGTCAAACAGCACCACGTTGCCTTGATCGTCGGACAGCGGCTGATGCTCCGTGCGGGACTCAGGGACAACGCGCCGCAGATGACATCCCATCCCGACGGGACCTTGAATGCAGAAATCGAGACCGTCGCCGCCGCGATGAGCAATCCGATCGGCCATCGAGGCCAGGATCGAGCGGTCGACCGGACTGCCGTCACCGTTCCAGACGCCGACAAGCCCGCTCATCCGAGCCCTCGGTCTTCAAGGAAATTCTCGAAATGGAGCCGCGCGCGGCGCCAAACTCGGGCGCTGTGAGCTTTCAAACTTCGGGGAAGCTGGCGCGCGGCCTGGGCGAGCTGGCTGACAGCTTCACGGCGTTGCCCCGTTTTCACATACAGGCGGGCCAGCCGGAGGCGGTCGCGCGTGTGGTCGAGGCCGGCGGTGAACGCGATTTGGTAACACGAAATCGCGCGGGCGCTATCGCCCCGAAGCGCCAGGAGCCGGCCGAGATCGGCGTAAGTCAACCAGTGATCTTCATCTATCACCCGCGCCGGTTGCGTGCAGGTAAGAATGTGCCAGGAGAGAGGCTTCTGCCCATGCAGCGCCAGGCTCAGCGATCGTTCGTAGTGCTCGATCGCATCGTCAAGCCTGCCGCCGCGGGCGCAGGCCTGCGCCAGGCATCGGTGCGCATCGAGATTGTCGGTCCATAGCGCAAGAGACCGATCCGACCATTCGGCCGCATCCGCCCATTTTCTTCGGCGTATCGCGACTCGCGCAAGCCCGGCCATCGCGTGAAAATCGGCAGGGTTGATCCCGAGCGCCCAGCGGAACTCGGCTTCGGCTTGCGACCAGCGGCCCCGCCAGAGACAACGCAACCCCAGGCTGTTGAAAGGGTTCTGATAGCTCGGATCGATTTCAAGCGCTCGACAGCTATGGCTTTGCGCCTCGCGCAGGCGGCCGGCTCGGGCGGACAGCAGCGCGAGATGGTAGTGCGGCGCGGCGCTGTCCGGAAGCAGTTTGATTGCCTGCGTGAAGAGCGTCCGCGCCTTTTCCATGTCTCCCCGCGCCGCGCAGAGCGATCCTTCGCGCAATCGATCGTAGCCGGCGCTGTCGATAGAACCCCGAAGCCGGCATTCGAGTTCCTCGCCAAGATACTTCCACGCCAGCGGCGTATAGCAGCCGTCCACCGAGTGCGCGATCGTAATCATCTCGGGCTCGAGACGCGCCGCCCGGATTTGATCGATCAGCTCGTCGGGCCATCGCCAGGGCAAAGCAGAGTGCGTGTCGGGCCGTGCATGGGCAATCTGCGGGATGGCGAAATAGTCGACGTCGATGTCGAGCAGAACGCGCTGTCCGGCGAAATCAAGCGAAGACATCGCGGCGACGGTGAGCAACCTGCCGTTGAGGCGCAGGCGGATGCGGTCAGGCAGAATTTCGATCGAGCGCGGCGAAGTCCCGTAGTCCTTTGCGAGGCTTCGCAGTTGCCGCACGAGGATTCCGCGCGCGCGCCGATCGCTTATCGAGCGATCGGGCACCACCCAACAGACTTCGCGTACGATGTCTTGCTCGAGGGCTGCGCAGATGAAATTGGCAATCGTGATGCCCTCGCCGCGGATTCGCCACATGTCGTGATGCGCGTCGATATGCACCAGCAGCGCCGCCCGTATTCCGGCATCACGCCAGATGTAAAAGGCCTCGTCGTGATTTTCGATGCGATGGAGAGGCGGCGCTTGAGAGTCGAGGGAATTTGATGCGGACGGAAGCGCGCAGGAGGCCGAGGAGGACATTCTTAGTCCTCCAGTGTCAGCAGCCGGGCGTAGCCCTCCAGCTCGGCAGGATCATCGAGTAAGGGTGCGCGATCGTGCTCCACCCAGGCGTGAGCGGCAAACCGGCCTTCGGGGCTCCTGGTGACTCCCAGATGGATTCGTGAGACGTGCCCGCCGCGCGATAGCATCTGGTTCAGCGCGAGCGCCCGCGAGAGGCAGGTGGAACCGGGGATCCATCTACTTGCGCATCCAACCGCCCATTCCGCTTCGGCTACGGTGAACCGCATTCTCGGGGGAACCGGAATACTCCTTGCGGCTTGAAGCGCCGCGCGCCACGGCATCAGCTTGAGACATATACCAGCAACAGAGAGCAGCGCGCCCGCGCTTATCAGGAGCGCACGATCCTTCCAACTCAAGCTCACAAACCTGCTGAAGAACCTCATTCGACCACTTCGACCAGACCGTGAGCCACCAGGTCTTGAATCAGCTCGCGCAGGTCCGCTTCAAGCGTCTCGCGCTGCACATCGTACTCTTGCGCCAGTTCGATGCAGAGCTGGTCAAGCGTGACAGGAGCAAGCAGGGCTTTCCAGACTCGGGCTCCGATCGGGTCCAGGCCGAAATAGACCCCGCTCTTCAGGTTGAGGATGGCAGCTTCGCCGGCGAGGTCGCAGGAGACCTGGTTCCTGGATGCGACGAGGCGCGAGTTGAGAGTTAGCGCAAGCTCACTCATTAAACCCTTATATTCTCTAAAACGGCAAAAACAACGTTAATAATAGCACAGCGCAGGCTCCGCCGTCCAAGTAAGCCGAAATTTACATGAAATTCGCTAAATCCTTGAATTTTCAAGCGCACAGGCCAGTCTAAGTCTAAAATTGAACGTATTTAAAGCTCAAGAGCTTTGCAAGATTGCTATAACAAAGCTATACTAACAAAGGCGGCATTGAGACATTTTAGCGTGTTTTTTGTCTATTTGTAGCAAGTGCGAAAGGGGGCGTTCGCATGAACACTTTGAAGGAGTTTGCACCCATTGAGTTCTCTCTTCTTCGGGTTAAAAAATCTGAGCACTCTGTCGCGTGAGCGACGAATTCTTCCGGCTTTTGTTGGGATTCTCGCGCTCGCGGCCTTCTTCTCGCTTCCCGGACGCACAGCCGCACTGGCTAGCGATGGCGGCCGATCATCCGGAGGCGGGGACGAAAACCACGGCGCCTACCATTCATCCGATGGCGATGGCTCGCGCCGCGGCGGTCCCTGCGATGACAACGGCAGGGGCGACGATCATCACAGCGATGCCGACTCGGAGGGCCATCGCAACAGTGGCTCGTCCGACTGGCCCTGGAAAAACGCGCACGAGAATGACGGTGGATGCTCACCGTCGCCATCGCCGAGCCCCAAGCCGACGCCGACGATCTGCCCGCGACGAACGCCGACTCCGACTTCGACGCGCACGCCAGTTCCGACCCTGACTCCGACGCCGACTTTGACACCAACTCCGACGCTGACGCCGACCCCGACCCCGACCCCGACTCCGCGGCCTACCGTCGCAGCGGTACCGGCATCGCTGCCCGCGGGTGGCGCGATGGCCGGAAACGCGGCGGGCGCATTCGGTCTGCTGAGCATCGGAGGCGTCGAATACGCATACGTGCCAAACGGCAGCTACCTGGAGGATCCGAATCCCTTGGTCAATCCTGATGTGACTCAGCCGGTGATTCCAGGCGTGACCTACACGGGAGTTTCGGTGGTTCCGCTTTCGACGACCGGCGTGAAGACGCAGATCAACACTCCGCAGGCGGTCAACTCGTGCGCCGGCAACCAGAACACCGGCATCGTCGTTTGTACCAGCAATCAGAACGACATCTACATCATCAACAGCGCGACCAACACTATAACCGCGACTCTCACCAGCGCCGGCAATCCGAACTTTCCTTTTTATTCATCGGGTGGCGCGTGCGTGACCTGCGGAGTTAGCGTCAATGCGGCCGACAACACGGCAATAATCGGAGTGAGCGCGGATCCATCGGTCAATCCGGGCATGAGCGGCTACCAGGTTCTGAACCTGGCGAACAATACCCTGAGCCCCGTTTTCTATGCGACCGGCAACCATATTGCCGAAGCATGGAGCGTCGATACCGATCGGAACCTCCTGGTTTCCGCAACCGAAAACATCGGCCCCTTGCAGCAGGACTTCTCGGGCAATCCTGTTTCAGGAATCGGGCCCTGGGACCTGACGCAGCCGCCCGATCTTGAATTGTTCGACTTGAGCGTGAGTTCGCCCTCGCAGCAGAACTTCAGCCCGGCGTCGTCGTTGCTGGATCCTGATGCGGAGATGGACTCGGCCGTACAGGATTCGACGGGAGCAACGGTCGCGACCGAAGAATTCACTGGCAACCTGCTGCTGACCGATTTGAGTCAGCGGACGGGCACGGCCGGCAGCCCCGGAAGCTGGAATTCACCCAGCAGCGTGCAAAATCTGCCCGAGCTGGGACCGGTCAATATGTCACAGTTCTGGCTTCCGACCGGGCCGGCGCCCAGCTTCTTTACCTCGGGCGCGACCGCAATTTCGATCGCGACCGGAACGCACTACGGCTTTATAGAGGACGAATTCGGCTCCGGCGCGATTGGCGCCTTCGTGCTGCCATCCTCATCGACGGCGGGTTCCGCTCCGCAGGTGCTGGACTACGTATTGGCGGCGCTGCCAAACGATCCGGTGACTCAGGCGCCCTGGGAAAATTCGTTCGATCCGCACGGGCTGGCCGCCGCGTATGCGACGATCGGCAGCGGCAACGCCTACGGCATCCTGATGAACACCACGTACAACGTGACCACGGCTCTCTCGGAAGCCTCGCCGAGCGGGACGTCGTCGCTTCCTTACTCGCGGACTTCGATCGCGGTTGTGAGCCTGCCGGGGCTGATCGCTGCGCCGCGGGTTTCGGGATGTACTCAGAACACGGTGCCAATCGCCAGCATTACCGAAAGCGGATCGACCGTCACCGTCACGACCGCATCGCCGCACGGTTTCTCACCCGGTCAGGTTGTGACTATCGGCGATCTGTTTGACGGTTGGGTGGTGGATCCCTTAGGCAGCCTCGGGTACAACGGCACCTTCACGATAACTTCGGTACCCGATGCGGGAACGACCGACGTGACCTTCACCTACACCGCCCCCGTCACCGGGCTGGGCGACGCGATCAACGGAACGGGGCTGTTTGCCGGAGCGGATGCCACTTCGAGTGTGTGCACGCCCGATTTCAGCGGACATTTCGTCGATCCCTCGTACGATCTCGTCGCAAACGGCGTGGTTCGGTTCTTCTCGGTGCATTAGGGGCGTCTTTCGCCCGGACTCTCGGGACGTGGCCGCGATGCGGTCACGTCCCGGTGCTTTCTGCGGCCTGCTATTCGTGATACGCAAGCGGACGCGGCGGCGTGCAATCGCACCATCTCAATGAGCGGAGTACTGGGCGTTTGGCATCTGGACGAGCAGCCGGTCGAGGCTGTCGCCTTCGAAGGCTCGCTTGCGCGGCTGGCCCATCGCGGCCCTGACAAATCGGGAATCTGGCGCCTGGGGCCCGTAGCGGTCGGATGCTGCCTTTCGCGGACCACGCCGGAGTCGATCGAAGAACACCAGCCGCTGGCGGATGGGACGACGGTATGCGTCTTCGACGGCCGCCTGGATAATCGCGAGGAGCTGGCCGAGATGCTCCGCGATCATCATCTATACTCGCCAGCCGCTCCCGATTCACATTTCGCACTTGCCGCATACGATCGATTCGGAAGCGATTTCGTTCTGCGGCTCGAAGGCGATTTTGCGCTCTGCGTGTTCGACGGCCGCGCGCGGCGGATGATACTTGCGCGTGACCGGCTTGGCGTTCGGCCGCTGTGTTATGCGCTGACCGCAAAGGCGTTCCTGCTCGCATCCGACGCCAAGGCAATTCTTGCCTATCCCGGCATCGAGGCGGCCGCTGACGAGGAAATGCTGGCCGACTTCATCCTTTATTTCCCGTCGTTCGCGGCGCGCGAACGAACTTTTTTCCGCGGGATCCGCTCGCTGCCCCCGGGGCATCTGGCGATCTTCGAGGAAAATCGACTGACGGTCCGCGCCTACTTCGACTTCGACGGTTTGCATCCGGTGCGCCTGAACAGTTTTCGCGATTATGCGCACGCGTTTTCCACTCTCTTCGAGCGGGCGGTCCGCAGGCGGCTTAGAAGCCGGAGTCCGGTCGCGATCTCAGTAAGCGGCGGGCTCGATTCTTCGTACATCTTTTGCCTCGCCGACCGGATGGCCGAGAGTTCGACCGCCAGTGTCCTGGGACTTAACTATGGCGGAAGTCCGGGGACCCCGTCCGACGAGCGTGAATTCATCCTCGCGCTGGGGCGCGCGTGCCGGTCGCCGATCGAGCATGTCGAGCCGATGCCCGGATTTGTAAAGACCGCCGGAGACTACGCGTGGCACACCGAATCGCCCGGCATCGAGGGCCTCGGGCTGACCCATCGCGCGCTGATGGATCGCGCGCACGAACGGGGATCGCGCGTGATGCTCACCGGGCACTGGGGCGACCAGCTTCTGGTCAGTTGGGACTATCTGTCAGATCTGATTCGGGGCGGGCGATGGAAGCTTCTCGCGGCCCATTTGCGCGCCTGGAACTTCCCGGCGTCCACGATCGCCCGGAATTTCGTTCGCGATCAAGCCGAGCGGTATTCACCGGAACCTTTGCTGGCTCTGATACGCCGCCTGCGAACGCGATTCGAGGGCAGACTGACGGCGCCCTGGTTCACCGCGCGCTTTCGAAGCTTGATGGCTGAACGGCTGGCGGCCGGACGCCTTCCGCGCATCGCGGGCAGCGCGCACGCGTGGTCGGCCTACCAGCAGTGCCGGCTCAGCTATCAGATTCACTGCATCGAATGGAACTCGCGCGCGATGTCGCAAAGGGGCATCGAGGTCGCCTTCCCGTTTCTCGATCGCGACATCGTTCAGTTCCTTATCAATATTCCGGGCGAGATCCAGTCGTACGGCGGCATCTCGCGCAACCTGATGCGCGAAGCGATGCGAGGCGTCGTGCCGGACATTATCGTGGACCGCCGCACCAAGGGTGCTTTCACTCATCTGGGCAACGCCAGCATCGAGCGCGATTTCGAACGAATTCGCAGCCTGCTCGGCCCGGGCGCGCTTGCGGTCGAGATGGGCTATTTTGACGGCCCTGTACTCTGGAAGCTGCTGGATGCTTGGCGGGCCGAGAATCAGCGCTCAACCGAGTCGGTCGTCGCCTGGCGAATCGTGGACCTCTGCGGTTTCGAAGTCTTCCTGCGCACATTTTTCGGCGGCGCCACCCGGCCGGAACTTCAGTAGCGCGCGAAGGGTTTCGCGAAGCGCGCTCTCTACTGATACCGGAGCAGGATATAGAAATACCGCGGCTGCCCCGGCCCCCGAAGCCACGTCAAAATCCAGCGCTCGGGCGCGCTGTAGGGAAGATAGCCCCGCTGCGTCACCGTGCGGCCTTTGGCGAGCCGGTCCTCGAGGCCGGTCACCCACGCATCCGGCGAAGTGTCGTGGCTGTGCCGCAGAAGCCAGATGGTCCGCGGCCCCGCCTGTTCGGCGTCCTCGGTGGCGGATGCGCGATGCTCTTCGTCAAGCGGCACCACGCGGATATCGGGCCGGATCTTTTCCATCAGCGGTTCGGCGAAAGTGCTGTATTCGTCAACCATCAGGAGCGTTCCGCCAGTTGGAGACTCCTTGTTGATCACGGCCGCCATCTGGTTATAGGGGACGCAATATTCCTTGTTCAGGTAGCCGGTTCGCGAAAAGTAATCATAGTCTCCGGCCGCATACAGGAGCGCCAGCGCGCAGAGCATCACGGTCCCGTGTTTCGTGGTGCGCGCTCCTTTGACCACGATCATCAGGAAGAACGGCAGCAAAAACAGCATCCGGGCGGGTGTAAAGGGAAAGCTCGTCCATCGGATCACGCCCGCATAGCCGAACAGGGCCGAAAGAGCGACGACCCCAAGCCATTCGGGCCGCCGCACGACGCCGCGATACAGGCAAAACAGAATCGCCGGCGCGAGCGCCGCGCCGACAATCAACGCCGGGGTTGACAGGGTTTCCCCGAAGCTGAACGAAACGAACCACCATCCGAGACGCACCGCCTGATCCAGGAAATAGTTGCCGGCCGGCGCCGAGCTGGAGGAGAGCCATTCTTCGATCGCGCCCGCGATGGCTCCAAGCCCGGGCAGATACAGGATCGCCGCAACCAGCGCCGCACTCCCCATGAGCATCGCGCGCGACTGAAGAGACAAATCGCGGCGGAAAGCAAACGCGACCGCGACGGCGCCACCGATAGCCAGCCCGGGAAGATAGTGAATATACAAAAGAAGGGCGGACAACGCCGCGTAGGCCAAAAGCCGGCCAAGGCTCCGCGGCCGGCGCATCCATTCGGTCGCCGCCGCGAGGACCGGCAGCGCCGCGGCAACCTGGATGCTGTAAGACCGCGCCATGCGCGTGTAGAGCAACAGGCAAGGCGAAAGCACCCACAGCGCGATGACCCATAGTTGCACCGCGCGAGGCTCTCGCTTCAGCCACAAGCGATACAGGATCGCGGTCGCGGCAAGCCCCCACAGAACGGACATCGCGCGCAGCCGCACTAACTCGCCCGGCGGCCATGGAATTCGAATCCAGTAATGGGAGAGAACGAAGTAGAGCGGAGGATGGCCGACTTCGGCGGCTGTTGTGCGGATCTGGCTGAGCGGCTGCGGCACGACCTGGAGCGTGAACCATTCGTCGCGCCACGCCGCCAGGAACCCCAGGCGATGGAATTGAATGACGGCCTGAAGCGGCAATGCCCAGATCAATGGATCGTCCCGCACCGCATCGATCCATCGGGAAATCCTGCTCGAAGCCATTCGCGGCGATACTACACGGCCGCTTCCGGCTTCACCACTTGAGTACGCTATACTGGCGGCGATCGAAGGGATTTTGCCGATGTCCGGAACTTCAGCTTGACAGGCCGCCCGCAATATCCAGCTAATCGCGAAGCCGTTTTCCTTGCCGCCGCGGTTCGCCGTTTCCTCGACAAAGACATTCCCCCGCCCGATCCGGAGAAGATCGATCCCGAGCAGACATTGCGGCTCGCCGTGGCCCACGCCGTGGTTCCGATGGTGTATGACACGGTGCGGGAGGCCGCGCCGGACCATCGCCTCGCGCTCATGCTGCGGCCCGCGTTCGAGAACGACGCGCGCTTCAGCCTGGCGCTCGCCGGCGAGTTGCGCACGATCGGCAGATTGCTGGCCGAGCACGAGGTTGCCTTCGTTTCGCTGAAGGGGCCGCTGCTTAGTCAGCGGCTGTATGGCGATCCGGCCGTGCGTTCACCGGGCGATGTGGACCTTCTTCTGCATCCTGGCGACATAATCGGAGCGCGAGACCTTCTGATCGCGCACGACTACCGTATCGCCAGTCCTCTGCATTGGTCCGGCGATGCGGCATGCCTCAAGTCGCGCGAATGCGAGCTGCTGATGGTGCATCGCGAGCGGCAGCTTGCGATCGATCTGCACTGGCGAATCCTGCCACGCTACTTCCCGAGCGCCTTCGATCGCATCGAGGTGTGGAACCATCTCGTCTCGATCGCGATGTTCGGAGAAAGGCTCCCGGACCTCGCTCCGGAGCATCTGCTGCTGTTTCTGTGCGCGCATGCAAGCAAGCATGCATTCGAGCGGCTTTCGTGGATCTGCGATATCGCACGATGCCTGCGGGTGTTGAAGCTTGATTGGCCGGCGGTCATATCGGCCGCCGCCGCGAGTGGAACCACGCGCCAACTCCTGACCGGGATGAAAGTTGCGGCGGACCTGCTGGGAGCGCCGTTGCCATCCGGACTGCCTGCCGACGATGCGGCGGATCGCCTGGCCGCCGTTGCGATCGCGCGGTTGCTCGGCGCGCGTCCGTTGCCTGTCGCGGAGGCGGAGCTGATACCGTTCTGTCTGAAGATGTTTCCATCGCCGCGCCATCGGGCGCGCTACCTGCTCGGGCATCTTTCGCCGTCCGACGCGGAATACGCCGCCGTGCAAATCCCGCCGGCGCTGCACTTTCTCTACTATCCGCTTCGGCCGTTGCGGCTCGCTTCGAGATTCGTGGTCCGGCGCAGCGGGCGGCGGGCGCTCCCGGGCTGAGCGTTTTTCGCGCTGGAGTTGCGTTGCGGACGCGGGCGGCCGATAAGCGAATTGTCGCCATCTCCGCGGCCGCGGCCCTCTTGACCTTTAGATAGCACAAATTAGACAATGTGGTGCTACAGCATGCTTCTTGCAAAAGTGGGGGGAGGCTTTGCGCAGACCCGCGACCGCGACGTTGTTTCTGCTGGCGCTGACAGGGGCCTTTCTATATCTCTCGCTCTTCCTCTTGCCTGCGACTCCGCGTCTGCTCGACGGCGATCAATTCATCAATTTCGACAACGCGCGGCGGATGGTTCAGGGCCAGACGCTCTACCGGGACATCTTTCAATACACTTTGCCTGGCACCGAACTGCTCGAGGTTCCGCTGATAAAGGTTTTCGGCGCGAAGCTGGCTCTTATCGAGGCTCTCCTGATCGTCACCTATGTCGCGTACGTATGGCTCGCTCTGCGCATCGGATCGACGCTGCTGAACGGCTGGGACGCGGCCCTGGCAAGCCTGATGTTTCTTTGCTTCGGGCTTCATTGCGGGCTGGATGCGACCCATCACATCTTCAGCGTGCTGTTCGTGTATCTTGCCGCGGCGGTAATCATTCAGAGCCGCAGCGCGCCGCGGCTGCTGTTAGCCGGTTTGTTTCTTGGGATGGCGACCTGCTTCACGCAGACGCGGGCATTGCTTGTGCCCGCGGTAGCGGGCTTTCTGGTATGGGACAACCGCGTCAAGGCGCAAGATGAACGCCATCTGCTGCGCGAGGAAATAAGCCTCTTCGCTCCATTCGCTGCTCTGGTCCTTATGGCCAGCGCGTATGTGATCTGGAATGCCGGGCCGATCAATTTCTACCGGTACATCATAAGATTTCCATTCCTGCACTACCGCGAGGGCCAGGGTAACAATTGGTCAACCGCCTTTGAGGACTGGGTTCCAACCGTGCGCGGCGTCGCGGTCTGGACCTTTATGAAGCTGCTGGTACCCGGCTCTTATCTTGCTTTCTTTGCGTACGGATGGATGACAAAGAGGCGCCGCGGCGGCGTTCGCCTTCCTCTCGAAGCTGTACTCCTTGCGGTCGTGGGTCTCGCGCTGTTCTGCACTGTCGCGTACGCGCCCTTGCACGTGCGCCTGGCGGGCATCTCTTTGCCGGCTTTCGTCCTTGTTATCTGGATGTTGAATCAGGGCGCGAGCGGACTCTGGAAAGTGCCGGCATGGGGCGTCACGGCCGCATTCCTGGTGATGGCCCCGCTGAAAACGCAGCTTCAGCACTACTGGTTTTACGATACCCCCGCCGGGCAGGTCGCGATCGAGGACCATGACCTGTTTTCTGACCTGGCATGGCTCGACAAGCACACTGACCCGGGCGACAAATTCTTCGCCGCCTCGACGCCGATGTTCTACGTTCTGCTCGATCTGCAAAATCCGGCCAGAGTTCCGTTTGTGGAGCCGGACGGCTACACCCGCCCGCGCCAGGTGGCGAGGATCGCACGCCGATTGCATCGCGAGGCTCCGAAATTCATCTTATGGCCATTCTCAAGGGCAGAGTCGGACGATCCAGGCGACCCGCTTTATCTGCTGGGCCGGGAACTGCGCAAGGATTATCGTCCAGTCGAGTCGCTTCCTGACGGGACGGTCTGGGAGTTGAATCAGCAAGCGACCAACGTCTCAACTAAATCGCAAAGTCAGTCGCCTTACCGATTAGAAATGCCCCAGCCCGAGTAAGCATCGTCTCATTGACCGCGGCGTGCTGAGTAAGGGTGTGGATATCGCGCAAGTGCCTCTGTAGCGGCGAAGAATTATAGGGCGCGGTTCCCCCTCCCGCCGTGTAGCAGGTATCGACGATCGACGCGGCGGTATGGGCGGCCCACGCGACGCTCCCTATGATTCGCGCCATCTCAGGCGGAGTCGGCGGGCGCCCGGCCAGCGATGACTGCCACATCGCGCGCGACTCCGCCATCAGGAGTTCCCGCGCGGCGCGCAGGCTGGTCTCCGCGTGCGCGAGCCGATAGTGGAACAGAGGAGAATCCGCGATCGCCATGCTCGTATAGAGCCGCTTCTTGTTGGTGCCGGCGAGCGCGATTATGTCGGCGATCGCATGGCGGGCGATGCCGATTCCGACCGCTCCGATATGAAGCGCAAAGGACACTACCGGCGCGCGGTAGAGCGGCCCCTCAAGACAGGGCTCGCCTCGAAAGATGTCCAGCGAGTCGTCGTTCTCCACGCGCAGGTCGCGCACCTCGATGTCCTGGCTGCCGGTACCGCGCAGTCCGCTCACTTCCCAGGTGTCGATGATCTTCACCCGATCGCGCGGGAACAACATCGCGCGAGTCTCGCTGGAACCGGGCACAGGGCCGGGGCGCGGCTTTCCGTTCTCGCGGACCTCGCAATTGCCGATCAGCCACTGGCAATGCTGGCATCCGCTCGCAAACGCCCATCGTCCATTGACCAGGTAGCCGCCGCTTTGGAGCTCGGCGTGTCCGCGCGGGGCAAACCCGCCTCCGATGATTACATCGGGACCGTTGGAATAGAGCTGATCGAATCGATGGCGCGGGAGCAGCGCCAGCAGCATCGGCGATTCCGATCCGATCATCACTGTCCAGCCGGTCGCACCATCCGCCGCGGCGATCGCCTCGATGATCTCCATCGAGTCCGTAAAGGCGACCTCCATACCGCCATGGCTCCGCGGCGCCAGCATCCGGAAGACTCCGGCGGCGGTCAGTTGCTCGAGCAGGTCCGTGGGCAGGCATCGCGCGGATTCGATCTCAGCGGACCGCGCCGCGAGCATCGGCGCGCTTTCCCGAATCGCATCACGCAGGCGCGCTACGTCATCGGCCATCGCGTCCTCCGGCGCGATCGTTTGCCGCGGATGCGGCCCGGCGCGCCGTCCGGAGAGTATTCCACTTGGCGGCGGATCGGAATCGCGCGCCGCTGTGCGTGCGAAGAGTTTGAGGCTTATCGTGCGTGCGCTTCCGCGTATCGCTTGAAGGCATCCAGCGCGCCGTCCCAGAACCTGCTCACTTGCTCGAGCTCGGCGATCAGGGCTCGAATCGCGTCCTGGCCGGACGGAGCAAGTTCGTATATCTGTTCGCGACCGTTTTTTCTGGACCTGATGAGACCGGCTTTTTTCAGCACTCGCGTATGTTTGACGACGGCGGGACGGCTTATCGCGAATCCCCTGGCCAGGGCCGTGGCCCGACAGGGGTTGGAAGCGAGGCGGCGCAGCAATTCGCGGCGGGTCGGGTCGGCCAGCGCGGCGATGGTGTTATCAATCTTCACGGATAATACGTCACCCTTTAGTTACGCGATTGTCAAGTCCCTCCGCGCCCGCTTCCGCCGAGCCATGCTCAGCTCGCCCGCCGCTTCGCCTCTTCGCGAGCTCTCAGTTCGCGCCGCATGATCTTGCCCGTCACGGTCGAGGGGAACTCGTCCAGAAACTCGAATTCGCGCGGTGCTTCGTGCGCGGCGAGCCGCGTCTTCACGTGCGTCTGAATTTCCTTGATCAACTGATCGGAGGGCGAGAACCCCGGCAGCAGTTTGATGAAGGCCTTGATCGCCTGTCCGCGCTGGGGATCGGGCACTCCGATCACGGCGCACGATGCGACCGAGGAGTGCTCCATGATTTTCGCTTCGATTTCCGAGGGTCCGATCCGATAGCCCGAGCTCTTGATCACGTCATCGTTGCGGCCCTGGAAATAGACGTAACCCTCGTCATCCATATGGCCGAGGTCGCCGGTCATGCACCATTCGCCCTTGAACTTGTCGCTCATCGCGGCCGGATTCTTCCAGTATTCGCGCATCACCACCGGCGAATCGCGGCGAATCGCGATCTCGCCGGTCTCGCCGGTCTTGAGCACCCGTCCTTCCGGCGAGACGATGGCGACGTCATGGCCGGGATAGGGTTTGCCCAGAGGCTCGAGGCGCGCTTGTTCCACCGTGCTGCAGGTGCCGATGAAATAGTTCGCCTCGGTCTGGCCGAAGCCCTGATTGAACTCGACCTGGAGTTCCTCGTCGACCCATTTGGCGAGCTGCGGGCTGACGGGCTCGGCCCCGCTCACGATGCATCGGAGGCGGAGCTGGCGGAATTTCTCGCGCGGATTCTTGATCTCCCGCAACACCTTCAGCGCTGTCGGCGGATACAACCCCACCGACGCACCGTACTTTTCGAGCAGCCTGAATGTCACCTCGGGATCGAAGCGCGCCTTCGTCCGGTAGGCGAGGACCGGAATTCCATAGGGCCAGATCGCGAGCAATCCGTCGAGCAGGCCGCCCGCCCAGGCCCAGTCAGCCGGGCTGTAGTATAAATCGCCGTCGCGCAGATAGTTGTAGGAATAGTCGATTCCGTTGTGCCCCAGTACATAGCGCGCGACGTGCAGCACGCCTTTGGGATTGCCGGTGGTGCCCGAGGTGTACATCAGCAGCACGGGATCCTCGGCGCTGGTCTTGTCCATCACAAATGAAGGCGCGCCCTCGCTCATCAGGTCGTCGAAGGCGAGTCCACCCCTGCCCCGGCCGGCCACGATGACGTGCTTGAAATTCGGCAGGCTCTTGCGGTCCACCGCATCCATTTTCTCGACCGTCTCCGGCTCCATCAGGATCGCCTTGGCGGAGCTGTTGTCGAGGCGGTACTGGATCGCATCGGGCCCGAACAGCTTCGAGATTGGCAGCGCGATCGCCCCGAGCCGATAAAGCGCCATATGAGCGATTGCGGTTTCGGGACGCTGGGGAGTATGGACGGCAACCACGTCGCCGCGTCCGATTCCGATGCCGCGCAGGGCGTTGGCGAAACGATTTGAGGCTTCGATCATTTGCGCGAAGGTGTAGCGCGCCGTGTGGCCTTCATCGTCCTCGTACAGCAGCGCTACCTTGTCGCGCAGCGCGGTGTGGCGGTCGAGGCAATCGATCGCCACGTTGTAATCGCTCGGGATATTCCATTTGTGCTTCGCGCGAAGTTCCGCGAAGGTTTTCGCCCCGCGAACCGTCTGTTCCTTAAGCCCGATCATCTGAACACTCCCCAGAATGAAAAGTGGTTGAATCCACCCCCTAGTCTGTGTGCCACAGCTTCGGGCAAAAAGTCGATGGCAACCCTGAGGGGCATCAAAAGGCGGACGTATGCAGCAGCCTCGGCGTTCGCGACGGCGGCATCCTGGCCCCGGAAGGGGGCGGCCAAGGACGTCCGGGACGGCTACGCGGCGATACGCGGGATACGGGCGATTCGAAGCGCGCGATTGTAGCGGCGGATCGGCAGATCCTTGAGCTTCAGTTTCGAAAGGCCCCGCGCAAGCTGGTACGAGTCGATCCCCAGTTGCTCGCAGATGCTGTGGAAGCCAAACAGACCCTGCGGCGCGGAAGTAGGCGGAAAGAACCAGTCGCAGACTTCGGCGAAATCGATCCGCTGCTTGCGCGTCGTCCTCTTCGCATTGACCACGTACGCGCGGATGGCGTCCTCCAACACCGCCCACATCAGACGGTATTCGCCGTCAAATCCCGACTTGCGCCGCCTGACCAGGTCGTTGAATTGCGAGGGTAGAATGGCGTAGCTGAATTCTTCCCTGCCGTCGTTGGCGAAGCTGTACATTTCCCGTTGGCTCCAGAAGCGTGGCTTGGGGTTCAGCAGGGTAAGCAAAACAGGGGCCGCGGGAACTGGCGCTCCAAGCGTGCGGTTCGCCGCCGGGTGCTTCTATCGGCGTCAAGCGAATGTCCCGATTTGGGCCATCCCGCAACGGTTTTCAGAAACCTTCGCCGTCCGCCAGAGCAACAGCGCGATTTCGCGTGTCGGATTATTCCAACAGGATTCGGAGTTAAGCGCAGATGATGCAGACCCCGCAATGAGCGTGGACGTTTGAAACGTCCGGGCAAAATGGTCCGAAAATTGCTCCCCAAAGAGGGGGCGCTGTGAGCTCAACTGTGTATGTGCGCATTATGGCCGAGGACCGCAGAGAACTCGCATGAAATCGAGTGTCTCGAGGACGGATACGACGGCTAGCGGCCGCGGGTCGCCGTCATCATCAGGCGCATCGGCCGCTCAGAAGCAGCCCTCATCAAACGGTCCGCACCTGTTCAGTATCGAACGCGTGCCGTACCCCACCCTCACGTTCGCCGCCGATGGGACCGTTACAAGAATAAACGCCGCCGCGTTGGCGCTCTTCGAGGCCGACCGCGAAGAAGAAGTTCTCGGCCGAAACATTTATGCCGTAGGCGAACCGCCACAGTGGTCTCCGGATGACACTGCCGCGGCGGTGACCAAGGTTCAAGCCGGGCAACCAGTCACCCTCTCCAAGTGGGGCTTCAAGACACTGAAAGGACGGCGGCGGCTTCTCGACATAGTCGCCATACCCCTCGTCACCGAAAGCGGGGAAATCGAACAGATCCTCGGCTTTGCGAGAGACATCACCGAGGAAGCGGCCGCCGAGCGCAATCAGGCGCTGCTGGCCGCGATCGTCGAATCCACGGAAGACGCAATTTTGAGCATTTCGACGGACGCGCGGGTGATGAGCTGGAATTCGGGGGCGGAACGGATGCTCGGATTCAGCGCCGCGGAGGCGATCGGACACCGCGTTGTGGATCTTTATGTCCCTCCGGAAGCACGCGACTTCGTGGAGGGCGAGATTCGCAACGACCTCAAGACCCTCGAAACAAACCCCAGATTCGTGCGCCGCGGAGAATTCCCCCTGCAGAGAAAGGATGGCAGCAGGGTCGATGCGTGGCTGGTCGCCTCGGGAATCTCCGATGCGGCCGGCAAAGTGATCGGCATGAGCAACATCCTGCGCGACATGAGCGATCGCAGAAACGCCGAGCGGGAACAAAGGCTGCTCTCCGCACTGGTCAATTCGTCGGACGACGCGATCAATAGCGTTTCTCCCGATCTCAAGATCATGACCTGGAACCGCGGCTCTGAGAGGCTGCTTGGCTTCACCGCCGAGGAAGCGATGGGTAGGAACGCGGCTGAACTGTACGCGTCGCCTGAGCTACGTCCGCTCGCAGAACTGGGGATTCGGCAGGACATGGAAAAGCTTGCCGCTGACCCCAATTTCGTTCATCGCCTCGAGCAGCAGGTCGCAAGAAAGGACGGCAGCATCATTGACGTGTCGATCGTCGCCTCGGGCATCTACGACAGCTCGGGCGAGCTGCTTGGGATGTCGAACGTTATCCGCGACATCACGGAGCGACGCCGTCAGGAGCGGGAACAGGGGCTGCTCGCCGCGCTCGTGAAGTCGTCCGAAGACGGTATCATCAGCGTCGATCTTGACGCGCGGATTACAAGCTGGAACGCAGCCGCGGAAAAGTTGTTTGGCTACAGCGCGAAGGAAGCGATCGGCCAGAATATCGCGAATCTCGTCGTTCCTCCGGACCGTCGCGACCTTGCGGTCGCCGGTGTCAAGCGCGAGTTCGCCGCCGCATCGGCCGGACGCCCACTGGCCGTGCGCCACTCGGAGGTCGCGGCGCTTAGAAAGGGCGGGGGAACGGTTGACGTTTCGGTCTGGGTGTCTGGAATCTATGATTCAAGCGGAAAACTGCTCGGCGCCTCCACCATCGTCCGCGATATAACAGAGGCCAAGCGCGCGGAGCGGCATCAGAGAGAACTGGCGACGATTGTCAACGCGACACAGGACGCGATAATCGGCCTCTCCGCCGATTCCAAAATCGCGAGCTGGAACCGGGCTGCCGAAGAAACTTTTGGATTCACCGCCGAGCAGGCAATTGGACGCGGTCTCGATCTGATTCTTCCTCTCGAGGAAGTGGAACGCGCGGTCCAGGGCCATCGCCGGGTCATGGAGACCGGCGAGTCGGCCTGCTTCGAGTTGCGCGCCAAAAGGAAAACCGGCGAATCGTACGTTTCGCAGGTGAACGTCTTTCCGATTCGCGATTCCTCCGGAAAGATCGTGAGCACCGCGGGAATCGGCCGCGATATCAACGCGCTCAAGCAAATCGAAACGGAGCTGCGCGACGCGCACGAATACACGCGCGGGCTTATCGAGTCGTCGATTGACGCGATGGTCACGGTTGACCAGGAAATGCGGATCACCGACAGCAACATGCAGCTTTCCAACCTCACCCAGGTTCCGCGGAACATTCTCCTGGGCAGCCCGTTTGAGAGCTATTTCACCGACCCGTCAGTCGCGCGTGACGCGGTCAAGAAGGCCTTCAGCGAAGGCTTTGTTTCCAATATCGAACTGGTGGTGAAAACCGCCAGTGGCCGCGAAGTTCCCATCTCCTTCAACGCGTCGCTCTTTTACAAGGCGGGCCAGGTCTCCGGTATTTTCGGCGTCGCGCGCGACGTGACCGAGCAACGGGCAATCGAGCGGACCTTGCGCACGGAGCGCGAATACAGCCGCAACCTGGTTCAATCTTCGCCGGACGCGATGCTGGTAAGCGACGGCTCTCTCAAGCTGACTGACGTGAACGAGCGCGCACTCGCGCTTACCGGCTACACGCGCGAAGAATTGCTCGGAGTAAAGGTCGAATCGCTCTTCAGTGATCCACTGGGCACGCAATCGGTGCTGGAAAAAGTGCTGCGGGAGGGACCGGCGCACGACATCCAGCTTTCGCTGCTGACTCGCGACGCGCGGACGATCCCGGTTTCGCTCAACGCTTCCGCATTCGGGGAGCCCAACCATCCGCCCGACCGAATCGCGATCGCGATGCGCGATGCGAGCGAGAGCAAGCGCGCGCAGGAAGCCAGCGCGCTGCTCGCCTCCATCGTCGGCGCATCCGCCGAAGCGATCTACAGCGAAACGAGAGACATGATCGTAACAAGCTGGAACCCCGCGGCCGAGGCGCTGTTCGGTTATCGCGCCAATGAGATCATCGGACACAGCGCCGCGCTGCTGGTGCCGCTCGATCGGCGCGGCGAACTCCTCGATCGCGCTCAACGCATCTGTAAAACGCGCAAAGCCGAGCAATTCGAAACCGTCCGCCTGCGCAAGGACGGCAAGCCGCTAAACGTCGCGGTGACCACATCACCGATGCTCAGTCCGACGGGCGAGGTCCTGGGGATGTCGATCACGATGCGCGACATCGGCGCAGAAAAGCATCGCGACATCAAGGGAGCGAAACCTCCAGCACAACAGGATTCCGCGAAGCCCGCCTGATTTTCTCGAGTTCAACCCTGGCCAGCCGGTAGCTCCGACCTGCCGCGAGAACCGTATTGTGTTCAATTGTGGCAGGACGGACCGGCGTTTACTTTGGCGGAGAGGGAGGGATTCGAACCCTCGGTACCGGTTACCCAGTACGCCAGATTAGCAATCTGGTGCCTTCGACCACTCGGCCACCTCTCCGCTGAGGATTGCGAACGATCGCAGCGCTCCAACATATCAGTTTCGCCGACACGGAGAAAAACATCGCGCACCCGCGAGTGAAGCCGCACGGCGGAACAGGCGGAATTTCGGGCTGGGTGTCGCTAGAGACTTTTGGGGGTGCGGCGGGTGGGATGCGGCAGGGTGTTTCCTTTTACGCGCGGCAGAGCGTCGGTTGTGTCGAACCATGCGAGCCTGCTTTCGACGAACTGATGAATCTGCGGGCTCACTTTCTCCGGCTCGTCGAGGGTTCCGGTTCGAACCGAGAAATATCGGCCGTTGGCGGCGAGCGGATGGCCCTGTTTGGAATATTCGCCGTACAGGCCCGTGCCGCACTTGCCGCAGAAGAAGCTGCGCCCCGACGCGGACGTCCTGTACTCGGTAGGCGATCCCTTCGTCAGGCGGAACGAATCGCCGGCTACCTGCGCGGTCACGACTACCGGAGCGCCGGTGCCCCGGCGGCATCGGTTGCAATGGCAATAGATAACGTCGAAGATCCGATCGATCTCGTACCGAATCTCCCCGCAGACGCATCCGCCTTTGAACCGCTCTTCCATCATCGCGATTGCGACAACTATCCGGACAACGCTTCGTTATCGACCATAGACATTTGGCGGCATGAGGAAAAGCCGGGCCGCGCCCGGTAATATCTCGCCTCGATGGCCAAGGAGCGCATCGCCAAGGTTCTCGCGCGGGCCGGTGTAGGCTCGCGGCGCGATTGCGAGCGGATGATCGAAGCGGGCCGCGTCGCGCTCAACGGCGCCGTGATCCGGCATCCGGTTCATCTCGTGGACGAGGCGGACCTGGTGACCGTCGATGGCAAACCGGTCGCTGGCGCGCAGCGTACGATGCTCTGGCGGTACCACAAACCGGCAGGGTTGGTGACCACGGCTCGCGATCCTGAAGGGCGGCCCACCGTCTTCTCGGCGTTGCCAAAGTCGCTGCCGCGAGTGATTTCGGTGGGCCGCCTCGACATCAACACCGAGGGGCTTCTGCTTCTGACCAACGACGGCGGCCTCGCCCGCTATCTCGAGCATCCTGCGCAAAAGTTTCTGCGCGTATACCGCGTCCGCGCGCATGGACGCGTCAACCGCCGCTCGCTCGAAGAGCTGAGCCGGGGCCTGACGGTCGATGGCGTCGCTTACCGGCCGGCGCGATGCACGTTGGATCGAGTTCAGGGCGGCAACAGTTGGCTCACGATGGCGCTCGAGGAGGGCAAGAACCGGGAAGTGAAGCGGTTGCTGCAACATATCGGCCTCAGGGTTACCCGCCTTATCCGTATCGCCTACGGTCCCTTTCAGCTCGGTGATTTGAAGACAGGGGCGGTCGAAGAGGTGGCGAACCACGACCTCGCGCGGCTGCTCTCCGGCTATTTTCGCAAGCGCATCGATGAGGCGGGCGAGGCCGGATAAATATCGAAAGCCGCATCGCGCCCGCGCGCCGCAACCGGGTTGCCGCTTTCGGACACGCGCCGTAAGTAAACGTAATGGCGAGCACCGAGGTCTCTCCGCGGCGGTCGGTATGGCGCTTCGTTCTGGTCGTCGCCATCACCAATTTCTTCGCGGATATGACCTATGAAGGCGCGCGCGGAGTGACCGGCGATTTCCTTGGGCACCTTGGCGCGAGCGGCACGATTGTCGGCATCGTTGCGGGAGGAGGCGAGCTGGCCGGGTACGTCGTGCGCATCCTTTCCGGCGTGATCGCGGATCGCACCGGACAATATTGGATGGAAATCTGGGCCGGCTACGCTATCAATCTCCTATGCGTTCCGGCGCTGGCGCTTGCGCGCGCGTGGCCGGCCGCCGCGGGGTTGATGATCGGCGAGCGTCTCGGCCGCGGCATCAGGCGTCCGGCGATGTCGTCGCTGCTATCGCGCGCGGGCGGAGAGCTGGGAAGCGGAAAGGTCTTCGGAATAAATCACGCGCTCGATTCGATTGGAGGCGCGATGGGACCGCTGATCGTCGCGATGGTTCTCGTCCGCCGCGGGAGCTTTCGCGCGGGCTTTGGAATTCTCCTGATTCCGGCAGTGGCCGCTTTCGTATGCCTGGCCGCGGCCGGCGCGGCGTCGCGGGGCGCGACCGTTCGTCCAGTGCTGAGAGCATCCCGATCGCCGATCCGGTTTCCGCGGCTGTTCTGGATCTACGCGATCGGAGGGGCCTTGTTTGCCGCGGGTTACGCTGACTTCGCGCTGATCGCCTACCATCTGGGGCAGACGGGGATCGCGTCGCCCGCGATGATTTCGGTGCTGTACGCTATCGCTATGGTGTTAGCGGCGTTAAGCGCTCCGGCCCTGGGCTTCGTGCTCGATCGGATGGGAATGGTCGCGATCGCGATTGCGATCGCGGTGGGAGCCGCCGCAACTCCGATGGTGTTTCTTGGCTCGGGACTGGCCGTGGGCTTCGGCGTTGCTATCTGGGGAATCGCGACTGCGATCCAGGACTCTCTCCTGGTGGCTCTGGTAGCGAATGTGACGCCGGAGCAGAATCGATCTACCGCGTACGGCGTTTTCGATCTGTTCTACGGAGTCGCCTGGATGGCGGGGAGTGCGGCGCTCGGCGTCCTGTACGATCACTTCGTGTGGGGACTGGTCGCCCTTTCGGTCGGCCTTCAAGCCGCGGCGATGGCGGTATTCTGGACCAGCGAGAGGATGGCGGGCAGCAATCACGCAAAGCCCGCCTGATCGGATGATGCGAACCGGCGGCGGATCTTCGTTTGCGATTCCGAGCGGACGCGCGATCATTTTTATCCGCCTCGCTGTCGGCCTGATTTTTTTCACCCAGGGCATTCTGAAATACATCGACCCCCACATGGGCGTGCTGCGCTTTGCGCGCATCGGCCTTCCGATGCCCGGTTTCACCGCTCCCTTCGTGGGAGCTTTCGAAATCGTATGCGGATTGCTGGTGCTTGCGGGGTTGCTCACCAGGATCGCGAGCCTTCCGCTGTTGATCGTGATTTTGACGGCAATCGCGACGACCAAGATCCCGGAGCTGTTTCGCGCCGATCAGGGCTTCTGGTTCATGGTAAGCGACGCGAGGACCGACTTCGCGATGACGATGTGCCTGCTTTTTCTGATCGGCACGGGCGGCGGGCCATGGTCCGTCGACGCATGGTTGCAACGCCGATCGGAACCGCCTAAATAGCATTGGCTCGGACGCTCATTGATCGCTGAAGACCTCGGACATCCGCCCTCCGCTCGCATGAACTCAATCCATCGCGCGCCCATCGCCTGCCGCGGCTGCGCACCGCTTGCCGCGCACGAGAAAGAAGAGAGCGGGATTTGACCTGGCTCTCGGAAATCAGCGTATCCGCGCCGATGATCAAGGCGATTGCGATCGCGGTTTTCGCTGTGACCTACGTCGCGGTCGGCATCGGACGCCTGCCCGGCCTTCGCATCGACCGCGCCGGCGCGGCGTTTGCGGGTGCGGCGCTGATGGTTGCGGCGGGCGTTATTCCGCTGCGTGCGGCCTATGATGCGATCGATTTCGACACGATTACGCTGCTGCTCGGCGTGATGATCGTGGTGGCAAACCTGCGGCTGTCGGGACTCTTGCGGTTCGCGTCCGCGTGGATCGTCGAGCGCGCGCGCCATCCGCTGACCCTGTTGATCGCGGTCGTAGCGCTCACCGGAATTCTCTCCGCGTTCCTCGTGAATGATGCGATCTGTCTGGCGATGACGCCGCTGGTGATGGAAATAGCGCTCCACGCGCGCCGCAATCCGGTGCCGTACGCGCTGGCGATCGCCATGGCATCGAACGTCGGCAGCACCGCGACCATCACCGGAAATCCGCAGAACATCATCATCGGCAGCCTCTCGCATCTCGCCTACGGCGGGTTTGCGGCGGCGCTTTCGCCGGTCGCCGCGATCGGACTTGTGCTCACGATCGTTCTAATCGCGATCGCCTACCCGTCCGAGTTCCGGACTTCCGAGCGGCTCGCCACCTATTTCCCGCCGGTCAGCGCCAACCGGGCGTTGATGGTCAAGTCGGGAATCATTTCGCTTTTGATGGTTGCGGCGTTCTTTGCGGGAGTTGCGCCGGCGCGCGCGGCGATCGGCGCGGGCGGCGTGCTGATGCTCACGCGCCGCGTCAAGTCGCGCCGAATTTACGCGGAAATCGACTGGCCGCTCCTGCTGATGTTCGCCGGATTGTTCATCGTCGTCGCGGGACTCGAACGACAGGTGTTGACCGCGCGAGCCATCCAGACGATCGCGCGATGGCATCTGGAGAAAGTCGCAATCCTCAGCATCGTGACCGCTCTCCTCTCCAATCTCGTGAGCAATGTTCCCGCCGTCCTGGTGCTGAGCCCGTTTGTCAAGTCGCTGCCCAATCAACACGCGGCGTGGCTCACGATGGCGATGGCATCGACGCTGGCCGGAAACTTCACCATCCCCGGTTCGATCGCCAACCTGATCGTGGTTCAGCGCGCCCGCGCGGAGGGTGTGGAGATCAGCTTCTGGGAATACTTCAAGGTCGGCGCTCCGCTCACCGCGATAACTATCGTGATCGGCGCGCTGTTTCTGAGCGCCCGGCGCTTCTGAATATGAAAGGCGCGCCTATCCCTTAGGCAGGCCCAGGACGCGCTCGCCGATCACGTTGCGCTGAATCTCGGAGGTGCCGCCTGCAATCGTCTGGGCGCGCGCATAGAAGAGCGAATGCATCCAGCGCCCGTGCTCGATCGCGAACGGAGAGCCTTCCACGAGCTGGGCGTACGGCCCCAGCACTTCTTCGGCAAAGCTCACCATCCGCAGCATCGCCTCGGTCCGGAACAGCTTCGCGATCGATCCTTCCGGTCCCGGCGGCTGTCCCTTGAGCCTTCGCGTCAGGCTTCGCAGCGAGCTGTAGCGGGCGGCCTGGCAGTCGCTGTGAATTTCGGCGAAGCGCTGTCTCACGTACGGATCGTCAGCCGGGCGGCAGCCGGAAGCATCGGGCCTGCTGAGCAGGTCGCGCAGCCGCGACACCTCGCGCTCGATCTGGAGCAGAGCGCCGACCGTCACCCGCTCGAACATCAGGGTGGTCACCCCCACCCGCCATCCATCGTTCTGCGGACCGAGCAGGTTCTTTTTCGGAACGATCACGTCCTCAAAAAATATCTCGTTGAAATCGTGATTGCCGGTGATCTGGACGAGCGGACGCACGGTGATACCGGGGCTTTTCATGTCCACCAGCATGTAGGACAGGCCCTTGTGCCGGGGCGCGGACGGATCGGTGCGGCAAAGGAGCAGGCAGAAGTGGGCGCGATGGGCCAGCGTGGTCCAAACCTTCTGGCCGTTGACCACGAAGTAATCGCCGCGATCTTCGGCTCGAGTGGTAAGCGAAGCGACGTCGGAGCCGGCTCCCGGCTCGGAGTATCCCTGGCACCAGATTTCATCGCCGGAGAGAATCGGCGGCAGGTAGCGCCGTTTCACCTCCTCGCTGCCCCACTGCATGATCGTGGGTCCGGCGATATTGAGTCCCACGGGATTGATGGTTCCGGGCGCGCCGATTCGGTCCATCTCCTCTTCATAGATGTACTGTTCGACCAGGGTCGATCCGCGTCCGCCGTATTCCATCGGCCAGTAGATTCCGACCCATCCGGCGGCGTGGAGCGCCCGATGCCAGCGCATCGCGCGTTCCCATCGCTTCTCCGGGTCGGAGTATTGGGGTCCATCGGCGAGGAGCTTCGGCGCATTCTCGTCGAGCCACGCGCGCAAGCTTTTGCGAAACCGGTTCTCCTGTTCGGTAAAATCAAAATTCATTTCCGTTTCCGAAATGCGGATTACGATCGAGCGCCGGCCCCGAGTCCTTGAAGTGGCGCCGTTTACAATCTCAGCAGGCCGCGCGCGTTGTCCCGCAGAATCCTGGCCTCATCGGCAGCGTCCAGTCCGAGCGCTTTGACTTCCTGCACCGGATGCGCCAGGCCGGCGGCCAGCGGATAGTCGCTGCCCAGCACGAAGCGATCGGCGCCCCAGGTTTTCACCAGATGCGCGAGCAGGTCGCGATTGTGCGCGATGATGTCGAAGTGAAACTGCGAAACGTAGGTCGAGGGCGGACGCGGAATCGCCTGCTTGCATTCCGGCACCAGCCGATAACCCATGTCGAGCCGGCCCACCAGTGCGGAGAGCGCTCCGCCCGCGTGATAGAGAACCACTTTGAGCCGCGGATGATGTTCCAGTACGCCGCCGTAAATCAAAAGCGCCGCAGCCAGCCCGGTGTCATAGAGGTTGCCGACGAGGTTCCCAAGGAAATAGCGCGAGAGCGCGCCCGAAGGCGCGGCTTCAAATGGATGGATGCATACGGCCATCTGAAGCGACTCGGCGGCGGCCCAGAATTCCTCGAACTCTGGTTCATCCAACTGTCGTTCGCCGGCCTTGGGCGGAATTTCGACGCCGCGCAGCCCGAGCGTTGCGGCGCGCTCGAGTTCTTTTGCCGCCGCCGAAGGATCCTGCATCGGAACCGACGCGAGCGGCGCGAAATGTTCCGGGTCGCGAGCCGCAAGCTGCGCCATCGCGTCGTTGTTGATCCGCGCGATCGCGAGACCCAGGTCGGCCGCGACTTCCGGATACATCAGGAACGGAACGCACGAGATTGCCTGTTTCGCGACGCCCTCGCGCTCCATCTCAGCGACGCGCGCGGCCGCATCCGAGATCGGCCCATCAATCGGGCGCATCGCTTTTTCCTGGATCAGGAAGAACCTGCGTCCGTCGCGCTCGACGATGCGGGTCGCGTAATGCCTGCCCTCCCGCGCCAGGAAATCGATCACGCCGGGAGCGACGAGATGGTTATGCATGTCGATGGCGTTCATGCGATCTGCGGTTGGGCGACTACAGGATGAAGCTGATTTTTCCGTGAGGTCGAAGCGCCTCGTTGTCGAGGATCGCCCGCCGCTCTTTTATTTTCAGCTCTCCACCGGCGCGCGCGAGCTTGTAATCGTAGCGGCCGATATAGGTATCGACCGACTCATAGCGCATCCGATGGACCGCAAAGTTCGCGGTGACAAGGATGCCGCCGTCGTCAGCGCCGAGGACGCGCACATTGGTTATCAGCCTGCGGGTGCGCGAATGAGGATTTTCCGCCCACGCGAACCGGCCGAGAAGCTGCTTTACGCGCGATCGAATCCGGACCGCGTCATCCGCGATGATAAACAGCGTATTGCGCGCATCCCCCTCCGGCACGTCGGTGGGAGGAACCTGGTAAACCGCGTCTTCGGTGAGCAGCTCGAGCCATTCCTCCAGCCGCCACTCATCCAGCAGCGCGGCCTCCTTGTAGAGGAGATCCTCGACCTCCTGGCGGGTCGGCAGTTGGTCGGTGCTCATGCTGCTTTCCTCGCGCGCCGAATCTGCGGCTCCGTCATAAGCTGGTTCCATCGCCTCCAGAATGCGCGCATCTGAAGCTCGTCGGTGATTGTCGGATATTCGCGCTTCATCCCGCGCGAGATGTCCGACCACTCGACCTCGCGATTGCGAAAGCCCACCTGGCACGACTCGAGCATCTCGACATCGTCCGGCGTCGCGAAACCTCCGGGGCCAAGGAAGGTGAGAAAGTTGTCGAGGCGAAGGGCCGAGTCTTCCGCGCCTTCATCGGCGGGCGCCAGCGCCCACGCATTCACCTCCATGTAGTCGGGCGCCACGGGATAAAAGGTGCGAATCGTGATCGCCATGATGTCGTTGATGACCAGGTTCGGGAAGATGCCAAGGTTGCGGCTGGTCTCGCAGATGCGCCAGGCGCGCTCCTTGCCGAAACGATCCTCGAAGCGGCGCCTGATCGCTTCGAAATGCGCCTTGCGATGTTCGCCGAAGGGCGGCACCCAATGCGCGATCGGCCTGCCCCACGCGCTTTGATACTCGACCACCGCGTGGCCGTTGCCGAGATCGACGGGCTTTTGATGAGGCGGCGCGGCAATGTTGCGCGATCGCACGTCGATTCCGATATCGCCAAGGAAGCTGAAGTAGCGCTGATGCGTCGGCAGGCCGTGATAGCCGTCGTAGCTGTTCTCGACCAGCAGTTTCCAGTTGGCGCGCGCGCTGTAGGATTGCTGCCCGGCGACGACTTTCATTCCGACTTCGGACTGATCGGCCACCAGGTCGAGGTACTCCCTCGCTCCGGCCAGGTAGTCGTAGAGGCTTTCGGCGGCCGGGTCGTAGCAGGCAAAGACAAACCCGCGATAGCTGTCCACCTGCGCGGGAGCGGCCAGCGCGCGCTCATCGCGCGAAAATTCTCCGCCGTAGGAATCTTCGCCGGGGATGCCGGTGAGGCGGCCGCGCGAGTCGAAGGTCCAGGCGTGATATGGACATTGAAAGGACTTCGTGTTGCCGGCCTTCTGCCGGCAGACCAGTGCGCCGCGATGCGTGCACGTGTTGAGCAGCACGCGGATCACGCCGTCATCGCCGCGCACCAGGATGATCGGACGCCCGGCGACGGTGCGCGACTGGTAATCGCCCGCGTGCGGCACTTCGGATTCGTGACCGACGTAGATCCAGCATTTTTCGAAAATCCGCCGCTGCTCCCGCTCAAGGCACTCGGGATCGGTAAATACCCGGCGATTGACGCGGAACAGTCCCGCTTCCTTGTCGTCGATGATGTAGGTTTCGGCCGACTTTTCCATGGCTCGTCTCCTTGGCGCGCTCAGGCTTGCCTGCGCGACGGATCCCACGCCCAGTACTGGGCAATCGCTCCAGCATCGACACGCAAGTCGATGCCGGTGATCATCTCGGCGTCATCCGACGCCAGAAAAACCGCGGCTCTCGCATAATCGCTCGGGCTCGGCAGCCTTTGCATCGCGACCCGCGAGCGAAACGGCTCGAACGCCTCCTTCAGGCGCGCGGGGTCGGGCGTCTTGCGGCCCCATCGCGCGGCCCTCCCCAGCGATTCCGACGGATCGGTCGCGGTAGGCGTCAGGCTGTTGACGCGAATCCTGTGTCCAATCAGTTCCATCGCCGCCGATCGGGTGAAATTCAACAGGCCGCTCTTGCCGGTGCAGTACGCGATATTCCCGGGCTCGCCCTGATGACCGGCGGTTGAAATTATATTGATGATGCTGCCCTTGCAGCGCTGCTCGATCATCGAGTTCGCCGCATACTTGGTGAACAGGAACGCTCCGCCCAGGATCACGGCGAGCTGCTTGTGCCATTCATCGAACGGCATGTCGAGCACGCCTTTGCGATTGAAAAAGGCGGCGTTGTTCACGAGGACATTGACCGTCCCGAAGCTCTCTCGCGCGCGGGCGACGGCGGCGCTGACCTGCGCTTCGTCGGTGACGTCGCAGGTGATTGCGATTGCGCGCCCGCCGCTGGCGGCGATCGACTGGGCGCAATCGCGCGCGTTTTCAGTCCGCGCGTCCACGCACACGACGGCGGCGCCTTCGAGGGCCAGTCCCTCCGCGATTCCGCCGCCGATATTGGGGCTCGTGCCGGTTACTATCGCGACTTTGCCTTCGAGTTTCATGAGCGCTCACGCCACCAGGAAGCACTTCGAGGAGTTGAAAATCCACGTTTCGATAAACCCGGTTTCGCGCGGCTTGCGGCCGAGCTCGGAAAGTGCGCCTGCTACGCACATCCAGTTGAGCAACTCCTGCTGGCCGCTGTCCTCGACGGCGGCGGCAGAGTAATCGCGCCACTGCTCGTAACGCCCCGCGCGAAGCGCCTCGTACATCCGCCGGTCGGCGGGAGTATCGGGATAGAGGAAATGATTTTTCGCGGTGAGAAACGCATGCGACCATCCCGACGATGCCATCAGCGCGACGCGCCACGGACTCTGCTTCAGAATTCGCGCGGTGGCCGCGCCCAGATCGAACAGCCGGCGCGCGCTGGGTGCGGGCGGATCCAACTCCGACTCGCTCGGCGGATTTTCAAAAATGGGAAGACCGCCGCGCTGGGCGATCACGCGCCTGCCGTAGCAGTTGACGGCAAAGGGGATTATCGAAAACGGAAAGCCTTTGCGATCATAGTCAAGGTAGAAGACCGCATTGGCAAACGCATGGCCGAGCGGAGGATGCAGCGGCTTGTACGAGTATGCCGTATCGAAGCCGGCTTCGATGAGGCGGCTTGCAAGCTCTTTGGCCGCGGCGACATTGCCGGAGACGCGGAACTTCTTGTCGGGCGGCTCGTTCCATACGTTCCGGTGCGGCGGACCGAACTCGAACGACGGATGCGCATAGATGCAATAGGGAGGAACAACCTCTTCGCGGAAGTTTTCGTACTGATCGTCGCCCCAGACCACGATGAAGTCGGGCTTGAAGTCATCGAGCGCGCCCCGCACCTTTCGAAGCCAGGCCAGATGGTCCTGGCGATGGCGCGCGGCGGCGGATTTTCCCTCGTCGGCGCCCCACTCCTCGCGCATCGCCGGGGGCCATCCGCTCGGCGTGCGCAATTCGCCGGGAAGCTGCGGGTTCTGCAGCATCCGCTTCAGAATCCAGGCCATCGATTCATCGGGCCCGGCGAGCGGAGGGTAATGAGTAATTCCCGCGATCAGGATTTCGCCCATTTTCTTGTCCTCCGGCTGCGACGTTTACCCGCCCACCAGAACCTTCTGCGCGCGAAGATCGTCGATCTCCCCTGCCGAATATTCGAGCACCCTGGACAGAATCTCGGGGCCGTCGGCTCCGAGCGAAGGCACGTAGTCGCGCGCGCGAACCTCGCTCCCGAGCATCCGGAAAGCGGGATTCGGGACGCTGAGCGCGCCCGCTCCGTCATCGATCGTGGCGAAGCTGCCGCGCTCGGCCAGATGCGGCAGCGCCTGCGCCTCGCGCACGGAGTAATAGCGCGAGCACGGCACGCCGGCCGCATCGAGAATTTCTTCGCATTCGGCGGAAGTGCGTGCGGACGCCCATTCGCCGACCAGGTCCATCAATTCCGCCCAATGCTTCATGCGCGCCTGGATGGTGCTGAAGCGCGGATCAACGATCCATTCCGGATGTCCGACGGCGCGGGCGGTCGCCTCGAAATTGTTGGGCTTCACGAACGCGATCATCACAAACCCGTCTTTGGTTCGGGTGGGCGGAAACCCGCGCGCTTTCTTGCCGACCGGAAACTGCGCCTCCTGGAATTCGTAGATGAGCATTCCCAGCATCGCATCCATCATCGCGAGATCGATGTAGTCTCCGCGCCCGGTTCTTTCCCGACGATACAAAGCTGCCTGGATTGCGCCAAACGCGCAGGTCCCTCCGAGCACGTCGCCGACGTAGATGCCGGTATTGAGCGGCGTTTCGAGCCCGTCCTGGTAGGAGAGATTCACCATGTCGAAACCGGATGCGGCGTGCAGAATCGGCGCGTATGCGCTGCGCCCGGCCCAGGGACCCGTCTGCCCGAATCCGGAGATCGAGCAATAGACGATGCGCGGATTGCGGCGGTCGAGCGCATCGTAGTCCAGCCCCAATCGGCGCATCACACCCGGGCGCGAGTTCTCCACCACGACATCGCATCGCTCGGCCAACTCGCGCATCAGATCGACGGCGCGCGGCTTTTTCAGATCGACGGCCAGACTCTTCTTGCCGCAGTTGAGATGCGCGAAATAGGCGCTTCTGCCATCGCGCAACGGCGGTTGGGTGCGGATGTAATCGCCCTCGGGTGGCTCGACCTTGATAACCTCCGCGCCGAGGTCGGCAAGCAGTCGGGTGCAGTACGGCCCGGACACGATGGTCGTGAAGTCGAGCACGCGCACGCCGGCGAGAACGCCGTCATCCATTGGCCGCCTCCGCGCGATCTTTTTCCTTCCAGCGCGAGAGGTAATAGCGGTTGAGCCGCTCGAGATGCTGTTCCATCTCGGCCGCGGCCGCGTCGGCGTTGCGGGCTTCGAAATGCTTCATGAAGCGGCGGCGCGACGGCATGACCCACGGATTGCGGGTCTGGCCGATCTCGCGGATGAAGTGCTGCATCACGTCGATCAGCGCCTCCATCACGATCGACATCACCGGGTTTCGGGTGGCGCGGGCGAGCACGCGATGAAAATCGAGATGGAGCGCGGCCTGCTCATAGAAAGGCAATTTGCCGCGGGCCGCCTTCTCGGCGGCCTCGATATTGGCGTTGAGCGCCGCGACGTCGTCCGCCGTGGCGCGATCGCAGGCCACGCGCACCACGATCGATTCGATCAGTACGCGGGCTTCGGTCAGATGCTCGGGCTGGATGGCGCCGAGGTGAAACATGTCGCGCAGCCCGGTGATAATCGCTTCGCCCGTGCTCTCGCGCACGAAGGCCCCTCCGGTCGCGCCCTTCTGCAACCTGAGCAGGCCCGAGTTTTCCAGCGAGCGCAGCGCCTCGCGCAAAGTGTTGCGCGACACGCCGAACTGCTCGGCGAGCACGCGCTCGGGCGGAAGCCGGTCGCCCGCTCTGAGCCGGCGCCTGGACAGTTCGCGGCGAATCTGGTCGGCGATTTCCTCGAAGGCGCGCGTGGTCCTGACCGGCCGGAATTCGAGCGGCGCGAGGCTCGACGCGCGGGCGCGCGTGCGTCCCACCGCATGCGCGAAGGCCGCGCGCTTGACAGTCGTCTCTCGCCTGTGCTCCATTGGTTGAACCATTGCAAATAGAGTTCGCCGCTGTCAAGAGAACCCGATTCGGCAATCCGCCGCACCTCACATCGAAGCCCTGGGGAGGAATTGACCTTTGATCTCGTTTGAACTGACCGAAGAACAGCAACTCGCGCAATCGATGGTGCGCGATCTCGCCGCCGCGCTGCGCCCCGCGGCGCGCCAGGGCGACGACCGCGAGGCAACGCCGGCTTCGGTGCTGGATGCGCTCTGGTCGGCCGGAATCGTTCAGAACCAGGCCGCGGCGGACGGATCGAACTCGTCGCCGATACTGAATGCGCTGATGCTGGAAGAGCTTGCCGCCGGCGACCCGTCGTTCGCGATGGCGGCGGGAGCGACGATGGGATTCGTCAGCGCGATCGCCGCGCACGGTTCGCCCCGGCAGAAAAACACGCTGTTGCCGGAATTTGCGGGCGACAAGTTTCGATGCGCCGCGGTCGCGATCATGGAACCCGATTTCGCCTTTGATGTGGCCGCGATCCGCACCACTGCCGCGCCCGCCGGCGACGGCTACCGCCTAAGCGGCGTCAAGAGCTTCGTTCCGCTCGCCGCGCGATGCGATCATTTTCTGGTACTCGCGCGATGCGACGAGCGCCTCGACGCGTTCATCGTCGATCGCGGCGCCCGCGGAGTTGACATCAGCGAAAAGAAACCCGGCCTGGGACTGCGCGCGCTGGAAACCGCCGCTGTCAGCTTCGATCGAGTCGAACTTGGTCCGGGATCGCGCCTGGGCGAGCCGGCGGGATGCGACGCGCAGCGGCTCATCGATTCTTCGCGCGCCGCGCTTGCGGCGATCATGACGGGAGCCGGCCGCGCGGTGATGGAATTCGCGATCCCTTACGTAAAGCAGCGCGTCGTTCACGGCGCGCCTCTCGCCCAGAAGCAGGTAATCGCCTTCCGGCTCGCGGATATGCGAATCGAAACTGACGCGATGCGCTGGATGGCGTGGAAGGCCGCCTCGATTCTGGAGAAGCGCGGCGACGCCTCGCGGCAGGCGCAACTCGCCTACACCTACGCCGGCGAGCAGGCGATGTGGATCGCGGACGAAGGCGTGCAAATGCTCGGCGGCCACGGCTACCTGCGCGACAACCCGGTCGAGATGTGGTACCGCGACATCCGCACTCTCTCCGTGCTGGAGGGCGCCGCCGGCCTGTAACAAGGCATCGGACTCGCGCCGGCTCTGGATATCCGAGGATCAAGGCCCATGATAGATTTCGAGCTCACTTCCAAAGATCAGGAAATCATCCGCCTCGCGCACGAGCAGGCGGAAATCGCGCGCCGCTACGGGGACTATTACGACAAGCACGAGGACGAGCTTCCTCCCGATCAATTCCCCGAGGCGGAAGGAAGACCCAATCCGATTGTTCTGGCGGAAGAGACCGGAGACGGCAGCAGCGGCCCCCGAATACTGCATTCGCTCGTGATGCACGAGATCTACGGGGGCGGCCTCGCGCTCCATCGCGCGCGTTGGGGCCTCGGCAATACGGTGCTGCAAACGGTGGCCACGCCCGATCAGTTCGAGAAGTGGAAAAATCACACGATCGCGATCGCAATCACCGAGCCCGGCGCCGGGTCCGACCCGGCCGACATCCGCACCACCGCGACCTTCGATCGTGAAACCGGAGAATGGATCCTTAACGGCGAGAAGATCTTTATCTCGCAGGCGCAGTCCGCTGACGCGGCGATGGTGTTTTCGCGATTTATCGCCCCCGACGGCAGCCGCGGGATGACCACGTTCCTGGTCGAGAAGGGAACGGCGGGCTTTACCGTCGGACCGCAACTGAAAAAACTCGGCATCCGCTCCCACGACACGTGCAACCTGCTGTTCGAAGACTGCCGTATCCCGGAGTTCAACCATATCAAGGGCGACTTCAAGTCCACGATGTCGGTGTTCAACGACTCGCGGCCGATGGTGGGTGCGATGGCGCTGGGGGTGGCGCGCGCCGCGCTCGATTTCACGCGCCAAAAGCTCGCGGAACGCGGAATCGAGATCGACTATCGAGGCGGAATGCGAAGCCGCTGCGCGATTGCCGATCGCTTCCTGCGCCTCGAGGCCGCCTACGAAGCCGCCCTGCTTACAGTGATGCGTTCAAAATGGCTGGAACAGCGCGACGTAGCGCCCAAGGTCGAAGCCTCGATCGCCAAGGCCGCGGGCGGAAAGGCCGCGCGCAGGATCACCCAGGGATGCATCGAACTGCTCGGTCCCGAGGCGCTGTCGGAAGACCATCGGCTCGAGCGATGCTTCCGCGACGGCCGCATCTTCGACATCTATGAAGGCGCCGGAGAAATCCAGCGCCTGATAATCGCCCGCGCGATCCTGGACTACACCGCCAGAGAACTGCGCTAGCCGGTTTGACGGAAGCAAGCCGCGCGCGATGGGGCGAGCTTCGACGCCTTCTTCAGCGGCTCTGCTCGAAGTTCAGGCCCAGCGCGGCGTTTTCGACCTGACCTCCGCACGCGCGCGCCAGCATCGGCTTCACCTCTTCGGCGAAGTACTGCATCTGATCTTCGATCTCCTTGCTGGAAAAGCCGCCTTTCTCGAACCATGCATTGAAGGCAAAATCGTCGTAGCCGCAGGACTGCTTGATGCGCATGATCTGTTCGGTGACCTCCGACGGCGTGCCGAACAGCGCCACTTCTTTTTTCAGCAGCATGTCGGGATCGACCTTGGCCGCGGGATCGAGCTTCTCTTCGTTCGCATCGGCCAGCACCGAAGCAAAGCCGAACGGCCCGTAATAATCCCACTGCACTTCGAGCGCTTCTTTGTAGCGTTTGAGCTCGCGGTCGCGGTTCTGGCCGGGAAGCACCATATGAATGTAGCGGCCGGTGAGGACTCCGCGATGCTTCTCCGCATCCCATCCATACTTGAGACGGCCCCGCCCCAGCCGATCCGGCCATCCCGCCTTCTCGGACTCGCGGTAGAAGATCTCGATGTTCTTGCGCAGGCGAGAATTGGGCTCGACGATGAAATAGCCGTTGAGTCCGCGCTCCGCCGCCCACTTGATCGATCGCTCCGTGGTCAGCGGCTCCCAAATTTGCGGATGCGGGCGCTGGAGCGGCTGCGGGAACACCTGCAGCTCCTTCAGCACGGTCGCGCTCTGCATGACCGGATTCGCGCCGCCGTAGGGATCGGGGGCGCCGATGCTCAATACTTCTTCGAGCCTGCGGCCCGCCCTGCCGGATTCGAAGTAGGCGATGGTCTGCTGATGGTTCCATCGCGTGAATACGGGCGGGATCGTGAAGAACTGGCCGCGATAGGAGAAAGACGGCTGCGTCCAGGCCTTGAGGATGATCTCGTACGCTTCCTGATAGTAAGCGCGGTTGCGCTCCTGATCCTGGATCGTCGCGAACGGCCATCCGAACACTTCGGCCTCGCGCGGCTGGTAGCCGCGTCCGATTCCGAATTCGAGCCGCCCGCCGCTGAGCACATCGAGCATCGCGGCCTGCTCGGCGATTCGCACCGGATGCCACCAGGTGACGATGTTCGCGGCCTGCCCGAGCCGAATCTGGCGGGTGCGCGCGGCGATCGCGGTCTCAGCCAGAAGCGGGTTGGGGCTGAACTCGGCGCCCTCGGGCTGAAAGTGATGCTCGGTCATGAAGAAGTAGTTGAAGCCGAGTTTGTCGGCGAGAATTCCCTGCCGCACCTGCGCGACCAGGCCGCGCTGGCTCGATTCGTGGACCTCGGCCAGGTTGCCGTCGTTGATTGCGACACCGGAAGCCGTGCGCAGCACGGGGAGATCGGATGCGCCGTTATGGAAAACGCCTATCTCGATCATAGCTTCTCCTGAATGGCCCGACGCCGCCCGAGCAGCAGGTCGACGTCGAACTTGAACATCTTCGCCGCGTTGAGTCCCAGAATTTTCGCGCGCGCCCCGTCGCTCAGATGGCCCATCTGGCGCTCGATCGCTTCGGCGGAATGCGGCCAGGTGCCTTCCGCGTGCGGATAGTCATTGGCCCACATGAAGTTGTCGACGAGGTTCCATTTCTCGGCGAGCTCCAGACCCGCGCGATCTTCCTGGAAGGTCGCCCCGCCGTTGGCGCGAAAATATTCGCTCGGCAGCTTCTTCAGCTTCGGATACGCCCACAGATGATGCTTGCGATACGCCTCATCCATTGCATCGAGCGCCCACGGCACCCATCCGATTCCGCTTTCCACGGCCGCAAACTTGAGCTTCGGGAACCGCTCGATCACTCCCGATCCGCACAGGCTCGCGACAGGCTCGATCGTCGGCGAAAGCGAATGCGAAACGTAGTTGATGACGGCGCCGCCTTCCTTGCGAGCGGCACGCGGGTCGCGCCCGGTCGAGACATGGAAGGTGATGGGCAGGTCGCAGTCCTGAATCACCGCCCACATCGGATCGTAGATGGTCAGATTGTAGTTGGGGTCGCGCGAGTCATGCCCGCCGAAGATCGGCTTGCACGGCAACGTCAGAAAACGAAATCCGATTCGGGCAACCCGCTTGATCTCCTCGATCGCGAGGTCGACGTCCGCAGTCATGATCGCGGCGGCCGGCGACATGAAGTCGTTGTACCTGCCGTACATCTCCCACGCGAAATCGTTCCAGACCTTGCACTGCGCCATCCCGAACTCGGCGTCCTTCGTCGCGAACATCATCAGGCCCTTGTTGGGAAAGATGAGCTCGGCATCGATTCCGTCGCGAAGGTGATCGCGGATGCGGCCTTCGGGATCGGCGCCAGCCTGGCCGCGCAGGCGATCTTCGCTGTTCTCGCGCGGAACGTCGGCGATCATCCGGGCGCGCACGCGAGATCTGCCCAGGCCTTCCGCCACGAACCACTTTTCGCCGTTGGCGTCGACTTCGACATGCGGCAGGCGGCCGCGAAATTTGGCGTCGATGCGGCTGCGCCACAGATTGCCGGGTTCGTTGGCGTGGCAATCCGTCGAGATCATGAGGTACTTGTTCGGATCGCCGGGCCGCGCCGTACGTTCCCATCCTTCATGCCCGGGAGTCTCGAGGCGATAGCGATTTTTCTCGTCAACCTCGTAGTGGCCCTGCTCCATGACCGACCTCTCGACAACGGTTAAAGGTCCGAACTTCCGCGGCGCGGAATCTACCGTTCGTATGATTGCCTTTTACGCCCATTGTGCCGAAAATTTCAAACACACCGGTATCCGGACGCGGCCGGTGGAAGGGAGACGAATTGGTTATGGACCGGCTCAAGGGAAAAGTTGCGCTCATCACCGGCGGCGCCCGCGGGCAGGGGGCGGCCGAGGCAAAAATCTTCGTGCGCGAAGGCGCCAGGGTCATCGTCGCCGACGTGCTTGACCGCGAAGCGGCGCAATTGGCGGATGAAATCAATCGCAGCGCAGCCGGGCGCTGCGCGATCGCAGTTCATCTCGACGTCACGCGCGCCGCGGACTGGCGCGCCGCCGCGGAGCTCGCCGAGCGCGAGTTCGGCGGACTCGATATTCTCGTCAACAACGCCGGCATCCTCAGCTTCAACCGCATCGAGGACACCAGCGAAGAGGAATGGGACAGCGTGGTCGCGGTGAACCAGAAGGGAGTGTGGCTGGGGATGAAGACGGCGGTTCCCGCGATGCGCCGGCGTGGCGGCGGCTCGATCGTCAACATCTCGTCGATTTACGGCATCATCGGCTCCGCCGGCGCTGCCGCATACCATGGGACCAAGGGGGCAGTTCGCGTGCTGAGCAAGGTAGGCGCGGTGCACTATGCGCCCGACAATATCCGCGTCAACTCGGTTCATCCGGGAGTAATCAAGACTCCGATGACCGACGTGTTGCCGCAGGATCTCCTCAAGAGCATCGCGGAGACGGCGCCGATGAAGCGCGCCGGGACTCCCGAGGAAGTCGCCAATGTCGTCCTATTCCTGGCTTCCGACGAAGCCTCGTTCGTGACGGGCGCCGAATTCGTCGTTGACGGCGGCTACACCGCCGTCTAGCTTGGTGCGACTACAATAAAGGGAGGGAATTGTCTTTGAAGATCCGAATTCGCCGTCTCGTGTTGGCCGCGTCCGTCCTCCTGATCGCGGCGGCCTGGATCAATTCCACGCCCGCTCCCGCGGCCGCTCAACCATCTTCCGCAATGAAGGATGACATCGAGCAACTCGCGGTCGATTTACATGTCGGGATGGACCGCTCAAGTCTCACCGAGCAGCAGAAGCAGCAGATGCGCGAGGATTTGCGCCAGCTTCGCGAAGCGCGCCAGAACCACACCCCGCTCAAAGGATTCGAAGCGGCGCGAAGCCTGCGCTCGATGCTCGATAGCGGCGCATTCAAGCCCGAGGACAAGGAGCGCATCAAGCAGGATCTCAAGGCGATTCGCGAAGCGCGCGGCAACGGCGGAATGATGGAAGGTGGCCCGATGGGTGGAGGAAACCGCCCCGGATTTTAGCGGCGCATCCAGGCGCCTCCGTCCCGCGGTCGGCGCGGCTCAGTGCTTTTCGTGTCCGCGGCAGATGTGCTCGCAGGCCACCGTGCCCGCGTGAGCCGCGGGCCCCGCCTTGAAGCCGTCTTCGCATATGCAGGGCTCGGCTTCCGGACTGGGCCTTGGCGTCGGCCCCTTGGCGATGACCGGGGGCCGGCGAATGATCTGATTCACCCGCGGCCTTCCGCGCCGCACAAACTTCCAGGTATGGGTTGACGGGTCGAGCACCTCATAATTGCTGAACGCGGTTGGAAAAGTTCCGCCCAGAACCGGCTTGCCGACCGCCTGATGCAGATGACAGTTGTTTTTTCCGCGGGTTCCCGCTCTCGCGATCCACTCGCCCATCGTTACCGGAATACTCAAAGGCGCGGGATTGGTAACGGGCGAATGTTTGAAGTCGCTTGCGTGGGAGGACATCGCTTGCTCCATCGATCCCTTCTGCAGATGCAGATATTGGCCTTCCATCTGAGCGTCGAGATCGATGTTCATGAAGTCGTAGCCGTCGATGAGCGGACCGTCGTTCGTGAATTGCGCCGCCGACCCGGAGCATCCGCCTTCCAAATGCGCGACATCGGTCGGGTCGCCCAGATCGCACGCCCTGACGATAGTGCCCGTTCCGATCGAAGTGACCTTGGTGCCGCAGGTTTGCGCCTGGTCCACACTCGGGTCCCCGCGCCTGAAGTCCCAGGAAAACGCCGCGTAGTCGTTATGGCTCGCAAGTCCCTCATTCCCTTGCAATACCCACCATTGGTCGCCCGGTTCGAACGGCAGCTCGGTCACCTGCGTCTGAAACGTAAGCGGAAGAATCCTCACATCCTTGGCACTGTCGCGCGTCTCCGATAGTCCGCCGTACTGGTCAGCGGATCCTACCCGAGTGACCGGATGCGCGAACTTCGGGGGCAACGGGCTGCCATCCGGCAGCGCTTTGTCGAACGTCCAGGCCTCGACCAGGCTGGACGTATCGATGCTCGCGCTGAACCGCGACACGGCGAACAGCGCGGCGATTTCAGATTGGGACATCGCTTTGTTGAAAACCGCGACGTCGTCAACAAACCCGTAGTATTGGGGCAGATCGTCAGGGTTGCGCCGCCCCAGCCTGACGTTTCCGGTTACCGATGAGATATCGGCGGAAGTCGCGACGAGGTCGCCGCCGCCGTCCTTGTCGATTCGCTTGCCGTCGAGAAAAAACTTGAAGGTATTTCCGCTGCGCACAATCGCGGCTGTATGCCACTTGTCCTCGAGCGGAATCGGGGCTCCGTCCTTGGCTGGCTTTCCAAACGAATAAAAGGCCATGCTCTTGCCGACCTGCAATTCGAGCTTGACCGCCTCGCCGCCACCCGCCCGGTACCCGCCGATGCCGGCGGTAAAATTGTTCTGGCCGTTGTCGCAGAAAATCGGCGCCTCGCCGACCATCGTGAACTGCGGCAGAAACCGGAACGCGATCGTGTGATCGCCGCCAAAGAACGACGAGAACGCCAGGTCGGTATCGGCAAAACCCTGCCATCCGAAGGCCGCCCCGAAATTGGGGCTTTCCGCGCGCGCCGGCGCGGGCATTACGAATCCTGCTACTATTAGAAGCAATATTATTCGCAGTGTTTTCATGGCCCGCTCTTTGAATGCGGCCATCCATACCTTTGCGCCGCGTCAAGTGCAAATGGCCGCGGGCGCAGGGAGCCAAGCCTGCTATTTTGTTGGTTATTTTAACAGGCGGTCAGGATCGATCAGATCGTGTCCCGCACGCCCGGGATGAACAGCGGCTGCATCGCGAACGCCGCCACGTCGGCTTCCATCTCGGATCGCGACGGCGCCGCGGGCGGCTCGCCGGCGGCATCGAGGATGTCGCGCAGGATGGTCGCGTCGCTCGAGCTGTTCAGAAACAGGCCCGGCCGGCTCAACACGAAGTGGACCGCGCGCCGGAGCGCGTCGCGGTCGCGCAGGGGTTCGTACCAACTGAACTTCCGATCGCCGCCGTTTTGCCATCGCCGGCGCGCCGCCGACTTTATGGTCTGCGCCGCCACGCCGCGCTGGCCGCATATTTCGAGCAGCGCCTCCACGTCGGCCGCGTACTGCGGATTCTCCAGCATCGTGAAGTTGTATGGAAACAGCACCGAGTCGAAGGCGAAGCGCTCGATGCTCCGGCGATGCATCGCCGGCGCCTGGCTGCCGTGGCCGGTTACGCCGATGAAGCGCACCAGGCCTTGATCGCGCGCCTCGACCAGCGCTTCGAGCGCGCCGCCGGGGCCCATCGCCGTCTGCCACTCGTTCTCATCGACCAGGTTGTGAAGCTGGATCAGATCGACGCGATCGACGCGCAGGCGTTCGAGCGATCGACGGAGGCTTGCGCGCGCGCCTTCATAAGTGCGGTCGCCGGTCTTGGTGGCAAGGAAAAAGCGCTTTCGATGCTCCCGCATCCAGGGGCCGATCCGCAGCTCCGAATCGCCGTACGCGGCGGCCGTGTCGATGTGATTGATTCCGTATTCCAGCAGAATCTCGAGAACGCGATCGGCGCGGTCCTGCTTCATTCCGCCCAGCGCTGCCGCGCCAAAGATGACACGCGTGCTTAGATGCCCGGTTTTTCCAAATGGACTCGTCGCAATCATCTTTTTTCACCTCGGCTCCGGTGTAACCGCCGCCGCCATCGCGCGCGCTCTCGCTTCGGCCAGCGGCATGTGCACGACCTCGAATTTCAGCTTGTCCGGGCCAAGAAAATAAACGGCGTAGTACCCGCCCGGACCGAAGGGAAACTCCCCGGGACCGTCGAGAATCTCGGCGCCAAGCCCGCGCACCAGGTCGTGAACGGCATCGACCTGCTCATGTTTCTCGACGTTGAACGCCAGATGATGCAGTCCGGGCGCGTAAATCTCGAACGGATTTTCCGCCAGCTCGGGCTTTGCCTGCCAGAGATTGATCGCGGTTCCGTTCGCCGCGTTGAGGTTGACCGCCAGATCGGCCCCCGAGCGGCTGCGAAAAATCTCGCCCACGGTGTAACCGAGAGCCTCGAGCAATGGCCGGAAGAACCGCATCGCCTTGGGCAAATCGCTCACGGTAATCGACACATGGTTGATCGAACCCAGCAGCATATTGCCTCGATTCGCGACTTCGTCGCGCCGGCCAAGGTCAGCCCAATTCGAAGGTCGTCACGCCATAGATTCGTCCGAGCGGCAACGGCGGCGCGTCGTGATTGTACATCCTGACCGTCTCGAACATCGGCCTCATCGCGTGGCGCCGCGCCAGTGCGAGAGCCGCGGAATTTCCTTCGGGGATGTCCAGAAACACCGGCTGTCCGGGGGCCTTCGCGCACATCGCCAGAAACAACGCCTCCGCCGTCGATTCGTCATCGGCAAACAGCGGCCCGATTTTGAAACCGGTGATACACGGCCTGAGCACGCCATAGCCCGCAAGCTCCCCGTCTTTGACCGCGGCCACCGCGCCAGCGCCCGGCTGATCGATCCATGCGCGCAGAAAGGCCGGCCGCCTGGTCGCGAACAGCGGCGCATCATACGCAACCAGACTTTCGAACTCGACGCCCGACAAGGGCACGATGGCTTTGGGAGCATCGCCGCCGCCGACGCCTTCATGGCGGATATTGTGGTACTCGGACTTGAAGCCGTACTTCTTATAGCTGGCTTCCTGCGCCAGCACTCCATCCAGTCCGACCGTGCGGGATCCGAGATGGCGCGTCGCGGCCCTGCGCATGCTGCGACCGAAGCCATGCATCCGCAGGTCGGGTCTCACAATATAGAAGCCGGCGAAGGCGAAAGTGTCGTCATAGACCACGGCGGAAATCGTCGCGACGGGCTCATCGTTCAGCAGGCCCACGAAGAACCCCTCCGGGTCGGCCGCGTAAAAGCATCGGGCGTCGTTGCGCCCCGGGTTCCATCCCTCCTCGGCCGCCCACCTTACCGCAATTGCCAATTCATCGAGGGTTGCGGTTCGCACGACGAGCTGGTCGCTGAGAGATGGCGCCTTCATGGAATCGGGCTCTTTCAAATCGTCGAGCCTATCGCTGCGATCTTGGCAGCCCCAATGCAGCTCGAATCTTCGGCTTCAGGATCCGGACCAGTTCCTCGTCCCAGCACACGTAGTTGTCGGGCACATCGAGAACGACGACCTTCGAGGCGTACTCGGCGCCGAATCGTTCGTGGATATGGCGATGATGCGCGTCTTCCATCACGCAGATGATGTCGGCTTCTTCGAGCAGCTCGTGCGTCACCTTGTTCTTCGCCCATCGCTCGGTGCCGGCGGATGCGACCCACATCGGGGCGCACATTTCCGCCAGCAGCATCGCCGCCGTAGGGCTGCGGTCCAGATTACCCGAACAGACCATCAGGACTTTCTTCATAGACACTTGTGCGGCACCAGTTTATCTCAATTCCGGCGCAAGGCCGGCTCCCATAAGATCGACGAAATTATCGCGATAGAAGCGCCGCTTCGCGGTTTCGCCAGCATTCGCCATCGAGGCGCCGAAGCGCTTGAGCGGATTTCTGCCGCCCTCGACGTGCGGATAGTCGGACGAGAACATGCAGATCTCTTCGCCCGAGTTCGCGATTATCCATCCGGTATCTTCGGCCGGGTACGGCGTGACCCGCACCTGGCGGCGGACAAATTCGCTCGGCTTCATCGACATCTTCTGCAAGCGCTCTTCGTTCTTGAAGAACGCCTCATGCGCCGAATCCAACATCCGCATCCATCCCGGCAGCCACGAAGCGCCCTGCTCGATCACGCCGAACTTGAGCCTCGGAAACCGGTCCAGGACGCGATCGAAGATAAGAACGGCCAGCGTCTGCATCGGCGGATTCGGAATTGCCATGTAGTCAACCGAGCGGAAGTTGCCGTCGCCGCCGTGAAAATCCGGCACCGGCGCAAGCCCGTTCTTGAAATAGTCGGGCGAAAGAAGCTGACCGCCGCCGCCCACGTGAAACAGGATCGGCAGTCCGGCATCCTGGGCAAGCGCCCACAGCGGGTCGAATCCGATATGGCTCGGGGAATGGCCGCGAGGGCATCGGGAGGGGATCAGCATGCCCTTCGCGCCGAGCTTGATGGCGTCGCGCGCCACAGCCTCGGCGCCGCCAAAATCCGCCATCGGCACGTAGCAGGTCGCCAGCAGGCGGCGATCGACCGAGCAGAACTCGACCATCGCGCGATTGACCGCGCGGGCTACCGCGAGCGTGAGCCCGACGTCATCGCGCATCTCGAGATCCATCAGCCCAAGAAACCAGGTCGTGAAGACAAGCTGGCTTGCGAATCCCATGTGATCGAGCGCCTCGGAGCGGTCCTCGCGGCGCCACGATCCGAGCGCGTCGTAGTTCTTGCGCAGCATGATCTGGCGGGCGTTTTCCGCCCGCCAGTTCGGATCGTCGTGTCGCGTGCGCAGCGATTCCATCGAATCGCGCAGCAGATTGGTCGGACCGCCGTACCACTTACGCACGTTCACCTTGTCGCGGTAGGCGGGTTCAAGATGATGGTCGAGGAAATCCGGCGCCTCCATGATATGCGCGTCGGCATCGTGAATCGTCTGTCCTTCTACATAGGGCATCGTCGTCTCGTGGCTCCGGCGCCGGCAGGCTCGGTTGATAATATCATCTCAGGCTCCCCGCGGCGGAAGCCCCGCGGCGCGGTATACGTCGTCGATGACGCGCATGTTGATGATTCCCTGCGCGCCGTCGGTCGGAAAGACGCCGCGTCCGCGCATCTGCGCGACAAACGCGCGAAGCTGGCAGGTATAGCTGGTTTCTCCGGGAACGCTTTCGGTCGTTTCGCCGCCCGCGGTCTTCAAGGTCAGTTGATTGCCAACCTGCGGAGCTACAGGGTTGAGCACGGCAAGCTCGCCCTTCTCGCCGCGCGCGACAAAGCTGGCGCCGACTTGCACCCCCTGCTCCATCGAACAGATCATCCGCGCCGTGACGCCGCCCGCTAACTCAAACTCTGCTTCCATCGATACATCGACGTTGGCCGGCCCGGTATTGGCGGACGCCTTTACGACGCGCGGCACGAGACCCGAGAATTCGCGCAGCATGTGCAAGGGATAGCAGCCCAGGTCCATGGTGGCGCCGCCCGCGAGAGTCCAGTCATAGCGGATATTGTCGGGGGCAATCGGCACCGTGAATCTGCCTTCCAGATGCCGCAGGCGGCCGAGCGTCCCGCTGCCGATAATCTCGCGCACGCGCGCCGCCAGAGGATGGTAGCGGTAGTGGAACGCCTCTCCCAGAAAGCGGCCGGTCTCGCGCGCGGCGGCGGCCATCCGCTCCGCCTCGGCGGCGTTGGATGCGATCGGCTTTTCGCACAGGACGTGCTTGCCGGCGCGCAGCGCCGCGATGGTCCATTCGCAATGATGGGAATTCGGAAGCGGATTGTAGATTACATCGACCTCGGGATCGTTGATAAGGTCGTCGTAGGTGGCGTGGACGCGCGCGATTTTATGCTCCGCCGCGAATCGCACGGCCCGTTTGCGATCGCGCGCCGCTATCGCGACCACTTCGGCCTCTGCCACCTCCAAAGCCGGCTTGATCAGCGCATTCGGCGTGATTTTCGCCGCGCCCAATGTTCCGAAGCGTATGCGACCGGTTTCCGCCATTGCATTCTCCGTAACGTAATATTTACCGTACGAGCCGATGGCAGGAACAGAGAAGCATTGTTCATTGCCGATATGTAGTTTAAATCGCAGCGGCGCGCACCGCGCCGCGGCAGATCCCTGGCCGATGACTTCGAGGAGGACATCCAACTGTGCCTGACTACGATTTCGATCTATTCACCATCGGAGCCGGCAGCGGCGGCGTGCGCGCGAGCCGGATGGCGGCATCGTTCGGAGCGCGCGTCGCGGTCGCCGAGGAGCGTTACCTGGGCGGCACCTGCGTCAACGTCGGTTGCATCCCGAAGAAGCTGCTGGTCTACGCGTCGGAGTTCGGCGAAAGTTTTGCCGACGCCGCGGGCTTTGGATGGGACCTCGGACCGCGCCATCTCGACTGGAAGCGGCTAATCGAAAACAAGAATCGCGAGATCGCCCGGCTAAACGGCGTTTATCGCCGCCTGCTCACGGAGGCCGGCGCGCAGATAATCGAAGGCCGCGCGGTTGTCGCCGATCCTCATACCGTCACGATCGGCGGGCGGCGCTACACCGCGAAATACATCCTGATCGCGACGGGAAGCTGGCCGGTGGTTCCCGGCGTTCCCGGCGCGAATCTCGCGATCACCTCGAACGAGGCGTTCTTTCTCGAACGCCGGCCGGAACGGGTTGTGCTCGTCGGCGGAGGCTATATCGCGCTCGAGTTCGCGGGAATCTTTCACGGGATGGGCAGCCAGGTCACGCTCGTCCATCGCGGCGCCAAGGTGCTGCGCGGCTTCGACGAAGAGCTGCGCGAGGTTCTCGGGCGCGAGGTCGCCAAGCGCGGCGTCGCGCTTCGGCTCAACTCGAGAATCGAGCGAATCGAAAAAATCGGAACCGGCCTGCGGGCGCATCTCGACAGTCACGAAACGATCGAGGCCGACCTCATGATGTACGCGACGGGGCGCGCTCCGAATACGCGCGGTCTCGGCCTGGAAGCGGCGGGCGTCAAGCTGGATGAACACGGCGCGGTCGTGGTCGATGAATATTCACAGTCGTCGGTCGCCAGCATCTACGCGATCGGCGATTGCACCGACCGCGTGATGCTCACGCCGGTCGCGATTGCCGAAGGGCGGGCCGTGGCAGAGACGCTCTTTAACAATCGGCCGATGGCGGTTGACTACGCCGGAATTCCGTCCGCGGTCTTCAGCCAACCGAACCTCGGGACGGTCGGATTAACCGAAGACGAAGCGCGCAAGCAATTCGGCGAAATAGTCGTGTACCGATCGACCTTCCGTCCGCTTAAGCACACCCTGAGCGGCCGCGATGAAAGCACCTTCATGAAGCTCGTGGTGGACAAAAAGACCGATCGCGTTCTCGGATGCCACATGATCGGGGCGGACGCGGGCGAGATGATCCAGGGACTGGCGGTCGCGCTCAAGTGCAACGCCACCAAGGCGCAATTCGACGCGACTATCGGAATCCATCCTACCGCGGCGGAAGAATGGGTAACCATGCGGACGGCATCGTGAGCTGAAATCCGGAGAAATCGCCGCTGCCGGGCTGCGAAACGACCGTGTCGCATACGCGATATTCTCTGGCGTATCCGCGCTATAGCGACATTCCTCCCGCGGAGCATACTGAACGCAACGCCCATCACCGCCGGGAGAGATGCCATGAAAGCCGACAGCAATTCGGTGCTAGGCCGGAGCAGGATCGTCGCCTTCGTCGCGGCGCGCGATGCAGCTCGTGCCAAAACCTTCTATCGCGATACGCTCGGTCTCCGCTGCGTCAGCGAGGATCAGTTCGCGGTCTGCTTCGATGCGCACGGCACCCCGCTTCGCGTCTCGATCGTGCGCGAGATGACGCCGGCGGCGCACACCGTCCTGGGCTGGGAGGTCGATGACATCGTCGCGGCGGCCGGCCAGCTCGCGAAGTCCGGCATCAGGTTCGAACGCTACGACATGCTCCCGCAGGACGGCCTCGGAATCTGGGCCGCGCCCGGCGGGGGCCGCGTGGCGTGGTTCAAGGACCCCGATGGGAACACGCTGAGCATCACCCAGCCCGCGGAGGCATCGAGATGAACCGGGTCCATCGATGGCTCTGCCGGTCGGGATGGTGGCGGCGCACGGTTGAAAACTCGCTGCTGCCCTGGGTGCTCAAAGATATCGAGCTGGGCCAGAACGTCCTGGAAGTTGGCCCCGGGCCCGGCCTTACCACCGATGTGCTGCGCAATCGCGTGCCGCGCCTGACCTGCGTGGAAATAGACGAAAGGCTTGCCGACTCGCTTTCTCAGCGGATGGCGGGAAGCAACGTAACCGTGCAACGCGGCGATGCGACCGCGATGTCGTTTCCCGACGCATCGTTTGACGGCGCGGTGAGCTTCACGATGCTCCATCATGTCCCGTCCGCCGAGCTGCAGGATCGTCTGCTCGCCGAGGTCGCGCGCGTGCTGCGGCCGAACGCGGTGTTCGCGGGCAGCGATAGCCGCTACAGCCGCATCTTTGGCGCGCTGCATCTGTTCGACACGATGGTGCTGGTCGATCCTGAGAGCCTTCCGAGGCGTCTGGAAGCGGCAGGGTTCAAGGATGTTCGCATCGATGTCGCGAAAAGCGCCTTCCGGTTTCGCGCGCGCCGCGCTTGAATCGCAAGCGACGGTGGCGGCACGATGGCGGCGGTGCCGACTCGCAACCCCTCCCGCGCCCGCAGCCATCAGGTCTCACGTCGCGAGGCGATCTCGCTTCTTGTCCTTGGCAACGCGTTGTGGGCCGGCACTTACGCGGCGGGAAAAATCGCGCTTGCGAGCCTCTCTTTTATCGAGCTGAACGCGATCCGTTTCACGATCGCCACGCTGCTGATGGTGCCGGTGTTGTGGTCCGGCCGCGCCCTGCTTCGGCGCGAGCTGTCCCATCGCTCGTCAATACACGCGATGGTGCGGCTGGTGGTGCTGGGCTTCGTTCTCAACAAGGCGTTCGAGTACGCGGGCTTGTCGCTTTCCACCGCGGTCGACGTGGCATTGCTCATCGCGACTGAATCGATCTTTACCGCCGTGCTTTCCTGGATTGTCCTCGATGAAGCCGTAACGGCGGCGGGAATAACGGCGCTGACAGTGGGACTTGCGGGAGTTTACCTGGTCGTCGCGCGCGGGCTGGTTCCCGATCTCGCGGGTCCGGCGGGAATCAGCCGAATCGCCGGCGACCTGCTCGTGATATTCGCGCTGACATTCGAAGCGGGCTACACGGTCAGCGGGAAGGCATCGCTCGAGCGGCTGCCGCCACTGTTGCTCACGGGATTTTCGGTCGCGGGAAGCCTGGTGGTCTGGATTCCCGCGGGACTGATTTCAGTCGCGCAGCAAGGATTGCCCGCGATGACATCCGGCGCATGGCTGGCGGTCGGCTATATGGCCGCGTTCGCAACGGTGGGAGGCTATTGGATGTGGTTTCGGGGGCTCAGCGCAATCGACGCATCAGCGGCGGCGCCGTTTCTGTTCATCCAGCCCCTGCTCGGCGCCGCACTGGGAGTGGTGCTGCTCGGCGAGTCCCTCACCTGGGCGACAGTCACGGGCGCAGTCCTGATCCTTCTAAGCCTTGCAATCGTAACAGTGGGCGCGCCGAGCCCGCGCGAAGCCGCCCTGCTGGTCGGAGAACCGCCTCAGTAACTGGCTCGCCGCGCCGATATCGAACTGCTTCATCTGCCCGAGTTTGGTCCATCTCCGGCAAGCAAGGTGGAAAACCTTGTCGGCACAACGCGCGCCGAATCCTTTACGCAGAGCGGGGTTTCGCCCGGATATAGCGCCTATCGCCCGAGTACCGCCAGCGCCCTCTCCAGCGGGACACTGGAGATCTGAATCAGCCCGGAGAACGGGTGATCGAGCTCAAGAACCAGAAATAGCGCCCCGGCCACGGACATCGCACTCACAACCATCGCGATGATCACCGTTCCGTTGCGCGGCGCGAACATTCCGAAGCTGACGAATAAAATGGCCAGCCAGAAGACCACGACCACCAGAAAGGGCGTCGAAATCGATGATCCGCTCTGTTCGAACAACAGCCAGCGCGTCTGCCCCAGGCTGATCACCATCGACTCCGCCTGCGCTTGCAGTGCGCGCTGCGAATCGGTCCGGGGCGCCAGTTCCTGGATCCCGTCGAATAGCGGCTCTCCTGTGACGGGTGATGCTTTGGAACCGCCGGCGCGGCCGTTCTTCACCCAGGTATCATCGATCATCCGGGCGACCGCGGCTTTCAGCGTGGCGCGCACCTTCGCGCTTTCCGGGCCGTAGTGGGCAAGGACGCGATCGAGCAGGATTGCGTTGGCGGCCATTTGCGTCAGCTCGCCGCGGCGTTCATCGTACGAACTCTTCGCCGAGGCCACCAGGAGTCCGAGCACCAGTGCCGCCATCGTGCCGATGAGTCCGACGCCGAGCTTCACGACGTCCTTGGTTTCGTCGCTCAGGTGATGCTTGGGAAGGCGGGCGCGCAACCACATGCCAAGAAGGGCGCCGCCGAAAACGAAGGCGAATGCAATCGCACTTGTTTCAGTCGGGTCCAAGAATTCGGTGGCTACTCTCCTCGTTCATTCGCACGCCGCTTCGCGGCTGAGGGTCGTTCGAGGAACATCCCGAAGAGCGCGCCGCCAACCATAGCATCATCGATTTCCCGCATCGTCAAGCAAATGGCGATGACCAGATTGATGAGGAAGGGCAGCCGCGGAAAAAGCCAACGAAACGTCCGCTCCAGCGCGGTGACATCGACTTGACGCGACTGGCGATTACATCGCGTCGAGCGCGGACCAGAGCGCGTCGAGGGCGCGCCGTCCCGATTCGATCGCGCTTTCCGATGCGACCTTGTCGTTCGCGCAATGCCGCTCGATCAGTTCGGCGTCCGTTTGTGAATGCCACACGTCGGCTTTTTCGTGGACGGCGAAAAACGCGATTCCGCGTTCTTCGCTGATTCCGTAACAGCGCTTCAGGCCGTCGATTTTCGCGGCGGCGACCGAAGGAATCTGCGCCTCGTAGGCGTAAATCGCGGCAAGGCCGTCGGCGGTATTTTCGCTCGAGCAGAGCTGCGTGAACGTTCGCACCAGGTTGTCGATCGGGGGAGAAACCGGCGCCTCAAGCACCCTCGCCCGATCGACTCCAAGCGCTTCGGCGAATCGCAGCCACAATTCGGGATGGTTTTCCGGGCCGCGCTCCTCCTCGATCAGGTTTTCGAGCAGCGCCTGGCGCGTCGCCATATCGGCGCATCGCGAATGGATCGCGCTCAAGTAGCGGGGAAACGCCGCCACATGCGGATAATAGTGAATCGCGTAATTGCGAAGCCGCTCGATTGGAAGCTCGCCCGCGGTCCACGCCTGGTAAAAGGGATGCTTGAGCAGGCTTCGCGATGCGATCAGTTCGTTGAGGGTCGCGACAACTTCACGCGCCATCGGAAAAACTCCTTCCGTGTAACCGGCGGATAATGCCCGATTGCAGATTGCCGGTCGCGGCAATCTTGCGGGAGGCGCGCGGGCGATTCAACCTGAGACGACGCGAAGGGCGAAAACCCCGCTCGTCCGATGTGCGATGAATTCCCTAGTCGATAGGCGGGCGCAGATGTTTCCACGGGCGCGCCTGCTCGAACTCCGCGGCTAGCGCGATTACTCCAGCCTCGTCATTCGGGCGTCCGACTATCTGCAGCGCCAGCGGCAATCCCGATTTCGTGAAGCCGTTGGGCAGCGAGATGGCGGGCTGGCCCGTGGAATTGAACGGGAAGGTAAACGAAATCCAGGAGTAGATGTCGTCAGCCACTTTCTCGGGGACCATCGCGACGGTGCCCAGCCGCGGCGCGGGACGGGTAAGGGTCGGGGTCAGCAGCGCATCGTACGGCGCCAGCGCCCGGATGATCGCGCGCGCGGTGTTGTGCAGGCCGGCCAGTGCGTTGAGATATTCGGTCGCTGAGATTTTTCGGCCCCATTCCCAGCTCGGCCGCATCGCCGCATCGAGCAGCTCGGGCTTTTCGATTTCTATCGCGCCGACGCACGCGCAGACCACGATGGGCGGGAACGGCCTCAGCATCGACCCCGGGTCAAGCTCGATTACCTCGACGCTATGTCCCATCTCGCGGAACGCCGCGCAGGCCGAATCGAACGCCGCGAGCATCTCCGGATCGACCGGGCTCAGCTTCGTCTCGCGAATCGCGGCGAGCCTGAGCTTCTTCGGGCGAAGGCTGACGGCCTCGACGAACGGACGATCCGGCGGCGGGGCCGCATACGGGTCGCCGAGCGATCCTCCCGCGAACGCATCGAGCATCAAGGCGGCATCGCGCACGGTGCGTGCGATTGGCCCGGTGGTTGCCAGCCCGCCCCATCCTTCCGCCTTATCCGGAGCGACTGTCACTCGCCCGCGCGAGGTTTTTATTCCGACCAGCCCGCAGCATGCGGCGGGGATGCGGATCGATCCTCCGCCGTCACTGCCCTGCGCGATCGGATTGAGGCCGGCCGCGACCGACGTCGCCGCGCCCCCGCTCGATCCGCCGGCGGTATGCTCGAGATTCCACGGGTTGCGCGCAGCGGGATGCAATCCGCCCTCGGTCGTCGGACGCATCCCAAATTCCGGCGTGCTGGTTTTTCCGAGCAAAATGCCGCCCGCATCCCGAAGCCGCACCGCGAATTCGGCGTCCGCCGGCGCGTACCACTTTTCGAAATTTTTGGAACCGAATGTTGTCGGGAAGTCTTTGGTCCAGGTGAGGTCCTTAAGCGAGTAGGCGACGCCAAACAGAGGCCGATCCGCAGCCTCGCCGGGCGCCATCCTCTCCAGCCGGGCCGCATCGGAAAGCGCGCGCTCGGCCGTCACGGTGTAGAATGCGCCCAGCTTCGGGTTTAGCGCCTCGATGCGAGAGAGAAAAAACTCTGCCACCTCGCGCGGACGAACCTCGCGCTTGCGCACCAGCTCTCGCAGCTCCCATGCCTCAATGTACGGATCGAGCACCTGGATCTCCTTCCGGCTTCGTTAAGCGGCCGCATCAATCGATGGGCGGATGCTTGTCCTTCCACGGACGCGCTTCTTCAAATTGAGCCGCAAGCCCGATGATTGTCACTTCGTCGCCCTGGCGGCCGATGATCTGAAGGCCGATGGGCAGGCCGGCCTTGCTGAAGCCGTTGGGGACCGAGAAGCCCGGCTGTCCGGTCGCATTGAATGCGAATGTGTACGGAATCCATTCGGGCAACTCCTCGAGATAGCGCTCGGGCGTGGAAGGAAGGGTTCCAAGCTTGACCGCAGGCCGAGCCAGCGTCGGCGAGATGACTGCATCGTAGGCATCAAGTTCCTGCACGATTTGCCGGGCAGTGTTGTGCATCATGGCGACGGTATTGATGTACTCATGGGCGCTTACTTTGCGCCCGCGCTCCCACGCGTGGCGCACAACCGGATCCATCAAATCGGGGTTTTCGACCGGCACAGAGCCGATTCCCGCCATGATTAGCGCCATCACCGTGTCCTTGAGCCGCGCTCCCGGATCGACGTTGACGGGCTCGACCGTGTGCCCGAGTTCCTCGAACACCTTGGCGGCGGACTGAACCGCGGCCTCCGACTCGGAATCTCCGCGGGTGATTGCGCTCTTGGGGAGGACGGCGATCTTGAGATGACGAGGTGGGATGCTCACGGCGGAGCGGAACGAAGCAACCGGATCGGGCGCCCAATAAGGGTCGCCGGTCACGTGACCCGCGAGCACGTCGAGGAACAGCGCCACATCACGGACCGAACGCGCCATCGGCCCCGAGGTGGCAAACCCCGCCCATGCTTCGCCGAAAACCGGCGCCAAGGAAACCCGGCCGCGCGACGGCTTGAGTCCGACGACGCCGCAGCAGGCGGCGGGGATGCGAATCGAACCGCCGCCATCGCTGCCCTGCGCCAGGCATCCGAGTCCGGCAGCCAGTGCGCCGCCCGCGCCGCCGCTCGACCCGCCGGCGGTATGCGCGAGGTTCCAGGGATTGCGCGCCGGAGGACAGAGGCCGCCTTCGGTCGTGGGCCGTGCTCCGAATTCGGGCGTGGTGGTCTTGCCCAACAGGATTCCCCCGGCATTGCGCATCCGCACCACGATCTCTTCGTCGACCGGCGGACGATTTTGCGCATAATTGCGTGAGCCCATCGTGGTGACGATGTCCTTCGTCCAGTTGAGGTCCTTGATCGAATACGGCACGCCGAACATCAGGCAGCGCCGCCGGTCCGAATCGCCGAGCTTTTCGATTCGATCGGCATCCTCGATCGCGCGTTCCGGCGTGATGGTCATGAAGGCGCCGAGTTTCGGGTTGAGTTTCTCGGTGCGCGCGATGAAGAATTCCGCGACCTCGCGCGGGCGAACCTCTTTTTTCAGGATCAACTCGCGCAGTTCCCATGCCTCGATGTAAGGATTGAGCATTTTGGAGGGCCTCCGTAACCGGTTGGCCGCCGTCGCGCGTGTGGCTCGCGCGGGGCGGCTCGATCGTGCTTGTTATCGCAAAAGCGCCCCAACCGCCAAATCGGCCGTTTGGGACCTTCGCCTCGCGGCCGGCGGCCGGTAGTCTCTGATCGACAACGATGGAACTGCGGACCGCGATTCTCTGGATTCATGCGCTCGCCGGAGGGGCTTGGGTTGCCGCGGCGCTATGCTTCGTGGCGGCAGGGATGGCGTTGGCGGCGGGGAGCGACGATCAGCGCAATTTTGCGATGCGTGCGGCGCCCGCAATCGCGGCATTCGGCGCCGCCGCCGCCGTTGTCGTGCTTGCGGCGGGGGTGGTCAATTTCTTCCTCGCGGGCGCTGCCCGCGGTTTTAGGTTTTCATCCGAGTTCGGCCTCATTTTGAGCATCAAGAGCGCGCTGTTCGTGGGAATGTCGATCGCGCTCGGATGGACCCTGCGCACCGCCGTCTCGTTTCGCACCGCCGCCGAGCCGTGCGACCGAGATACGGTCGCGAAGGCCATGGCCGGGATGGTGCGGGCGAACGGAGCTATCGCGGTGATGGGCGCGATCGCGTTGCTGCTGGGACTCTGGCTGATGGGGAGCGCGTGAGCGGCATTCTTGCCTCCGCCCGTCCGGGCCATCTCCTCAGCCTGCCGGTCTTGGACCGAAGGGCGCCACTCCGTGTAATCATTTGATGTAAGGTTCAGGAGATGGCTGAAACGCCTCCATCGCTGCAAATCGGTTCTTTCAAGGTAGCCTTCCTCACCGACGGGTTATGGCGCAACGACGGGGGATGCATGTTCGGCGTGGTGCCGCGCGAGCTCTGGAAACGCGAGCATCCTCCCGACGAACAAAACCGAATCCGCCTTAATTTGACCTGTCCCCTGATTGCGCGGGGAAAAGAGGCAATTCTGGTCGATACGGGAATCGGAAACCGGCTCGATGCGGTCGAGCGGAAGATTTTCGATCATGGCGAAGGATGGCTTCCCGATCACCTGCGGGCGCTGGGAATGGAACTTGGCGATGTGACCGCGGTAGTCGTTTCGCATCTGCATTTCGACCATTGCGGTGGCCTTGTCCGCAGGCGCGAATCGGGAGCCCTGGAATCCGCGTTTCCTCGGGCGAGGATTTTTGTACAAAAAGGCGAACTGGAAATCGCGGAGACTCCCCGCAATGAGCGGCTGCGCGCCGCTTACCGGCATGCCGGCGAGATTCTCGCACCCAACCGCGGCCGTATCGAAGCGATCGAGGGCGACCTCGAACTGACGCCGGGTGTGGTCGCGGTCCCGACCGGAGGCCATACCCGCGACCATCAGGTCGTAAGGGTGGCCGATGCCGGATCATCGTTTGTTCACATGGCGGACATCGTGCCCACACGTTCGCATATGCGCGGACCCTGGAATCAGGCGTACGATCTCGATGCGATCACAACGATGGAGCAAAAGGCGCGCTATCTTTCCGCCGCGGTCAGGGACCGGACCTGGATTTCATTCGCTCACGACGACCAGGTCTTTGCCGCGCAAGTGGTCAACGACCGGGGGAAGCTGGTCGTATCCGACAAGGTGATTGTACCCGAGCGCTTGTACCAGGGTGCCGGAACGGGCCTGAAGTAAAGCTGTGGATAGCGCGTCAAATTGTTGAAGGGCGCGCTGTGCCGGGGGAAATCAACTTGTTGGAAAATCAAGGCTCCGTTATACTTGAAATTGGGATGCGCTTAAAAAATAGCACAACCCGCTCTTTTCCCTCTTTCCTCTTCCTAAAGCGGTCTCCCTCTAAACGTCCATAACCAGGAGTTTGGCAGATGGCAGAACTCAGCACGTTCGAAAAGGTTATCAAGGAAGATCGCGCCGCTCGCGAATCGAAGCAATGGAGCGGAACTCTTCTCCAGTACCTGGAGGTGGTAAAGGCCGATCCGACGATAACCAAGCTCTCGCACGCCCGCATCTACGACATGATCATCTCCGCGGGCGCCCGGAGCATCCAGGATACCGACGACCCCCGAACCAAGCGCCTCTACAAAGACGAGCCCGTAAAAGTTTACGAGTTTTTCGCTGACGAGTTCTTCGGCATCGAGCGCACGATCGCGCAGATTGTCCGCTATTTCCATTCCGCCTCGCTCAAGGGCGAAGAGAGCCGCCAGGTGCTCTACCTGATGGGACCGGTTGGCTCGGGCAAAAGCTCGCTGGTCGAGAGAGTCCAGCGGGGACTGGAACAGGTCGGGCCGCTCTACACGATCGAAGGATGTCCGATGAATGAGGAGCCGCTGCATCTCATACCGCGGCATCTGCGGCGCGAATTCGAAAAGATGCTGGGAGTGCATATCGAAGGCGACCTGTGCCCGGTATGCCGCTACCGGCTCAAGGTCGAATTCAACCAGCGCTATGAGGAATTTCCGGTCGAAACCCGCAACTTCTCCAAGCGCAACCGCGTCGGTATCGGCGTGGTGCCTCCGGTCGACCCCAATAACCAGGACACCTCGGTCCTGATCGGCAGCGAAGACATCTCCAAGCTCGACCAGTACTCCGAGGGCGACCCGAGGGTGCTGGAGCTCAATGGCGCGCTCAACGTCGGCAATCGCGGAATTGTCGAGTTTATCGAAGTTTTCAAGAACGAGACCGAGTATCTGCACGCGATGATCACCGCGACGCAGGAGAAAGTGATCCCGGCGCCGGGGCGGCACGGGATGGTTTACGTCGATACCACGATCCTGGCCCATTCGAACGAGGCCGAATGGCAGAAGTTCAAGGCGGACCATACCAACGAGGCGATTCTCGACCGTATCGTGGTGGTCAAGGTGCCGTACAACCTGCGGCTGTCGGAAGAGGTGAAGATTTACCAGAAGATCATCAGGAATTCCGACTTCCGCGCCCACGTCGCGCCGCACACGCTGGAACTCGCTTCGATGTACGCGATCCTGTCGCGGCTGGAACCAACCTCGAAGTGCGACCTGATGACGAAGCTGCGCCTTTACAACGGCGAGGAAGTCGTCGAGAAGGGGCGCACGAAGAAGATCGACGTGCAGGAGTTGAAAGAAGACGCCAAGCGCGAGGGGATGTCGGGAATTTCCACCCGCTTCATCATGAAGGCGCTGGACAATGCGCTGTCCGACAACGTCGCCGGCAACTGCATCAATCCGATCAACGTGCGCGAGGCGCTTATCCAGATGACCAAGGAGGCCGACCTCCCCGACGATACCCGCAAGCAGTACCTCGAATTCCTGCAGGACACCCTGCACAAGGAATACCTGGAGCTGCTGGAAAAGGAGATCACCCGGGCGTTCGTGTACTCCTACCAGGAGCAGGCGGAGGCGCTGTTCCAGAACTACCTCGACCACGCGGAGGCGTACGTCAACAAAACCAAGGTGCGCGACCGCAACACCAAGGAAGAGCTCCCGCCCGACGAAGGGTTCCTCAAGTCGATCGAGGAGCAAATCGCGATCATCGGCTCCGCCGCGGACGGTTTCCGGCAGGAAGTAATCGCGTACTTGTGGGCGACCTCGCGCCGCGGCGAAAAGGTCAGCTACAGAAGCTACGAGCCGCTCAAGGAAGCGATCGAAAAGAAGCTGATGACGTCGGTGCGCGACATCTCGCGCATCATCACCAAGGCCCGCACCCGTGACGAAGAGCAGAGCGGCAAATACAACGCGATGGTCAAGAACCTGCTGGAAAACGGCTACTGCGAATCGTGCGTGGACGTGGTCCTGAAGTACGCCGCGAACAACCTGTGGAAGGATTGAGGTCCTCTTCCCCAAACGGCTGAAGGATCGAAGCGCTCCTTCCCGCAGGGGAAGGAGCAAAAGGAAGCGGACTTGCCGGCAGACCGCAATTCCTTAGCAGGCCGCGTGCGCGAGCGGTTTCGATGCGGTCGATGCTCGCGGCGCGGATTTGCCGTATAATCGAGCCGAGGATACGCGGATGGCGACCAGCGAGACGATTTTTCGCGAGTACCGGCCTTCTGATGCTGAACGCTCCGATCGCTCCGCCGGCGACCGCCTGCGCCATCGCCAGAAGGTCCGCGAATCGATCCGCGAAAATATCGCCGACATCATCGCCGAAGAATCGATCATCGGCAAAGACAAGGACCGCGTCATCAAGGTTCCCCTGCGCGGCATCAAGGAATATCGCTTCGTTTACGGCGACAACGCCGGCGGCGCATCGCAGGGCGACGGCAACTCCCGCCCCGGGCAGGTGGTGGGCAAAACCGGCAAGGAAGGCCCGGGCAAGGGCGACGACATCGCGGGCGACCGGCCCGGCGTTGACTACTACGAAACCGACGTAACGCTGGAAGAATTGATCGAGATCATGTTCGAGGATTTGGAGCTGCCCAACCTCGAACGCCGCGCCCTGCGCGAAATTCCGTCCGAGGCCTCCAGCAAGCGCAAAGGCTATCGCCACGTGGGAATCCGCGTGCGGCTCGACAAGCGGCGCACCGCCAAGCAGCGCGTGATGCGGATGCTGGCACGCGACCGCCGCGTCAACGGCGAGGCGGCAGCACAGCAGGCCGAGGCATCGGAAACGCCGGAGGAGGAAGCGGGCGATCTCTCGGCCCTGCAGCCGGGCGCACCGATGGTCCCGCAGAAGCGGCGCTTCCCATTCCATCAGGACGACCTCCGCTACAAGCACATCGAGATCGATACGCGCGAGGAATCGAACGCCGCCGTCATTTGCATCATGGACACATCGGGCTCGATGGACACGATGAAGAAGTATCTCGCGCGGAGCTTCTTCTTTCTGCTCTACCAGTTCATCTCCACGCGCTACCGCAACGTCGAGATCGTCTTCATCGCGCATCACACCGAAGCGAGCGAGGTCACGGAGGAGGAGTTCTTCCACAAGGGCGAATCGGGCGGGACCTTCATTTCCTCGGGCTATCTGAAGGCGCTCGAGATCATCCAGGAGCGCTACCATCCTTCGCTCTGGAACGTGTATGCGTTCCACTGCTCGGACGGCGACAATTTCGATTCGGACAATCCCGCCGCGCTCAAGGCGGCCGAAGAGCTGGCGACGATATGCAATCTGTTCGGTTACGGCGAGATCAAGCCGCTGGGCTCGCGCTACTATGAAAGCTCGATGCTGAACGTGTTCCGGCGCATCCAGGCGCCCAACTTCCACACCGTGCTCATCGAGCGCAAGGAAGACATCTGGCCGTCGTTCAAGGCGTTTCTGGCCAAGGACCGGGTGAAGGAATGAGCGACATCGCGCTCGAGAGCGGATCGAAGTCAGGCGCTTACAGCATGAGCGAGCTGGTCGAATGGGACCGGCGCATCCGCGAGAAGGTCGATGAATTCGGCCTCAAGTGCTGCCCGCAGGAATTCGAAATCTGCGATCACAACCAGATGCTTGGCTACATGGCCTACTCGGGCATGCCCTCTCACTATCCGCACTGGTCGTATGGAAAGGCGTACGAGAAGCTGAAGACGCTGTACGATCACGGCGTAAGCGGCCTGCCCTACGAGATGGTCATCAACTCGAACCCTGCCATCGCGTACCTGATGCGCGACAACACGCTGCTGCTGCAGATCCTGACGATGGCGCACGTGTACGGGCACAACGATTTCGGCCAGAACAACTTCACCTTCAAATCGACGCGGCCCGAGCTCACCGTGGAGATTTTCAAGGCCCACGCGCTGCGGGTCCGCCGCTATGTCGAGGATCCGTCAATCGGCGTGGAGAAAGTGGAGCGAATTCTCGATGCGGCCCATGCGCTGTCGTGGCAATGCCGGCGCAACCTGGCGATTCGCAAGCTGACGCCGCAGGAACAGATCGAACGCGCCATCGAGACCGCCTCGCCGAGGCCGGACCCGTTCCACAAGATTCATTCGCGCCCCGAGCACATCGAGCCCGATTTGCATCGCGTGCCGATCGAGCCGGATGAGGACATCCTGCTCTTCATCCGCGATCACAACCTGTTCCTGGCGGATTGGGAAAAAGACCTGCTCACCATCGTCGACGAGGAAGCGAAGTTCTTCATCCCGATGATGGAGACCAAGATCATGAACGAAGGATGGGCGAGCTTCTGGCACAAGAAAATCCTGGAGTCGCTCGACCTCGAGCAGGGGCTGCATCTTGAATTCATCGTGCGGCACAACCAGGTCGTGCGTCCGATTCCGGGCCAGATAAACCCCTACCACCTCGGCCTGCGCGTCTGGGAGGACATCTATCGCCGATGGACCAATCCGACGCCCGAGGAAATCAAGCGCGACGGCGCGCCGACGAAGTCGGGGTTTGAAAAGCTGTTCGAGGTGCGCGAGGTCGAGCGCGACTCGTCGTTCTTGCGCCGCTATCTGACCGAAGATCTGATCCGCGACATGGACATCTTCAAGTACGAACCGCGCGGAGAAGAGCTGGTGGTTTCGAAGGTCGCCGACGACGACGGATGGCGCGAGGTCAAGGAAACGCTCATCAGGAATGTCGGCACCGGCTCGATTCCGGTGATCAAGGTCGAGGATGCCGACTTCGGACAGAATCGCACGCTGTATCTCAAGCACTATCACGACGGCCGCGATCTGCATCTTGAGTACGCGGAAAAGACGATGGCGTACCTGCAGCGCCTGTGGGGCCGCGAAGTCGTGATGGAAACGACGCTTGAAGGCAAGCGCTCGCTGCTGTGCTGCAACGACCGAGGTTTCTCGGTTCGCGCCCTGAAGTAAACCTCGCGATCCTCATCGCCCGATCCGGAGCATCGTTTTTCCGATGGAAACGCACGCCGTACCTCCCGAGTTTGTCGAATTCATCGCGCTCGTCTATCACGAGGGACGAAACGTGGGGCGGCTTTTCCGCCTCAACGCCGCATCGAAAAAGACCTTCGGCGAACTCGCCGCTCTTCCGCCCGAAAGCGAGAAGGCGTGGGATCGCCTGATCGGCCTGCAGAAGAAGGCCGCCGCGGCCGCATCCGCAGCCGAGGCGCAGGCGGCATTCCACGAGAGCTTCGGCTGCTCGATGGCGGACCTCGTGACGCTCTTCGGCCACGAAGCCTGGCATCGCGTTCCCGGCTACGGAGGACCGCGATGGGCCGCGATTGCCAAATCGGTCGCCGCTCTTGCCGAGGCCATCGAGAAGAAGGATGAGGCCGAGGTCTCAAGGCAGATCGGCGAGATCCTTGCGATGCGCCATAATACGGGGACGGTCAGGGACAAGCTGGCGAAGCTGAAAGCGCTTCACCGCTAAAGTTTCCGGTTCGTGGTTGTCGGCGAAGTCCGGCAGCGACCGATCATTCCATCGGCTGTGGCGGGAGATTTCCTTCATTGATCGTCGCGCGCGGCACGTCGCCGCTGCGCATCAGCTCTTCGCTGATCATCCTGCGTTCCTGGCGGGTCATGGGGGTCAACGTTCCTTCGTAAACGGCTTCCGCCGCCGGGCCCGAAACGCCGGGAACGTAGAGATCGACCTGCTTCGTGCATCGCACCTGGTTGCTTCCGGCCAATGCGATCGTAACTTTCTCGACGTGGCGAATCGGCGGCTGCTGGCTGAGGTCCAGCCCCTTGACCTCCAGCTTTACTTCGCTCGGACCCTCCGCTTCGGCACTGGTCTTCAGCACCTGCGAATCCGGCGAGCCGAACACGGTTGTCGCAAGAACCACCTGGCCGTTGCGCTCGCCGAAAGTGAAGCTCATCAGCGCAGTTTCCGGGACGTCAACCGCGCCGAACTTGTTGACGAGGGTAAGCTGCCCGCCCCAATGACCCAGGAAATCGCGGCTGGCCTGCGGCAATACCAGTACATCCTGCTGCGGCGGGATGACCGGAATGATCTTCGTATTGTCGGATTGGGCGGGCGGAGGCATCGACGCCTGCTGGTTCGTCATCGAAGGCAGAGTGAGTTCATTATTCGATTGCGGAGCGGCGGCGGATGGCGCCGGGGCGGGAGTCGCGGACCCCGGCTCGGGCAGCACCAGCGACGGGCCCTTCCAATTCCCCGCGCCTCCGGATGATCTCGGCACTGCTTCCATCATCCCCTGTGCAAACGCGCGCGGTGAGGTGAGCGCGACCATGGTGCAGGCGAGCAGCCCGACGCCGGCAATCCTTGCGCTGGGGATGAGTTGCGAGGACCGAAAAGAGGGTTCGGCGCGCCCCGAGAACCGGCCGCCTGGGCGCGCAATCGCAGCAATTGTCATCGTTGCTTTAGGCATTAGGGTCGGATAGTTTCGCCCATGGAGCGTAGCGGTTTCGGGTCGGTCTGAAGGAGGGTGGCTGATGGAGTGGCCGAAGTGCCAAAAATGCAACAATGGTAGCCTGATTCCCCTTTCGGATTACGGGCAGGAAGGTGCTTCGGTCTTGTTCAAAGCCTGGGTGTGCACCAACCCCGAGTGTGGTTTCAGCCTGCGAGTGGACAAGGGCGAGGTGACTTACGGGCGGCGAATCGAGACCAAGCACTAATCTTCTCATACACAAGACTTCAGGGGCGTCGCGATGCGGCGCCTCTTTGTTTTCGCTCATCCATCGGATCTCCACCGCTCGTTGACGATCAGTCCGTTAAGTCGAAGTAAGCAAACCGGTTTTTAACGCGATCCTTCGACAGCGAACGCCCATCCACCTCAACGTACGGGTAGACTAGAAAATTGAGCGGCTCGCCATCCTGGGGAGGATTCAACACCAAATCCCGGCCCATCGTAAATGCCACCCGGTCCGCATCGAGATTGCCAAAGTAGTAATCGTGGCGATCAGGATGCTTCCACGCTTCGGACGCATCCAGCGGAACCCATTGCCCGTTGGCATAAAACTCGGCCCAGCAATGATAGCCGGGAATTTCTCCTGACCTCGGCGTTCCAAGCGGAAATCCGATTGTGAAGCGCGCCGGAATTCCCGCGGCTCTCGCCAATGCGATGAACAGCGAATGGAAGTCGGTGCAGTTGCCGCGGCGGATATCGCAAGCGTAGATCGCATCGCCGCGGCCCCATCCACTGCCGCTCTTGTCATAACGCATCACCGAAGTGACGTATTCATAGAAGATTCGCGCGGCCTGGATCGGGGTGTCGCCGGAATCGTCGAGGTTCGCGCTGATTGTAGCGATACGCCCGGTCGTCGGCACCAGCGCATCGGGGCGGAGATACTCCGCAAATCGCCCATCAAGCGGTTGCGGCGGAGCCGCGGCAAGCTTGCGGAGATCGACCGACTCCTCTTTCCTCGTAACCTCGAACTCTATTTTCACGGCGATAACCCGGGGAAGAGGGGCTGTCCCTTCCGCGAAAAAGACCCGGTTTCCGTCGTGATTCTGATCCACGATCTTTCCCGGCATCGGAGAGCTCACCGAGACCGCGCTCACCTGCTGGAATGCGTCGTCGCGGGGCAGCGGAACCCAGACCTTGACCGATCGAGCGTTTGAATCGATCGGGCCAATCTCCGTGACGTAGCTGAATCTGACCCGTCGCTCGCGAGACGGTGGCATCGGTCCGGCGACAGCGAGCCCGCCGACCGCAAATTGCGCCGCGATGGCGACCGCGCAAATCGCCAGGCGCAGGATGCAGTGTTCGCGCCGATGCAACGATCGCTGACATACCGCTGGCGAATCCCACCTCATGGCAGCATCCAGCCTAAACGCCGCCGACGCGGCAAACAATCGCGAATCCGTAACACGCCCGTTTGACAAAGTCCTTCAGACTTGGCCGCGAATCCGAATTCCGATGGCATCCGGATTGCTCACTAAAGACGAAAGCCTGCATCGCCGATGCGCAGGCGCAAAGTTAATGTCTGAGAGTGCCCTTCAGATAAGCAGGCCTGTGCTGGTTAAGCCAGCATATTGTCCTTTGCCTGACACTTACGACGAGATGTTCGAAGCCGGCCTGAGTCCGCGAGCGGCCAGCGAACCTGTCGCTTCCGAGCTGCTGTCCGCTCCGCCCGAACGCATCAATGAGCTCCGAGCGCGGGCGGACCGGATGTTCCTGCGGATGGGCGTGACGTTTAACGTGTACGGCGAAGACGCGGGCACCGAGCGAATCTTCCCCTTCGATATCGTTCCGCGCGTAATCGATGCCGACACCTGGAAGGCGCTGGAAGCGGGACTCGCGCAGCGCGTGCGCGCGCTCAACGCCTTCGTCGCGGACATCTACGGCGAGGGCAGGATTCTCAAGGACGAGGTCGTTCCACGCGATCTCGTGTACGGTTCATCGCAATTTCGCCGCGCCGCGGTCGGAATTCGGCCCCCGAACGGGGTGTTTATCACCGTAGCCGGGATCGATCTTGTGAGGGATCGCGACGGCCGCTTCATGGTGCTCGAGGACAACGTTCGCACCCCTTCGGGCGTCTCGTATGTGCTCGAAAACCGCCTGGTGATGACGCGGCTGATGCCTGACCTGGTGCGCCGATGCGGTGTGCGCAGCGTGGAAAACTATCCCTCCGATCTGCTCGCGTCGCTGACCGAAATCGCCCCCGAGGGCGTGACTCGCCCCACTGCCGCTCTGCTCACCCCGGGGCCTTACAACTCCGCGTTCTTCGAGCATGTGTTCCTGTCGCAGCAGATGGGAATCGAACTGGTTGAAGGCCAGGACCTGGTGTGCGTGGACCACAAGCTGTTCATGAAGACGGTGAACGGTTTTCAGCAGGTCGATGTTCTTTACCGGCGAATCGACGACGACTTTCTCGATCCTCTGGTCTTTCGCCCGGACTCGCTGCTGGGCGTGGCGGGACTGACGGATGCGATGCGGGCGGGGACCGTCACGGTGGCGAACGGAATCGGCACGGGCGTGGCCGATGACAAGGCGGTGTTCGCGTACACGCCCGCGATGATTCGCTACTACCTCGGGGAGGATCCTCTGCTGCCGACCGTCGAAACCCATCTGCTCAGGGATCCGGACGTGCGCAAGAAGGTCATCCGCGATCTGGATCAGTTCGTAATCAAGCCCACGGGCGCATCAGGCGGCTACGGCGTTCTCATCGGCCCCAAGGCGACCTACCGGGAACTCGCGCAGATGCGCGAGACGATCGAGAGCGACCCCGGCTCGTTCATCGCGCAGCCGATGATCCAGCTTTCGACCCATCCGACGTTCATCGGCCAGGGCGCCAACGTTGCGCTGGTACCGCGCCACGTGGACCTGAGGCCATTCGTGCTTCTCGGCTCGAAGGTGCGCGTTCTGCAAGGAGGGCTCACCCGCGTTGCTCTGCGCGAAGGATCGCTGATCGTGAACTCGTCGCAGGGCGGGGGCAGCAAGGATACCTGGGTGGTGGACGGCTGATGCTTCGGCGAATTGCCAACCATCTGTTCTGGGCCGCGCGCAATCTTGAGCGGGCGGAGTGGCGCGCGCGCCTGGTCAACGTCAATTACCATCTGCTCGTGGAGAGTCCGCCACATGAGCAGGAGCCATGGGCGCCTTTGCTCGCGATTACCGGCGAACGCGAGGCTTTTGCCGAACGATATCCGCGCGCCGACGAGGCTTCGATCCTCAGGTTCTATACCTTCGACGATCAAAACCCGTCGTCCATCCGCAGTTGCATCCGCACCGCGCGCGAAAACGCCAGAGCGCTCCGCCATCGTATCTCGTCCGAACTGTGGCTCGAGCTGAATACGCTCTATCTCGATTCGATCGGATGGTCTCCGGTCGCGCTGGAAGCGGCGGGGATGTACACATTTTTCGCGGACCTGGGCGGCCGCTTCTATCGGATCGCCGGCGTGATATCCGACACCCTAACGCGCGATCCCGGCTACGATTTTTTTACTATCGGCAAGATGCTCGAGCGCACGGAAAGCATCGCTCGCCTGCTGGACGTGAAATATCACTTTCTGCTGCCTACGCCGGAACAGGTGGGCGGTCCGGTAGACCTTCTCCAATGGGCCGCGCTCCTGCGCAGCGCCTCGGCTCTGGAAGCGTATCGGCGCACGTACGGCAACGCGATTGAAGTCGAACGCGTCGTCGAGCTGCTGCTCTTCGACGAGTCTTTCCCGCGCTCGGCCCGCTTTTCGATGAACCGTCTGGAGACCTCGCTGGGGCGAATCGCCACCCTCGCCCGCAACGGCGCCGATTCGCCGGCCGAGCGGCCGCTGCCAAGCGTGGGGTTGTCGGAGATGCTGGCTTCGCTGCCGGCGGCGGAGATTCTTGCCGGCGGCCTTCACGAGTTTCTCCTGCGGATCCAGGACGAATGCGCGAGGATCGGCGATACCCTGTTTGCCGAGTATCTTCGCTTCGAGTGATGCGCGATGCGATTTAGAACCCTGCACACCACCCGCTTTTCCTACGATCTGCCGGCGTATGAATCACACAATCAGATCCGGCTGAAGCCGCTCAACTCGGATTGCCAGCGCGTGCTTCAATTTCGGCTGAAAAGCGACCCGCCGGCATCCGTGCTCGAATACCCGGACAGCTTCGGCAATACCGTGCACTCCATTTCGGTCCATCCGCCCCACAACGAGCTCGCGATCGTCGTGGAATCGCTGGTCGAGCGGCTGCCCGAGCCTCAAGCGCAGTTTCCCCGCGTCCGGTTCTCCGAATATCTGACCGACGATGAAGCACGCAGCCGCGAGCAATACGAGTTTCTGCACGCAAGCCAGTATGTTCCGTTCAGCGAGCGCCTGAAAAAGTTCTTCTGGTCGATGCGGCCGGACCCGCGCGAAGAGGTCGCCCAATTCGTGCGCCGCACGGTCGGATACATCCGAGACCAGTTTCACTACGAAAAGGGCGTGACCACCGCCTATTCAAATCTCGACGACATCCTCACCAAGGGGTGCGGCGTTTGCCAGGACTTCGCTCATCTGACCATCGGCATACTGCGTCTGGCGGGCGTGCCCGCGCGCTATGTCTCGGGCTACCTCGCGCCTGAGCCGGTTCAAACCCGCAAGGAGCCCGTCAGCGAGCAGGCAAGCCATGCGTGGGTCGAAGCGCTGCTGCCGAACGCGGGATGGGTCGGCTTCGATCCGACCCATCGCGGGCGCGTCACCGAGCGCCACATCCGCGTCGCCGTAGGCCGCGACTATGCGGACGTTCCGCCGATGCGCGGGGTTTATCGAAGCGCCGGCAAGCGCCAAAGCATGACCGTCGAACTCCATATCAACGAATCCACCGAAACCGACATCCTGCTAAGCGAACAGATCCAGCAGCAAAGCCAGCAGCAACAGCAATGAACTGTCCGCGCCTCCGCGCCTGAGGAGCGAAGCTGGCGAACCGCCCCGGGGATTAATCGCAGAGCCTTCCGTACTGCCGCAGAACGGCACACAAGCGATCGTGGGGAAGCGCCGCAACCGTATGCCCGTCGATTCCCGTCATCGTCTTCGCCGCGACCATCGCGTTGACAATCGCCTCTTCGGCAGCCTGAACCGCGGCGGCAAACAGGGGGTCCATCCTGTCGTTTTGCAGCATCGCGACCGGTACGACCTCGCGCGACCGGCGCGCGGGACGAGGATTCGCGGTGGTGAACGCGAGAAACAAATCGCCTGAACCGTTCCCGGACACGCTGCCGGTCCTCGCCAGGCCCATCGACAGCCGCCGCGCGATACGCTTGAGCTGATGCGGCAGCAGCGGAGCATCGGTTGCGGCGACGATTATGATCGAACCAAGTTCTCTCGCTCGCGCATCGGCGGGCCGAAGATGTGTTCCAATCGGAACGCCGCCGATTACCAGCTCGCGGGGCCTGCCGCAATTGAGCTGCACAATCACGCCGAGCGTGTAACCGCCCTGATCGCGTGGCAGCCTGCGCGACGCAGTGCCGACTCCGCCCTTCCATCCATAGCCGATCATCCCGGTGCCGCCCCCGACGTTGCCTTCCGCAACCGCTCCCCCTCGCGCTCCGTCCAGGGCCGTGAATGCGTGAGCGGCCTTGACGTGAAAGCCGTTGGTATCGTTCAGGTAGCCGTCCCACGTCTCCGCGACGACCGGCAGCGACCACGGCTGAAGCATCCGGCGGTGGCGCAATTGCCATTCGATAACCGCGTCGCGCACCGCTCCCACGCTGTGCGTGTTGGTGATCATGACCGGAGACGAGAGCAGGCCTGACTCCTCGATCCAGGCCGTACCCGTCATCTCGCCGTTGCCGTTGAGGGCAAACGATGCCGCGAAGACGGGCGACCCGTCGCGGCGTCCGCGCGGCAGAATCGAGGTCACGCCGGTTCTCACGGGACCGCGGCCAACCACGAGCTTGCCATGTCCCCGGACGATGGTTGCGTGACCGACCTCGACGCCCGGCACGTCGGTGATCGCGTTGAACCGCCCCGTGGCGCCATCGAAGGGAACCCCCAGGTCGCGTGCTCGAACGATGCGGCTGCGTGCGGGTTTCATCTCGACAGGATTAGCCCAAATTCGAGGCGCACTTACAGAGGTTAGCGATGCGTGCGGATGAAGGAGTATCTATGCTATGCGCATGGATTCTATGAATGTTAAACGCGTCGTCGCTGTCGTCGCACTGGCTCTGGCCGCCTCGCTCATCTGCCGACCCGCTTTCGCGCAGGCGCCACCGCGCACCGTCGACGTGAACGACTCGCAGGATGGCGGCAAGCTGATGGTATTTGCGGGTGACACCGTGGAGGTGCGCCTGCATTCGACGCCGAGCACGGGATATTCATGGAAGGTCGTCGAGATCGACAGGAACATTCTCGCCGAGCGCAAGGCGCCAGTATTCGTCCCCCCGCCGCAGAACATACCCGGCGCCGAGGGCCACATGGTATTCGACTTCCTGGCGGCCGCGCCGGGCACATCGACGCTTCAACTCGCTTACGTGCGTCCGTGGGAAAAGGATGCCGCGCCCGCCAGAACCTTCAGCATCGATGTGACCGTGCGCCCGGCGAGCGATCGCCCGATGCCGCAGCACTAGCTCACTCGATGAAGAGCAAGGCGCGCCGATTCCGCCCGCTATTTCTCGGACATCGGCGGAACCCGAGCCGCCAGGGCGAGCGCGATTAGAATCGCGGGCACGACCAAATCCGAATACAGAGCGGCGCCTGCGTTGTTTGGCGCGTAGTTGTGAGCCACGACGATCTGTTGAATATGACCGACTGCGTCGCCCCACAGCCATACGCTGGTCGCCACGATAGCCGCGAACCAGAACAACCCCTCGAACCACCAGCACATGATTCCCAGCGCGGCGATCGCCAGGTTTGCGATCGCGACTTCGTACTCGAACGGACTCGGCGCCCACCCGATCGTTTTGGAAATTTGATCGGGCATGAACGCATGGGCGTAAAACGCGAAGAACCCCTCGAGGCCGACATTGATGAGCAGCATATATCGCAGGAAAATCGTCGCCAGAAGCTTACGCCCCGCGCGCCATCGGGAAGTAACCGCCAGATGAATCAGTGCAGCGATCACCGTAAGAACCGGAAAGATCAGGAAGAACATCCCCCGCGTGCCTCCTTGAACGCGCGATTCTAGAATCGGAGCGGATTTCCGTAAAGTTGCGGGCAAGCCATGCCAGTCGTCTCCAAATCCGATCTCGACACTGCCGCTTACTTCGACCGGCTGGCGGCGACGTACGGCGCCGGCGAATACTATCGCAAACGCCGCGAGGCGGTCCTGGGCGAAATAAGCGCGCGGATCGGGACGCTCGAGAGCCTGCTCGACCTCGGATGCGGGAACGGCGCTTATCTCGCGGCCTTCCGCGACGCCCTCAATCCGCGCGTCCTTGCAGGCGCCGATCTGTCGATCGGGATGCTGCGCCGGGCGCGCGACCGGGGCGCATCGCAACTTCTGGTCGCCTGCGATGCGGCTGCGATTCCTTTTCGCGCCGGCGTTTGGCAGGCGGTTTTCTGCAGCCACGTGCTGCAGTTCATCAGGGATCTGCCGCGATGCTTCAGTGAGATCATCCGGTGCCTGGCCTGCGGCGGAACCTTAATTGTCGCGGGCGGCGAGTTCGGGACCCGAGAAAGGCTCAGGATGGCTATCGGCGATGCGCGATGGGCGGCATTCCGCAATGAGCTGCCGCGCCCCCGCGATGTCCCTTTTCGCCGCAGTTTGAGCGAATGCCGGCGAATTGCCGGGGATGCGGGATTCGAAGTGGACTCGTGCGAGGTCGAATTTATTGTCACGTGGGCCGACCTGGCGGAATTCTACCGCGTCCGATGGCTGCCGTTGGTGGAGCGCAATTCTCAAACGGGTTTGCAACGAATTCTCGAAGAAATCATCGCAAGCCGCGGCTCTGAATGTCTGACCTTGGCCGAATCGCTGCTGTTCTGCCGCAAGCGTTAGGCTCAGCTTCCCAGGGGCTCGAGAATCCCTCGGGGCGGCCCTTGTTAACCGAATCTCGCGGAATACGTCTTATAAAGTGAGAGGACGCAAGCCGCCTTGGATAAGGGAAACAGCGCCGCGGTGGACCACGATCGGATTTATCGGACCTACCGCTCCCGGATTCTCAATCTGTGCCGGTTGTTGCTGCGCGATCCCGATGAAGCTGAAGACGTCGCGCAGGAAGTCTTTTTGCGGGCGTTCGAACGGCTCATCTCGCAGGAGCCGCCCGAGGTCTGGGAAGCCTGGCTGGTGCGTGTCGCGGTCAACGCATGCCGCGATCGGCAGCGTTCCGGATGGTGGAAAAGCAGGCGCAAGCAAGGCGACCTTGACGAGCTTGCGACGTGGGTTTCGCGGTCGGTCGAAGACGAGGCTCGATCACGGGAATGGCACGCCAATTTATGGCGGAAGTTGCGCGCGCTCAACAACAAGCAACGCAACGTGTTTGTACTCCGGTACGTGGAAGGATGGAGCACGAACGAAGTGGCGCAGGCATTGGGCCTTAGCGAGGCCGGCGTCAAAACCCATCTGTTTCGCGCGGTCCGACAACTGCGCAAAGCGATAGAGCGCTGATATGAAGAACTGTCTCGATGAGAAAACCCTGCTGTCGATTCACGCCCGCGAAGGCTCAGATGCGGCCCGAGCTCATCTGGAAGGCTGTCTGAGTTGCGCGCGGCGGTTTCGGCAACTCGATGACGACCTCAAGGAAATCGTCACGGTCCTGAAGCAGCCGCCCCCGCCGGGCAACATCGCCAATCCGCGGAGATTGCCCAATCTGCGATGGTCCCTGGCGGCCGCGGTCGCGGGGCTCGCCTTCCTGGCAGGCGGAGTAACGACGGCGATGCTGGAATCGGGCGGCGGTGTGGTCGCGGCGCGGCAGGCATCCACACAGGTCGCATCGACGGACCGGATCGAGGGGATTGGAGGCGCGGCCGGGTACGGCCTGTACGTCAACGATCTGCTGAAAGACGATGAAGGCGATCAAGTCCTGCCGTCTGCGGAGGAAGCTCCGCAACGCGATTTGGATGAGTTTTAAAGGACCCGCGGCAATGCGGAGATACAAGGACGCAAGGAGTACGACGATGAAACGTTGGCTTGGTTTGACTGTGGCGGGCGGATTGCTCTCTGTCGCGCTGTCTTCCGGCGCCGCTTATGCGCACGGCTTCGGGCACGACCACGGGATGTTGATGCCGCCTATCATCGGAAGCATGGTTTCGCACGACCAGATCCGCGCGATCTTCGAGGCGGACAGGACCAACCTTCACAACCTGCACGCCCAAACGATGGCCGCGCGCGAGCAGCTCGAAAACGACTTGGTCGCGGGCAACGACACCACTGCCGATCTTCAGGCCCTGGAAACGGCGCAGAACAATCTGATGGCCGAAAAGGTGAAACTGGCGCAGCAAATCCTGGCCACTCTTACGCCCGAACAGCGCACCAAAGTGTCACAATTCATGACTCAGTGGCGCGCGCTCAAAGCTCAGCAGCGACAACTGATCCAGCAGTACAGCGGCAAGTCGGCAGGCGGGGGCCAGTAATCACCGGGCCCGGCGGCGTCTTCCGAGATCCCCCAAGGCGACCGCCGGGCAATTCCACTTCCCCGGGACGCCGGCTCCTCCCAGCCGGCGTCTTTTTTTCGATGCGCTCCGCATGCCGGCCGGGCGTGATTGTTTCCAACCCGGGATCTCGGGCTTTTCGGCACAACGTCGAGACGGCTAGTCCAGCGATTTGTGGAATCGCTGCACGCTGATCGCCAGCAGCGCCAGCGCGATTACCACCAAGCCAAGCATCTGAGGTCCCAGCACGTTCCATCCGTCGCCCTTGAGAAAGCTGTCGCGGATAATCACGAGGTAGTATCGCAGGGGATCTAAGTAGGTCATCCACTGCATCACGCGCGGCATGCTGCTTATCGGAAACGAAAATCCGGACAGAGTGATTGCCGGCATGATGAAGAAAAATGCGGCGATCATCGCCTGCTGCTGCGTGTACGAAATCGTCGAAATGAACAGCGATACCCCGAGCACGCTGAGCAGGAACACCGCGGTGCCTAGCCCCAGCATCAGGTAGCTTCCAAGAAACGGCACCTGGAACCATAGCCTTCCGATCAGCATGATTCCGACCATCTGCGTGACGGCGATCAGAAAGAAGGGGATCGTTTTGCCCAGGATGAACTCCAGGCGCGAGATCGGACTGACCATCACCTGTTCCAGGGTTCCGATCTCGCGTTCCCGCACGATCGCGAACGCCGCCAGCGTAAGGCACGAGGTCAGCAGGATGCTGCCGATGGTGCCCGGCACAAAGAACCACTGGCTCTCGAGGTTGGGGTTGTACCAGGGGCGGCGCGCGAGCTGAACTTCCGGCATATGCACCGCGATTGACGGCGCGGTGCGCAGCAGGTTCGCCTGCGCATAGTCACGGGCAAACGCGTTCGCGATCTCATTGATATAGCCAAGCGCGATTAGCGCGGTGTTCGAGTTGGTGCCGTCCAGAATCACCTGCACCGGAGCGGTCTGCCCCTTGCGCACCAGTTCGGCGAATCCGGGCAAAACCTGAATCGCCAGCGTCACCTCGCCGCGATCGATCCGATCCGCAATCTGATGCCGATCGGTCAGCGTCTCGGCCAGCTCGAAATGGCCGTTCGACTCGAAGCGGCTCAGCAGGTCGCGGCTTTCGTACGAATGATCGAGGTCGAGGACCGCCATCCGCACGTGATGCAGCTCGAAGGTCGCCGCGTATCCGTAAATGAGGACCTGGACGATGGTCGGCACGATCAGTCCGAAGCGCGCACGCGGGTCGCGAAAGAGCTGGAGGAACTCTTTGATCAGCATCTGCCGCAGCCGGTTCAGCATCGTCTCGTCCCCGCTTACAGCTCCTTGCGCAACGACCGCAGCGCCATCCATCCGACGATCGCCGCGAACACGGTCAGCGCGAACAGTTGAGGCACCAGCGGCGCCGGCCCGGCGCCCTTGAGAAAGATGGTCTTTACCAGCGTCAGGTAATAGCGGGACGGTGTCAGATAGGTAATTGCCTGCACCGCTACCGGCATCTGGTCGATTGGAAACGCAAAGCCGGAGAGCAGAAATGCGGGAAGAAAGGTCACCACCAGCGAAAACTGGCTCGCGCCGAGCTGCGATTTCGTCGCGGCGGAAATCCAGTAGCCGAGCAGAAGCACCGCGGCCAGAAACAGGCCCGAGGCCAGGAGCATCGCGAGGAAAGTGCCGCGAAACGGCACCCGGAACCAGAACACCGCGATCAGCTCGCAGAAGGCGGTGTCGATGAATCCAAGCGCAAAGTACGGGATCAGCTTGCCGGCGGTCACTTCCAGCGGCGTTACCGGAGTCGATACAAGCTGTTCCATCGTCCCCCGCTCCCATTCGCGGGCAACCGTAAGCGAGGTCAGAAACGTTCCCACCACCGCCATCACCAGAACGATCACGCCCGGCACGATGAAGTTGCTGCTTGCCAGGTCTTCGTTGAACCAGGTGCGCGCCTCGACCGACACGGGCGGATTGAGCGTCATCCTCCCGTGGTTCTGGAAATACTGGAGCTGCACGGTGGCCGAGTATCCCGCCACCACCGCGTCGGCATAGCCGAAGATGAGGTTGGCGGTGTTGTCGTCGGTCGCATCGACGATTCCCTGCACGTTGACCATGCCGCCCTTGCGAAGCTGCTCGGAAAAATCGTTGGGAATCACCACTCCGAGCCGGCATTGGTTGTCATCGATCGCATCGACCATCGTCTTGTAGTCGCCGGCCACGGCCACGATGTGGAAATAGGGGGAGGCCTGAAAATGTTTCAGAAGATCCTGGCTCTGCTGGCTGCCCTCGCGATCGAAAACGCACACGGGCACGTTTTTCTGATCGAGGCTGATTCCGTAGCCCATCACCGCCATCAGCATCACCGGCATCAGGAACACCACGGCGAGGCTTCGCGGATCTCGGCGAATCTGGATGATCTCCTTGCGAGTGATTGCGGCAAGCCTGGCGAGCTTCATACGGCGATTTGTCAACCCGGAACGGAACGGTCCTCGCGATCGCCGCCGGTCAGCGCGACGAACGCGTCTTCGAGGCTCGGCCGGATGCGGCCCATGCGGCGAATCGCGATGCCGCTCGATTCCATCACGCGCCGCACCTCGCGCATCGCGGTTTCGGCGTCGGATGAGACCGCGTGGATAGCGTTGCCGAACACGGCGGCATCGCGGACGCCTTCGGCCTGCTTGATTATTTCCAGCGCGCGCCCCAGGGGGCTGGCCTCGATCGCAACCAGCTCTCCGCTTACGGCGGTCATCTTTAGCTCAGTGGGAGAACCCAGCGCGACCAGCCGTCCCTGGTAGATGAGCGCGAGCTGATTGCAGTATTCGGCCTCATCCATGTAATGCGTGGTCACGAACACGGTCACGCCTTCGGCGCTGAGCTCCTGGATCAGCTCCCAGAAGCGGCGGCGCGAGACCGGATCGACTCCCGAAGTCGGCTCGTCGAGAAAGATGATCGGCGGCCGATGGAGCACCGCGCAGCCCAGCGCAAGCCTCTGCTTCCATCCTCCGGAAAGCGTGCCGGTCAGACTGTTTTCGCGTCCCATCAGTCCCGCCATCGCGAGCGCCCACTCGATCCGATCGTCGAGCTGGCGTCCGACGACGTTATAGAGCCCGCCATAAAAGCGGAGATTCTCGATGACGGTAAGGTCGTCGTAGAGCGAGAACTTCTGCGACATGTAGCCGATCCGCCGGCGAATCTGCTCCGGGGAGCGAACCACATCGAAACCGGCCACTTCGGCATAGCCTGAGGTCGGATGGAGCAATCCGCACAGGATGCGGATGGTCGTGGACTTGCCGGAACCGTTTGGGCCCAGGAATCCGAAAATCTGGCCCGGCCGCGTCTCGAAACTGATCCCGTCGACGGCAACGAACGAGCCGAAGCGCTTGACCAGATTGCGCACCACCACGGAATTTTCCATCTATGCCGCCTCGCGATTGCCGGTGGTTGCGTTCACGAACAAGTCCTCGATGGTAGGGGGAACCTGGGCGATTTCTTCATATTCGACCCGATCCGCATCCAGGCGTTCCCTGATTTCGCGCTCGCGGCGTTCGGCTTCGTCCACGAACACGTGAATCGCATCGCCGACCAGCACCGTACCGGTAACTCCGGGCGCGCCGCGCAACTCATCGCGCAGCCTGCGGCCCTCGGGCGTAACGATCGAGAGCACCGCTCCGGGCATCCTGGCCTTCAGGCTTGCGGGTTCGTCGCAGAACAGAAGGCGGCCGTTATGCAGCAAAGCCAGCCGATTGCATCGCTCGGCTTCATCCAGGTAGGCGGTCGAGTTGAGAATCGTGACGCCCTGCCCCAGCAGCGAATAGAGCATCGCCCAGAATTCCCGGCGCGACACCGGGTCAACCCCGTTGGTCGGCTCATCGAGCAGCAGCACTCGCGGCGTATGAATCAAGGCGCATACCAGGCCGAGTTTCTGCTTCATGCCGCCGGAGAGATTTCCCGCCAGGCGCTTGCGAAACGCGGCCATTCCGCACGCCGCCAGCAGCGGCCCAGCCCGATCTTCGCGCTTGCGGCGCGTGACGCCGAAGAGGTCGGCGTAAAAGCGGATATTCTCATCGACGGTCAGGTCCTCGTACAGGCCGAACCGCTGAGGCATGTAGCTGATTCTGCTCTTCACCGATTCCGGGTCGGCCCTCACATCGCATCCGGCGACGGTAATCGCGCCGCTGTCAGGCTTCATGATTCCGGCCAGCATGCGCATCGTGGTGGTCTTGCCCGCGCCGTCGGGGCCGACGAGTCCGAAGATTTCCCCGCGATTCACCGAAAAGCTCAGGCGATCGACGGCAATCAACCCGCCGAAGCTTTTGGTCAGGTCGCGGACTTCAATGTCCGACGATCGGTTGTCCATCGGAAGCTTGTTGCGAAAGCGGATGCGCCAGATCGATTGTCGCATCGGCCGGCATCCCCGGCTTCAGCTCATGACGATCGTTTTCGACGTCGATTTTAATTCGATACACGAGCGTGACGCGCTCCTGGTGGGTCTCGACGCTTTTGGGGGTGAACTCCGCGCTGGAAGAGATGAACGAAATTCGGCCCGGATACTTTCTGTCCGGGTAGGTGTCGGTAGTTATCGTCGCCGGCTGGCCCCATCGAATCTTTCCCAAATCCGTCTCGCTCACGTAGGCGCGCAGCCACACGTGGCCCAGATCGGCAAGGGTTACGATTGGGGTGCCCGGCTGGACCACCTCGCCAAGCTCCGCCTGCCTGACCAGGATGACTCCTGAAAAAGGTGCCAGCAGCGTGGTGTAACCCAGAGTGATTTTCGCGAGGCGCAGGGTCTCTTCGGCGTTCTTGAGGTTGGCCTCGGCGGTGGCGATATTTTCGGCGGCGACCCGTTCGAGCGCCTGGTCGCGCTTGAGCGCCGCCTCGCTCTGTTTCATCGCGGTCGCGGCCTGATCGCGGCTCTGGGCCGAGGTTGCACCCTGCCTCCAGAGCTCCTCGAAGCGTTGATAGTCGGTGCTTTTCTGCGCGAAGTCGGCCTGATCGTTCGCGACGGTGTTCTCGGCCGCAACCAGGTTGTCGCGCGCGGAAGCCAGCTCCTTTTCACGGGCGTGCAAAGCGGCTTGGTCCACCGCGACCTGCTGCCGATAGTTCGAATCGTCAACCTGGGCCAGAAGATGGCCTTTTTCCACCCATTGACCTTCGTCGAACGGCAACTCGACGATTCGCGAGGAGACGTCCTTGAAGCTCACCAGGCTCTGATGCGCCTCGATATTGCCGGAGACCAGCAGGCCATCGGCGGTTCCGGCGCGGTCGTAGATCGTAAAGTAGATGAAGGCGGCGACGGCGGCGATGGCGAGCAAGGCGCCCGACAGCAGGAGCGGCGTCTTGAAGGAACGCTGAGGCTCGGCGCCAGCGGCGGTTTTGTGCGCCGGTTTCGTCTGTAGATTCATCGCGGAGCGGGTTTTTATTGACTTACGAGTCAGTCAATAATATGGTGAACCGTATGTCAAGTGAAGTGGCGGGTGCGCGTGTCAGTCCGGCGCGCCGCTCGGCCCGCCGGCGCCGCAAAGAGCAGCGCCCCGGCGAAATCATCGAGGCGGCGGTCCTGGAATTCGCGCGCCGCGGCTTCGCGGCCACCCGCCTTGAAGACGTCGCGGAACGCGCGGGCGTTACCAAGGGCACCATTTACGTCTATTTCAAGGACAAGGAGGAGTTGTTCAAAGCGGCCGCGCGCAGTTCGCTGGAGCCGGCGCTGAGCGAAATCGAGTCGCTGGGTGCGAACTTCGATGGTTCGGCGGAAAAGCTGATCCGCGTGCATCTGCGCACCGTGTATTCAAAGCTGGTAAAGAACCGCCGCGCGGTCCAGCTCCTGCGCCTGATCATCGCGGAAGGACCGCAATTTCCCGAACTGGTCGATTTCTACTACCGGGAGATCATCACCCACGGGCTCGCGCTCTTGAAACGAACCGTGGAATTGGGAATCGCCCGGCGCGAGTTCCGCAAGACTGCCGCGATCGATTTTCCGCAGGTGGTGTTCGCACCCGTGGTCGTGGCGATCATCTGGAACTTGCTCTTCTCCAGGCAGCATCCGATCGACTTCGATGCTTACGCTGAAGCGCACCTGGACGTGCTTATCAACGGCCTGAAAGCATCCCGAAACAAGTGACCGTCTCCCGTCCGGCCTCGTCGGTCGGGCATTGAAAAGCGGAGCTTCGCCATCCTGCCGAACCATTGACCCACTCCCGCTCTGCCTGTACGTGGAAGAGCAAGGAGGCTCCTATGGAATGCCCCTACGACCGCACGGCTGAGGACCTTGGCAATATCGTGGCCCTCGAGCACGTCAACGTCACCGTTCCCGATCAGCAGATCGCCACGCTCTTCTATGTCTCAGCACTGGGCCTGACGCGCGATCCGTATCTGATGACGACCGTGACGAACATGTGGATCAACGCCGGGCGCACACAGTTCCATCTGCCGGGCGGCAATCCCCAGGTCTTGCGGGGAATCGTCGGTCTGGTTGTTCCGGACCTGGATGCGCTGGAGAAGCGGCTTACCCGCGCCGGCAAGCGGCTGAGCGGCACGCGGTTTGACTTCCAGCGGGGCGATCGATGGATCGATACGGTTTGCCCGTGGGGCAATCGCATTCGCGCGCATCAGCCTGACCGGCGCTTCGGTCCGATCAACCTTGGAATCGCGTACGTGGAGTTCGACGTTCCGCCGAAGAGCGCGGAGACAATCGCCCGCTTCTACCGCGAAGTAATCGGAGCGCAGGCGACAGTGGAAACTGGCGGCGTCGCGCGTGTTTCCGTCGGCGTCGGCCAGGAATTTCTTTTTCGCGAGACGGAGCGCACGGTTCCGCCCTACGACGGCCATCACGTGCAGGTTTATGTCGCGGATTTTTCCGGGCCTTATCGGCGGCTAAAAGAGCGATCGCTCATCACCGAGGAAAGCGACCAGCATCAGTACCGGTTCAAGGACATCGTGGATCCCGCAAGCGGCAAAGCGGTCTTCACCATCGAGCACGAGGTGCGCAGCATGCGCCATCCTCTTTATATGCGGCCGCTGGTCAATCGCGATCCCGCGCAGAGCAACATCAATTACGCGCCGGGGCATGACGGATGGAACTGGGCAACCCAATCGGGATGACTTCGAGTTGCGCCGCTTCGCTCTTCCGCTATCGATCCTGACGCTCGTCCTGACGCTTGCCGGCCTGGGATACGCGGCGTTTCCCTGGATGGTGTTGCCGCCGACCCCGGCGCTTCCCAAGGCCGACCGCTCCGGTTTGGCGCCGGTTAACGGTATTCGTCTCTGGTATGCCGAATTCGGGCACGGACGGACCGTGGTCCTGCTCCACGGCGGTCTCGCCAACTCGAACTACTGGGGCCTGCAGGTTCGCGCGCTTGAGCCAAAGTACCATGTGATCGTTCTCGACAGCCGCGGGCATGGGCGCAGTTCTCGCACCGCCACGCCGATCGGCTACGACCTGATGGCGTCCGACGTTATCGGACTGATGGACTATCTGCACGTCGGCAAGGCGGCAATCGCCGGATGGAGCGATGGAGCGATCGTGGGACTCGACCTCGCGATCAATCATCCCGACCGGGTCGAGCGGGTGTTTGCTTTCGCGGCGAACTCGAACCCGTCGGGGGTGAAAGATGTCAATAAGAGTCCCGTGTTTAGCGCGTTTATCGCTCGCGCGGCCAAAGAGTATGCGCAACTTTCGCCCACCCCTGGCCAATACAACGAATTTCTCGCCGACATCGAGCACATGTGGGCAACGCAGCCCCACTTCACCGAAGCCCAACTGAGGAACATCACCGTCCCGGTCTGGATCGTGGACGGCGATCACGACGAAGCGATCAAGCGCGAAAACACCGACCATATGGCGTCAACCATCCCCGGCGCGGGCGAGCTGATCCTGCCCGAGACGAGCCATTTCGCCTTCCTGCAGGACCCCACGATGTTTGACGAGGCGCTGTTGCACTTTCTGACGATGGGCAACGACGGATCGCTCGGCGCCGGAGCGGAATCGAGCAACTGATAGTCACGCGAGCGTGTGGCGCGCGGATGAAATTGGCGGGTCAGCGACTCTGCTGAGGTTCACCGAGCTCGCGCCCGAGCGCCTGCATCTCCTTGCCGAACGAGGTCCAATCGCCCGAGCGGAGCGCATCCAGCGCGCGATTGTAGTGGTCAGCGGCGGCTTTGAGGTTGCCGGCCGGCGGTGCGGCCGGCGCGGGAGCAACTTCGGTTTTGACAACAGTGGGCGCCGGCGCGGCGGGACCTCCGGCAAACAGCGCTTGCAAGGTTGAATCCAGCGTTTCGCCCATCACGACGCGATCGCTGTAAGCGGCGATTACGCGTTGCAGTTCCGGAAGCTGGCCGTTTTCGGCGCGAATGTAGAGCGGTTCGATATAGAGGAGCGAGTCCTGGATCGGGATGACGAGCAGGTTTCCGAACAGGACCTTCGATCCCATCTGATTCCACAGTGACAACTGGCGCGAGATGTCGGGACTCTGATTGATGCGCGCCTGGATTTGATACGGGCCGTAGAACAGACGGTCCTTGGAGAAGGCGTACTCGAACAGATGCCCGTAGTCTTCGCCGTCGCATCGCGCGGCGAGCCACGAGATCATGTTGTCGCGTCCCTGCGGCACCATCGGCAGCATCAGGATATATTCCGCGCGCGTCTCTCCCGGCAGCCGCATGATTACGTAATACGGCTGCATCGCGATCGTCTGGTCGCCGAAGTTTTCGCGCGGAAATCCCCACAGATCCTCGCGATTGTAGAACACCTGCGGGTCGGTCATGTGGTAGGTCCGATAGATATCCGCCTGAATGAGGAAAAGGTCCTCGGGGTAGCGGATGTGCTGGTGCAGGCCGGCCGGCATCGCCGACATCGGCTTGAACAATTCCGGGAAGATCCGCTGCCACACGCGGATTACGGGATCGTCGGGATCGGCCACGTAAAAATCGGTCTGTCCCGAGTACGCATCCACCACCACTTTGACGGAGTTGCGGATGTAATTGATCTGGTCGGCGTTGCGCTGCGAGTAAGGATAGTGGTCGCTGATCGTGTAGCCATCGACGATCCACGCCAGCCGCCCATCGTGAATCACCGGGTAGGGATCGCGATCCAGGTTAAGAAAAGGAGCGATGTAGGAAATGCGGTCGCGGATATTGCGCCGAAACATGATCCGGCTTTTCGGCACGATGTTTTCGGTCACCAGCAGGTTGATGTCCTTGTAGAAGATGCTGAACAGGAGCCGGCGGATGAAGCCGGAGACCGGCACGCCACCCTCGCCCTTGTAAAAGCTGAACACGTTGTCGGCGCCGCGCGGATAATCGAACTCGGGCGTCGCCGAATCGACAATCACGTAGTTGTCGGGCTCTTCGCCGAAATAGATCGCGGGCTGGCCGATCTTGAAGCCGACGCTGGAGGTGGGAGGGATATTCTTGATGTAGAAAATCGGAAGTCCCTCGGAATCCTTCTGATTCACCGGGCTCATCGTCACGCCGGTGCCGTGAGTGAACTTCAGATGCTGGTTGACCCAGGTCTGGGCGTTCTCGGGAAGCTGCTCGACATTCAACTCGCGCGCCGAGAGCAGCACCTCGGTGTAATCGCCGTCGATCGTGTAGCGATCGATGTCCACGTCCTTGAAGTCGTAGTAGAGGCGGATTTCCTGAAGTTGGCGATAGGTCGCGATCAGCGGGCGCGGATCCCACAACCGGATGTTCTTGATCGTGGGCGCATCCTGGGCGATCGACGCCATCGTGAGCGTTCCCTGCCCGCCGAATTGCTTTACATCAACCCCGTCGAGCTTGTACGCCCGGCGCGTCATCGCGATATTCCGCTCGAGATAGGGGCGTTCGATGCGTAGTTCGTCGGGCTTGACCCATAGTCGCTCGATCGCGGGCTGAATAAAGTTGAGAATCAGCGCGGGACCGAACGACACGACGAACGCGATAACAATCCGCCTGAGTCCCCGCTCGGTCACGTTGGCGAAGCACAGCGCCGCCGCGATAACCGCCAGGATGATGAGCAGCCAGAAGCCCGGCCGCCACAGGATCTCATCGACGTACCGAAGCCCGAATACCACTCCGTTGGTGTGCAGGAGCAGATTGAAGCGGGCCAGCCAGAACGCGAACGCGCGCTCGAGGAAAAACAGGCCCAGCAGCACTGAGCCGTGCGCCGTGACGGCCGGCGAAATCCGGGGCGGCGATTCGCGCAGATCGATCGATCCGCGCGCCCAGTAAATCGCGGCCGCGACCGCCGCCGCGAAAAAGATGATCAACAGAGCCAGGTCGCGCAGTTCCTCCAGAACCGGCAGCGCGAAGACATAGAAGCCGACATCACGCCCGAACGCGCTCTCCTTGACGCCGAACGGCAGGCGATACAGCGCCTTCAGATAGGTATCCCAGTTTGCGGCCTCGCCTTGCGCGACAAAAATCGCGAGCAGCGCGGATCCGACGATCACGATGGTTCGCCACGGCACGCGATCGCCCATCGCGCGGATAAGCTCGGGCAGGTTTATCTCGGGCGCTTCGCCGGGTCTGCGCACGACCCGCAGGCGCTCGCGATCGCGGCTGGAAGCGACCGCAATCAATCCGCTTGCCACCATCGCGGCGAACGCTATCGTCCATACCACCGCGAAGATGCCGGCTTCGGCGGCGATGGTGGTCGTGAAGACGCCTTCGTAACCGATTGACCGGAACCAGAGCAGATCGACGAAGAACTGATCGGTGATCGAGAGCAGCAGGCCCGCCGCCAGGATAGCGATCGCCGCAAGGGCCAGAAGAATTGTCCGGGGCCGCATCGGCGTCTGCTATTGTCCCCGTGCGATCCTGCTGACGTGCTCGCGCACCACGTCGGGCGGACTGAGCCAGATGAAGACCTTGAGGGCGACGATCGCGATCAGAAGCCAATCGAGTTCGCCGACGATCGGAACCATGTCGAGCTCGATAGCGGGCGGCGAGAGCATCAACAGAAATGCGAGCACCGGCACCATCTTGGCCAGAATCGGCACGCGCGCATCCTTCATCAGCCGCCAGAAGACTCGGACAAATTGCGGCAGATAGGCCACCAGCCGGCTGAGCTGCAGTGGTGGCAGCAGATTCATGCGCAGGAATTGCCAGAACATCGCCAACCGCTCCCCAAAGTCCAATCTAGCACACCGTCCACCGGATTTTGCCATGGCCCCAAAACAGGCCGGGCTGCCCGTTTCTGGTAAAATCGGCGGCGACGCGAAGGAGGATTTCGGGATTGAAACGACACATGGCGCTCGGCGATTTCCTGGTAGCCTATCTGCGCAAGATCGGAGTCGACCATATCTTCGGAATTCCGGGCGATCTCGCCCTGAAGCTGTTCTTCGCTCTCGGACGCCGCCAGGGCATGAAGATTATCACCTTCTCCCACGAGCCCGGGGTCGGCTTCGCGGCGGATGGTTACGCGCGGGCAACCGGCAAGATTGGAGTTGCGTGTGTTACGTACGGCGCCGGCGGCCACAATATGGTGAATCCGGTCGCCGGATCTTTCTCCGAGCGCGTGCCGATTCTGATTTTTTCCGGCGGGCCGGGCGAAGAAGAACGCAAGCTCGGCACGCTCATTCATCACCAGGCCCGCGAAATCGAATCGCAGCATCGCATCTTCCAGGAGGTCACCTGCGCATCGCGGGTGCTGACCGATCCGCTGCGCGCCGCGCGCGAACTGCACGAAGTGGTAAGCGCCATCTGGGCGGAGCAGCGCCCCGGATACATAGAAATTCATCGCGACATGGTCGATCAGATAATCGACGTGCCCGATGAACTGATCGAATGGGACGGCCACCTGCATTGGCACGAATCGGATGCGCGCAAGGTTGAGGAGGCGGCGCGCGAGACGGCGGCGATGTTCAACCATAGCCGCCATCCGATCACGATCACCGGCATCGAGATTCATCGCTACAAGGCATCGCACGAGCTGGTGTCGCTGGCGGAGAAGATGGGCGCGCCGGTCTGCACGACGGTGCTTGGCAAGGGCGCGTTTCCGATGGACCATCCGCTGCACCTGGGCGTTCACGTCGGCCCGATCAGCCCGCCGCCCATCGTCCAGCGCATGGATCGGGCGGATTTTGTGCTGAACCTGGGCTGCCTCAAGACCGACATGAACTTCGGAAATCGTCCGCCCCGGGTCATTCAGGGCAAGACAGTCTGGTCGGTCGATCGCAAGGTGGACGTCAAGTATCACACCTACACGGACGTAGGCGTGCGCGATTTCGTGCGCGCGCTGCTCAAGCAAAAGCTCAGGGCGCACAAGGAAACCGTGACCTATGCGGACAATCTGCGCGATGTGCCCGCGCGCGACGGCAAGCAGGTTCGCGTCGGCCAGATTCTTCTGGCGGTCAACGAATTTCTTTCGGCGCATCGCCGCTACATGGTGGTAACTGAGTCGGGCGACATGTTGTTCGGCGGACTGGACGTGCGCGTGCCCCATCATGGCACCTATCTGGCGCAGGGGTTTTACGCTTCGATGGGGTTTGCGGTGCCCGCGGCTATTGGCGCGCAGATTGGATCGGGAATGCGCCCGCTGATTCTCTGCGGCGATGGCGGCTTTCAAATGACGGGGCCCGAGATCTCCCACGCCCCCATACTCAAGCTGAATCCCATCGTGCTGCTGATCAACAATGGTGGATGGGGCATCTTTCGTCCGGTGGTCGAGCGCCGCGAGCTGCTGGACATACCGCCCTGGCCGTACGCGGCTCTGGCGCGCGATTGGGGCGGGACAGGATTCGAGGTAAGAACGCTTTCAGAGCTGCGAAACGCGCTGGTCGAGGCGGACAAGGCGCAGAGCTTCGTGATTATTGATATCAAGGTCGAGCGTGACGACCTGTCGCCGGTCACGGTGAAATACATCAAGGCGGCGGCGAAGCGCTCGCAGGCGCCGCGCAAAGCGGCCAGAGGATTCGCCAGATGACTCATCCAAGACACCAGCACTTCGAATGGAAAGTGCCGGAGCATTTCAACTTCGGCGCTACCATCGACCATTTCGCGGATGACCCCAACCGGGTGGCGCTGGTGTGGGAAGATCAGGATGGCAGACGGGCGCGCCTGACTTTTGCCGACCTGCGCGCGCAGTCGAACCGAATCGCAAATGTGCTGACGGCGCATCGCGTCAAGCGCGGCGACCCGGTGATGCTGGTACTGCCGCGGATCTCGCTCTGGCAGGCGGCGTATATCGGAGCGCTGAAGATCGGCGCGCTGGTGATCCCGTGCACGTCGATGTTGCGCGAGAAGGACCTGGTGTATCGCGCCAACCACTCGGGAGCGCGCGCGATAATCGCAGGAGTCGAGAGCGCGTCGCTGATCGGCGACTTGCGCAGCCAATGCCCGACCGTCGCGCATTATCTTATCGCCGGCAGCGCCCGCACCGGATGGCTTGGATTGCCGGAGATGATGCAGCAGGCTTCGCCGTCATATCGCGCCGCGCAGACGCGTTCCGATGAGCCCGCGATCTGCTACTACACGTCCGGCACCACCAAGGAGCCCAAGGCCGTCCTGCACAGCCACGCCTATACCTGGAGTCATCAGTACACGGGGCGCGATTGGCTCGATCTCAAGCCAGGAGACTTCCACTGGACCACGTCCGACACCGGATGGGCGAAAGCCGCGTACGGAGTGTTGTTTGGGCCGTGGATGAACGGCGTCACCACGTTTATGTACAACGGCCGCTTCGAGCCCAGGAAGGAACTCGAGTTGCTGGCGCGTTACAAGATCACCAGCTTTTGCGCGCCGCCGACCGAGTACCGGATGCTCATCAAGGAGGACTTGAAGCAGCACCGTTTTCCGGAACTGCGAAGTTGCACCGGAGCCGGCGAACCGCTCAATCCGGAAGTAATCCAGGTGTGGAAGGAACAGTTGGGCCTGACGATTCGAGACGGTTACGGCCAGACCGAAACGATCATCCTCGCAGCCAACGTGCCCGGGATGGAGGTTAAGCCCGGCTCGATGGGTCTGCCGTTTGCGGGACACGACGTGCGCATCGTGGACGAAGACCTGAACGAGACCAAAGACGGCGAAGTCGGCCAGATCGCGGTGCGCGTAAAACCGCATCGCCCGCCCTCGCTGTTCCTTGAATATTGGAAAAATCCCGAAGAGACCAAAGCCGTTTTCCAGGGCGACTACTATCTGACCGGTGACCACGCGACCCGCGATAGCGACGGCTACCTGTGGTTCGTCGGGCGAGCCGACGATGTAATCATATCGGCAGGGTACCGGATCGGTCCGTTCGAAGTCGAAAGCGCCCTGCTCGAACATCCGCACGTCCTGGAATCGGCGGTGGTCGCCAGCCCCGACCCCGACCGAGGCGCGATCGTCAAGGCATTCGTGCGTCTCAAGCCCGGGGTTTCAAAAGGAGCGGCAACGGCGCGGGAACTTCAGGATCACGTCAAGCGCATCACCGCGCCATACAAGTATCCGCGGGAGATCGAATTCCTGGACGAGCTGCCGAAGACGGTCAGCGGAAAAATCCGGCGGGTCGAGCTGCGCAAGCGCGAAGAAGAACGAAAACGCCGTTAAACGGCCTGTACGGCATCTGATTTTGCCTTTCGAAGACGAGCGCCCCGGCGGCGCGCGTCATACTGTTTCCTTCGAATGTTCAAGCGTTCGTCAAGCCGCCGTATCTCTCACGTCACCGTCGCGGTCTAAGTTGTATCCACGCCTGCTCTGGAAACCGGTCCGGCGGTTGATGAGGGAATTGCGTGGAAAAGAACCGGCTGAGCGACGGAGATCCTTCGATCAAGTTGCACCGATACGCAAGCGCCCGCGGCAAAGGCGCGGAGACTTCCCGGCGATCTCTTCACGTCTGCATCGTTACCGAAACTTATCCTCCTGAAGTAAACGGCGTCGCTCTGACTCTGGGTCATCTGATCGGCGGGATGCTTGCGCGAGGCCACGCCGTATCGATCGTCCGTCCGCGCCAGCACGCATCCGATCGGACCGGCGCGGGAGTCACCCTCGTCGGCGGACTTCCACTGCCGGGCTACAAGGGGCTGCAATTCGGCCTGCCCTCGGGTGGATTGCTGCAGCAACTCTGGATGCGGCAGCGGCCGGATGTCGTTTACGTGGCAACTGAAGGACCGCTGGGGTGGTCGGCGGTGCGGATTGCTCGCCGCCTGGCGATTCCGGCATTCAGCGGCTTCCATACGAACTTCCACAGCTACTCGCGCCACTACGGTGTCGGATGGCTGTGCCGCTTCGTTTTCTGGTACCTGCGCAGATTTCACAATCAGAGCACCGGCACGATTGTCCCCGGGCTCGAACTGCGCGATCGACTGCAGGCGCTCGGATTCAAGAACGTCAACTACCTCGGACGCGGCGTGGACAGCCGCCTGTTCGATCCGGGCAAGCGCAGCGCCGAGATACGCCGAAATTGGGGCGTCGGCGAGCGCGAGATTGCGCTCCTGTATGTGGGCAGAGTCGCGCGCGAAAAGAATCTGCCGCTCGCAATCGACGCTTACCACAGGGTCAAACAGTTCGCCGGCTCGGCGAAATTCATAATCGTCGGCGACGGCCCGCTGTATGCCGAACTTCATGCGCGCCATCGCGACGTCATCTTCTGCGGAATGATCACGGGTGAGCCGCTCGCGGCCCACTACGCTTCGGCGGACGTATTCCTCTTTCCAAGCGAAACCGAGACGTTTGGCAACGTCACGCTCGAAGCGATGGCGAGCGGCCTGGCGGTGGTCGCGTTCGATTACGCCGCCGCCAGATGGCACATCGTCGGCGGCGAAACCGGAATTCTGGTTCCATACGCGGACTCGGACGCGTTCGTCAACGCGGCCGCCGGCCTCATCAGCGATCCTGAGCAGGTTCGCGAAATTGGCCGGCGCGCGCGCGAATACGCGGCTTCGATCGGATGGGAGCGCGTGGTCGAGCGATTCGAGATGCTCCTGACGGGACGAGCCCGCGATTTGCCATCCGCATTCAATGCCGCAGCCGCCGCGCGACCGATTCCGGCGGCCGCCAGAGGGAGGACATAAGAGATGACGCCCGATGGGGTGTTCGAAAGGATCGCAAGCGCGTTCGGGCTGAATGCGGGATGGGTGATGTCCCGCGACGAAATGACTCCGGTATTGCTCATCGCGGGTCTCGTGCTGATGGCGGCCGCGTTTCTTGCGGGGCGCAGAATCCTTGCGATGGTGGTGACGCTGCGGGCGACCGCGATGACGCCCGCGTTGTCACGCATCCTGTCGCGATGGGTAAAATCATCCGACTACTCTCCCGACGAATTTCTGGCCGCCGACGGCGCGGCGGCTCCATGGATCGAGATGCGGCGGCAGGCGCTCGAACGCCTGTCTGCTCTTCTGCAGGCTCGCTATGCGAAATCGATCGCGTGGGGAAACAAGCTCCGCGAAAGCTTTTCGGATTTGCGTTTCACCGATGCAAACCGCGTCCCGTTCCCGTTCGTAAGGCTGATGCGCGAGAAGTTCAGCGTCTGCTCCGTCGTAACCGCATCCGACGGGCCGCGCCTGCGCGATCTCGACGGCAACTGGAGCCTCGACGTGAGCGGTTCCTATGGCCTCAATGTGGCCGGGTTCGATCGCTACAAGGAGTGGATGCAAGCGGGGCTCGACCGCGTGAAAGACCTGGGGCCCGTGCTGGGTCCGCTGCATCCCGTCGTCGCCGAGAACATCGAACTGCTCAAGTCGATCTCCGGACTCGACGAAGTGTCGTTTCATATGAGCGGCACCGAGGCGGTGATGGCGGCGGTTCGCCTGGCGCGGTTCAACACCCGGCGCAAGCTCGTGGTCTGTTTTTCGGGCGCATATCACGGATGGTGGGATGGAGTTCAGCCGGGACTGGGAAGCGAGAGAAAGATCGAAGACTGCCTGACCCTCAAGGATCTGGATCCCGCTTCGCTAGAGGTTCTTCGCTGGCGCGCGCGCGAGATTGCCGCCGTGCTCGTCAATCCAATCCAGTCGTTTCATCCCAATTCTCCTCCGCCGAGCGATACGATCCTCTTGACCAGCGCAGTGCGCAAAACGAGCGATTCGACCTCCGAGTACGCCGCATGGCTTCGCAAGCTGCGCGAGGTGTGCACGCGATACGAAATTCCGCTCATCTTCGACGAGGTCTTCACCGGTTTTCGCCTCGCGCCCGGAGGAGCCCAGGAGTTCTTCGGCATCCAGGCCGACATGGTGGTTTATGGAAAGACGGTGGCGGGCGGGCTGCCGATCGGAGTGGTATGCGGGCGCAGGGAGCTGATGCAGCGATTCGACCCCCGCCATCCGATGCGCATCGCCTACGTGATCGGGACCTTTTCCGCCCATCCCGCCGTGATGGGCGCCATGAACGAGTTCCTGCGATGGCTGAGCCAGCCGGCGGCGGCGCAGTTGTATGAAATCGCGAATCAGCGATGCGCCGAATGGGCGCGCGCGACCAATCAAGTGCTTGCGGAGTCGTCTCTGCCGATCCGCGTGATGCAGCTCGCGACGATATGGACCGTGCTCTTCAAGGAGCCCGGCCGCTACAACTGGCTGCTTCAGTACTACCTTCGCGCGGAAGGCATATCGCTGAGCTGGGTGGGGACCGGCCGATGCATGAGCAGCCTTGACTTCAGCGAGGAACATTACTTCGAGTTGCGCGAAAAGCTCGTAAATGCCGCGCGGCGGATGAAGAACGACGCGTGGTGGCTTTCGGAACAACAACAGTCTGAAAGAGACAGACTGATGAGAAGGAGACTAGTGGGTGAAATGACGCGAAGTCTAATCGGGGTTCCACAGCCGGTGGCAAACTTCTGCGGCGAAATAATGCGCCGCAAACACGACGATCACGCCGCCTCGCACAGCAACGTAATCAACCAGTTCCTGCATCTGCTGAGTTCCAGCGCTTTTATCATTTGCTACGCGCTGATCTTTTTCGATCTGACGCGCGCGATGTTCCTGGGCCTCGCGGCGCTGTTCATCAGGCAATTCGGACACGCGGTGCTGGAGCCGCCTTGCCACGACAAGGAGCAGGCGCTGCTCGGGTTCAATACGCGGGACAAGTCGTTTGTCGTCGCCGGCTACCTGCTCGTCCCCGTCTTTCTCCTGATCAAGGCCGGTTCATTCTCGATGGAAACGCTTGTCGCGATGGCTCCGATGCTGGCAATGGGATGGTTCCTGTTGACACTCGCGGTGGTGGTTGGCCACGTGATTTTTCTCGTGTGGAAATTTGACCTGCGAACTTCGATGATCTGGTTTGTCAAGCTGGTCACCGACCCGTTTACCGATATCGGAGCCTATTACAGCAGTCCGTACCGGATGATCGCGCAGGCGCACGCCGAGAAAAGGGAACTCGCGTAGTCTTGGCGCCGATCGTCGCGGCAGTCCTGCTCGCGATCGAGCGGGTTGCCTACGTATGGGTCTGGCGGCGGCCGCAGTCGTTCCGCGCGCTCTGCGACACCATCTCTTTGGGAGAGCCGGTGGTCGCTCTGGAACGGCTGTTCTATGGCTTCAAGGCGCTCCAGATACTGGTCTTCGCCGGATGGTGTTACGTGTTCGGCGACGGAACGATCTGGTCGCCCAATCGAGGCGCGCTCCCGATCGCGTCCGGGATGGCACTGATAGCGGTCGGTCAGGTGTTGAACCTGGGCGTGTTTTATCGCCTGGGCGCAACCGGTGTCTTTTACGGCAACCGCTTTGGCCACGAGCTGGACTGGTGCCGGAAATTCCCCTTCTCGCTGCTGGACCATCCGCAGTACGTCGGCGCGGTCCTTTCCATCTGGGGCTTTTTCCTTGCGATGCGCTTTCCGCATCCCGACTGGCTTTTCCTGCCCGCCCTGGAAACCGCGTACTACGCGCTGGGCGCGTGGTTCGAGCAATGAATGCCAGCTCGCGACAACGCTCAGCGCCTGGTGAACGAGTTCTTCAGGACGTCGATTTTGCCGGCGAAATCCTCGAGGTCGACTTCGGTGGTCTCCAGCAATCGCGCGACCATCCCCCAGAAGCCGATCGACAGCACCAGCTCGACAATTTCGGCGGCGCCCATGTGTTTTTTCAGCGCCTCGAGAGTGTCGCGGCCGCCTTTAACGTTGCGGGCGACCTCGTCGGTGAACCTGAGCACCAGGCGATCGAGATCGCTGAAGCAGCTCGCGCTTTCCCAATTTTCGATCGCATCGACCTGCGCGTCGCTCACACCGGTGCTTTTCGCGATCGGCACGTGTTGGGTCCACTCGTACAGAGATTTGCTCACCTTGGCGGTGCGCAGGATCGCCAGTTCGCGCAGGCGCGGATCGAGTTTTGAGCGCGTAAGCAGCGAGTTCCCAAGCATCGAGAACGGATAGAAGGCGGCGTCGGAGTTGGCGATCATCCGGGCCACGTTCATCTTCACGCGTCCGCGGTTGAGAATCTCGCGCGTCTTTTCCGGCACTTTGGTTTCATCGACATACGGCAGCAACGCCATCGAGGTACCCTCCCCTGCTGTTTGCGAGGTGCGCGTTCACGCGGTGACGCTAATATCGAAAGGCAAGCGATTGCAAATCGCTTGCGGCCAGCGGCTCGCCCGCGTCTACTTCGATTGGGCAATCGCGCGGCGAAATTCCGGCTGCAACACGAGCGCGCCCGCCGCGCGCGACATCGCGACCGAGAGCGATTCGGCTGGATCGGTTTCCAGCGGAAGAAAGACCTCGCCGCCAACCGGAGCTGGCGGCTCCTCCTCGGTTCCGATCGTCACGGTCGAATACAACGCCGGATTGGATGGCGACGACAGCGTAAATCGCAGCTTGACCTCCGCCTTCATCAAAAAATACTGGCCGTGAACTGTCTGCTGGCTGCCGAAACGCTTGTCCACCGTAATGGATTCGATCTGCGTCGCAAGCTTGAGCGAAGCATCGTCGCCGTCAGTGGCAACCCTCAACCCCGCATCAGACAGGCAGCGCCTCACCGCCTCGGTCACTACCGGCCCCAGATTTTTGACATATAGGTCACCGGCTATGGAGCCGTCGGCGTTGTAGATTGCGCCGACCCTGAACCTGCCTGACGCCATCGAGCCAATCGCCGGCGCCACTTCTATGGACTTGCGATGAAGGACGCGCTCGGTGCCGGGAACGAATCCGGGCAGGTAATGAAGCCGAAGCGAGGGCTCGCGTTCGCATCCCGCCGCGAGAACGGCAATTGCCAGGAAGATGGCGGCGATGAAGACATCGGCGTTCCTTCGATGCCGGATTGCGGTGGTCATTCGCGAGATCAGGGTTCAGGACGGCTTACAGCCTGATGGCGTTCGCGCCACCAGAACACCACGATCGCGACGGCCAGAAGGACTACCGCGACCGTAACCCATCGCGCAGCGACGTGCACGACTTCCACGACCCGGAACAATTCATCGCCGACCAGGTATCCGACCGTGACGACGATGAAGCACCAGATCAGCGCGCCCAGCACGTTCCATCCGAAAAAGCGCCAGAAGGGCATCCCCGCCGCACCAGCCATCGGTCCCGCCATAAAGCGCACCCCCGCGATGAAACGGGCCATGAACACCGCCTTACTGCCATGGGTCTGAAAAAAGATCTGCAAGCGGTCGTAGCGATGGCGGGCGAAGGCAAAGCTTCCCGCCAGGCGGCTCATCAGGCGCTGCCCGCCGGTGCGCCCCAGCACGAACCCTCCGCAGTCGCCGGTAACCGCGCTCGCGACCGTGATGACGTAAACCCATCGCAGGTCCAGGATGTCGCGGCCGGCCAGAAATCCCGCTGCCAGCATCACCGTTTCTTCGGGCACGGGAATTCCAAGGTTTCCGATGAAAACGCATATGAAGACGCCCAGATAGCCCCAGGTCGCAAGCCAGTCGGTGATGTGCTCGGGTTTCAGGATTTCGTGCATGCCAGAGCCTATCAGTGTATCCAATCCGGCGCTGAACTCTAAGCGACCTTCGAATCACCGTTGAGGGCGGATGTTGCGGGCGCGTTGCCTCGTTTAGCGAGCCTGGCCGTTTCCGCGACGCGCGATCGGCGACAAATCGGGAGATTGGGCAATTCCCGCTTCGGAAGGAACTCGCCGCCGGCCTGCGAGCAGTATAATTGCCGCCAGGAGCGCAGCCACTCCCCCGACCCACCAGTATGGAACCCCTTGCCCTCGAACGGCCCCGGCAAGATCGGTACGCCGGTAGAGTCGTACCCATCCTGAGTCGTAAATCTTCTCGTAACCGGCCGGAGGATCGCCGACAAAACGAGGCGGCGCCACCTGCTCGAGGATATAGGGAGGCCTCGATGCGAGCGCCGAAGGCAGGTCATTCATCCCGCGCACCCTGCTGCCACCTTCCCAGAGATTGTTGGGATCGTGTTCGTACTCGATCGGGTCATTGTTAATCCCCGTGAGCACAGGAAATTGCACCATCGTCCACGACGAAATGCTCTGGCAGAGATGAAGGACGTGAGTGGCAAACGTGATTCTGCCTGCCGCCACTTCGGAATCGAGAACCTTGATTAGATTCATCTCCGACGGCGTAAACGTCCATCGACGGTCGGCATGGCCCGCCCAGTAGCCGATCGCGGCGGTGTGGAGATTGAACGCCCACTGCTCGGTCACCGAATGCTCCACCGAGTCGTAATCCACGGGATTTTCGGCCTGATGCCACGGATAGATGAGGAGCGCCAGCACGATAAACACAGTCGCGGGCCGGGACCATCGTTCATAGGCAAGCGCGAACAAAAATCCCGCGGGCAGCGTGAGAAAGAAGGGACACCAGTAGTCCCACAACTTGATGCCGATATCGGAGGACATCATTCCGGCTGAAGGGTTGTGCGACAGCGCGCGCAGAACCGGATCGAGATACTCTCCCGCGACACCGAGCAGCAGCGCCATCGCGGCGAGCCCCGGAAACCAGAGCCGCGCGAAATCGCGCGGAGCGGCCATTGCCGCGATCAGCCCGCCGAAGCAAAACAATGTAAGCATCGGCAGGTTGTTGGATATCTGCAGGAACAGCGTGAAGCGCTCGGTCGCGTGGCGATAGAGAACGGCAAAGACGAAAGCCGCTATCATCACGCGATTGATCGCCGTGAACATCCATCGCCCCTCGGCATCCTGAGCCTCGGGAAGCAGTCGAGCCGAGAACAAGATCAGGGCCACACCGGCCGATTGCACTATCGGGATAAGCGGAAATGGCGCGGGATGATTGAGCGCGATTAGAAACTCGGGAAACGCAACCATCATCGCGCCGCCCAAGGCGATCGCGCTGGCACCGAAGCGCCGATAGTCGCGCTGCGCAATCCACATGACAGCCCCGGCGCCGGCGACGATCATCGCAAAGCCGCCGTCGATGGCATGGGATGCCACCGACGTTCCGAGCATCAACGCGCCCGCCGCGAACAGGAGGCGGCTGCGGCGGTCCATGAAGAATGCGATCGCCAATGCCACGAGCGCGAAGTCCACCGCGGTCCCGCGCATCCCCTGCGCGCGGCGAAACAGGCAGGTGAAGAAGAGAAACAGCGCCGCCATTCCCCCAGCCGCGTCATCGAACAGGGTCTTTCCGAGGCGCCAGGTGGCAAAAATCATCAGTGCCGCCATCGGCAGCATCGCGGCGCTTTCCGCCAGCGCGGCGCGATAGGTATGACTCCCCATCGCGAGCAGCGCGTAGAAAAGTTCGAGCGCCGGCGTTTGCGCATACGGTCCCCAGCATCCGTAGGGATCGTTATTGAACGGCTGATAAACGCCGAAGGTCACGATGCGCTGGGCGGACGATGGATACGACAGCACATCCATGAACGGAACCACCGGCGAACCAAGCTGCAGCGGCAAGTACGACACCGCCAGCAGCACAAACGCCAGAGCCGCGAGCCGCTGGCCCGAGGAAGCACTGCGCCGCTGGATACGCGGGGGATGACGCCACAGCCACGCCGTACCGAGCAGGAGAAGTCCCCAGGCGGTCGCGGCATTGAAGAGACCGACAGGCCCGAGCAGATTGCCCAGCAGGTACGCAAGCACCCAGACGCCGCTCGCGCCGACCAGGAGAGCATCGGCCTGTTCGAGTTCCGGTTCGATGCGCAGCGCGATTCCCGCGATTACCAGCGCGCTCCATCCCCAGAAGATCCAGACTTTGATGGCGGCCCATAGCGTCTCTCCGATGAGCGGGCGGATGCCGTACCATGCTTCGGACCATGACAGGCGATACGGAAAATCGCGCAGACGATGCATCGCAAGGAGCGTGACGAACGCGATACCGCCCCACGCGGCTAGCCACGCGCCGCTCGAAGTTCGCCGATCAGTTCCCGCAGTTTTCTCTGTCACGGCAAAACGCGCCGATCACGGAAGTCTGGATGTATCCGCGGCAAAAGAAGGGATCGGTGATTAGCTCGAAAAAGCGATAGTGATCCGCGGCATCTCATCTGCCGGCCCCATCCCCGGTTTCTTCCGGAGGATAAACGTCCCGAAAGAAGATCCAATACAGAAGCGTGTTGAGACCCTGCATCACGGCCGCGAACTCCAGGGGAAGCGCCAGCGCGAGATGCTCCATAAAATAACCGGCCAGGTACGGACCGACCGAAGAAGTAACCTGCGAAGGGAAACTCGCGAAGCCCGAGGCGGTCGAACGCTCCGCCGGATCGATTACCCCCATCAGATAAGATTGGCGCACCGGGATCGATAACATATTGAACAGCGCACGGATGCCGTATACCGCCGCCGCGAGTCCAAAGGTCGGCATCATCACCACCCCCAGCAGCAATCCGGTCGAAATCGCCCGGGTCACCACGACCGAGCGGACGGATCCGAACGTCAGGGCGATTCTTCCCGCGGCCAGATACGGGATCGAGGAGGCGAAGTTGATAATGAAGAACACCTCGGCAAGATCGGCCGAACTCGCGCCGAAGCGGCGATAGAACCAGTAAACCACGACCGGTCCCAGCATTCCGATCGCAAGCCCGTTGGTGGCGTTGGTAATCATGAAACGGATCACCAGCCGCCACGATTGCGCCGAGAGGCCGAGCCGCCGATCGTCGGGAGCAGGCGGATCCTGCGCGCCCTGCATATTGTCGCCGCCGGCGTTTGCGGAGTCTCGCGCGGCGCTCCTTTCGCGAACCGGAATCACCGCAACCGCCATCGCAGCCGCCAAGACCCCCGAGAAAATGAAAAGAGCCCGGTACGTATGCAGCTCCGGCAGTCCGATCGAATGCTTCGCGACCGCGGGAAGTCCGGCGAGCAGCGAGCCGATCGCGCCGGCCACCACGCCTACGAACGAGAAGGCGCCGAACACGCTGGTGCGGTTGTAATGGCTGGTTTGTTCGGCGACCAGTGCCTGCACCGCGGGGTAGAACGGTCCCCATGCGCCGCCGGCCAGAGCGCCGCCCCGCCCGATCGAACCGATGGCGGCAAATACGGTCAGCCAGAAAAACGTTCGGGCAAAAGCAAAGCCGAAGCCGCCGACCGCGAACATCAGCGAGATGATCACGATGAACGTTTTGCGGCCGAAACGATCGGCAAGAACGCCGGTCAGAGTGGAAACCACCGCGGCCGCGATCGCCGATACGGCCAGCAGCGTGCCGAGCGCGACCGCGTTGTAGCCTAGGATTGCGAGGTACAGCGGAAGAATGATGCCGAGGTAGCCTTGCGCGAGGCTGCGCAGCACGCGCATCACAAACAACCAGCTCAGATCGGGGTTCAGCCATGCGATTCCGAGCATCCCGCCCTGGTATTCGTCCGCTTCGGGCGGCTGGGAGGCCGAGGTTACAGCCGAGCTTTGCTGGAAGAGCTTCACCCGCCTTTTATCTCCGGGCGGGCCGATTCGAGGAAAGGCAAGTTGTGAAAATCACTCCAGTTCCGCATGTTCCGCGCCTTCCGAAGGAACGCCCTCCTTGGGCAGCAGCAGGAGCAGTGGCAATGCGATCAGGAACATCGGGACCACCAGCCAGAAGCAGTCGTTGTACGCCATCATGGTTGACTGGCGGTTGATGACGGCGTTGACGACGGCCAAATCGCGCCGCTGCCGGGGAGCGCTGTACAGGCCCGCCTGCATCAGCCGGCTGCGAAATTCGCTGTCGGCGCCGCGAAATATCGGGTTGGTCGCGGCGATCGAATCGACCAGATCCGAGCGATGGAACTGCGTGCGGCGCGCCACCAGCGTTGCGAGCGCCGCGTATGCCACATTTCCCGACTCGCGGCGCGTAAGCGTGTACAGGCCTGATGCCGCGGTCATCGCATGCCTGGGAATGGCGCTCAGCGACACGGTGGACAGCGTTACCATCGAAGCCCCCATCCCGATCCCGGTCATCACGAGGATGGGAAAGAAGCTCCAAAATCCGACATAGAGCGTGAAATGGCCGAGACGCCAGTACGCGTAGGCGAGGATCAGCACTCCCGCACCGATGAGCGCGCGGGGACTCACCAGGTTGTAGAGCCGGCCGACCACGGGCATCGCGATCAGCATCGTCAGCGCGCGCGGCATCAGCACCAGCCCGGCCTGGTAGGCGGGATAGTTCAGAAGATCCTGGGTGAATTGCGGCAGGAGAAAGCTCGATCCGAACAAGGCGAATCCGATCACCACGCCCAGACCGCATCCGACGCTGAGCGGGACATTCTTGAACAGGCGAAAATCGACCACCGGCTCCTGCGCGCGGAACAACTCCCACAGGACCAGCGCGGCCAGCGCGATCGCGGAAGTCGCGGTCCCAAACACGATCCAGTTGTTTGCGAACCAGTCCACTTCCTCGCCGCGTTCGAGCACGATTTGAGCGGCGGTGAGCCCGATGGTCAGCAGCACGATTCCGCCCCAATCGATCGCGGCAACGCCCCGCTTCAGATAGGGAGGATCGTGCACAAACGCGCTCACCATCGCCATTCCGAGGATGCAAACCGGCACATTGATGTAGAAGACCCATTGCCAGCCGTAGTTGTCGACCAGCCATCCTCCCACCACGGGGCCGACCGCGGGCGCGATCACGACTCCCATGCTGTAAATCGCCATCGCCATGCCCTGCTCCGCGGGGGGGAAGGTCTCGCGCGCGATGGCTTGCGAGCACGGCATCAGGCTGCCGCCGCCGATCCCCTGCAGCACGCGATAGAAGATGAGCTGGCCAAAGGTCTTCGATGTGCCGGCCAGCACCGACCCCACGATGAACAGCAGCATCGACAACAGGAACAACTGCTTGCGGCCCAGCAGCATCGTCCACCACGCCGCCATCGTGATCATGATTATCTCGGCAATCGAATAGGCGGTGGAGACCCAGGTGATGGTGAGAAGATCCTGGCCGAAGCTGCCCATCATGTGCGGCATGGCGACGTTGACGACCGTCGCGTCCATCACCGACAGGAAGGTTCCGATCATGACGGAGCCTGCCACCAGCCATTTGCCGGAAGTGCGGTACTCGCCCGCCACGGAGGACGGCGCTATTCGGGGTGTAGCAGCTTCGGTCGCCATCTCATCGCGATGCATCGCGGCCGCGATGCAGTCTCAATGTTAGCAGCCGGCGCGCACCGACCAAGTTACCCGATCGCGCTTTTCGGTCAGCGCCTGACGGCGGAGAACCGGCTGATGCCCCGACGCATGATCAAGCGCATACGCGTACGCTGACGTGAGTCTTCATGCGCCCCCGCGGGGGCCTGTCAGCGCGAAAACAGGCAGTCAGGCGCTACGCTTTCTTTGCGAACGGACGGTCTCGCTCCGTGAGCGCGGACTTCAGCCCCTTTTCGCGGCTCGCCTTCATCCAGTTCTTCACGGTGTCGGTCTGATGCGCGATCACGTCGATGTCCGCGGAGGACTGCTCGGCGGCGCGGATGCCGAGGATGTCGAGGTAGCGGTTGACGGCCGCCTTATGCAGCATCAGCAGCTCCGCCGGAACCATCGCCACCCTGCGCGCATACGCCAGCGTCTCCTCCTCGAGCTTCTCCCGCGGATAGACCCGATTGACCAGATGCCACTCCAGCGCTTCCTTCGCCGACATGTAATCGCCGGTGAAGAAGTACTCCTTGGTCTTGCGCGGGCCCATCAGCACCGGCCACATCGAAAGCGTCGGCAGAATTCCAAGCGCGCGCCCGGCGGGATGCCCGAACAGGGCATCCTCGCTTGCGAACACGATGTCGCAATGGCCGATGAACTCGGTGCCTCCCGCCAGGCAATAGCCGTGGACCTGCGCGATCGTCGGCTTGGGCAGCGTCCACAGCCGCTGCCATCGTTCGATCGTCCGATGCAGCCCGAGCCGGTCGTTGGTGACGGTGAATGCCGAGCCGGGATGCTGGGTGCCCTGCAGGTCGTAGCCCGCCGAGAAAGCCCGTCCGGCGCCGCGAATGATCAGGACGCTCGCCTCAGGATTGTCTGAGTATTCGTCCATCACGAGATCAAGCTCGTGCAGAAGCTTCTGCGAAAGAGCGTTGAGCTTTTCCGGGCGGTTCAGGGTCAGCCGGTAAATCTTGTCTTCGACCTTTTCGTAGATGACGGTTTCGTAGGATGCCATCGCGATAACCTCCGGATCACTTCGCGGCGAGAAAATCGCTCGCGGCGCGCGCCGCTTCGTCGGGAGCTTCCCAGAAAAACATATGGCCGATGCCCTTGAGAATATGCTTGCGCGAGCCGGCGATGCCCTGGCTGAGAACGTCGGCATTCTGCACGGGCACGATCGCGTCATCGTCGCCGTGAATTATCAGCGTCGGCGCCTTTATTTCGCCGAGGCGCGCGTAGCTGTCGAAGCCGCTGATCGCGCCGAACTGCCTGGCGAAGGTGTGCTGCGGCGTGATCGGATACTTCGCCATCTCGGCCAATTGATTGTCGATAAATTTCTGTCCCGCCGCCGATGCGATGAAGGCTTTTCCGCAGGCGGCCGAGAACGCCAGCTTCGCGGCTTCGGCCGGGGACATCCCGGGTTGCGGCATCAATTTGGCAAGGTCTTCGGGTTTGCCGGGAATCGAGTGCGACATTCCGCAGTTGGTGCATCCGAGGATCAGCCGATCGACCCGGCCCGGGTAAGCCAGCGCGTACTCCTGCGCGATCATCCCGCCCATCGAAATTCCGAAAACATGCGTCTTCGGCAGTTTCGCGTGGTCGAGGACTGCCGCGATATCATCCGCCATGTCCCGAAGCGTCCACGCGACGTCGGGCTTGTCGCTCTCGCCGGTGCCGCGATTGTCAATAACGATGAGCTGAAAGCGCCCGTCGAGCAGGCTCAAAAATCTCTCGCTCCACGCGCGGCCCGAGCCGCTGAATCCCATGATCATGGCGACGGGCGAGCCCGTTCCGCGAATTTCGTAGCGAAGTTTGAGACCATCCTTGCTTTGAGCGAATTCTCTGGTTGCCACACTCTTCTCCGTTTGCTGATGCAATTCTCAGACGATCCAGGCTTTGGCAAGTTCCTCGAGCTCGGCTTCGTACTTGTCGGGCGCGAGCGTCGCAGGGAACAGGACGAGGCGATGGGCTCCGGCGGCGCGATACGCTTCGACCGCCGCACGCGTGTCGCTGCCTCCCACCGGAGCGAACACGGTTATTTCGATTCGGGAAAAATCGCGGTTGGCCTCATCGCAAAGCTTGCGCAGCTTGGCCAGTTCCGCCTTCAACTCCTCGGGCTTGAGCGCGATCGGCGCCCATCCGTCGCCGATGAGGGCCGTGTTGCTCAGCGCACGATCGCCGCCCGCCCCGATGTGCACGGGAGGATGAGGCTTCTGGGCGGGTTTGGGATTGCTTCTGACCGGCGGGAATTTGACGAACTCTCCTTCGAAGCTCGCTTCGTCCCTGGTCCACAGTTCCTTCATCGCGCGGATGTACTCGCGCGTCATCGGCCATCGGCGGCGAAAATCCACGCCCATGATCTCGCTCTCATCGCGCAGCCATCCCGCGCCGATTCCGAACAGGAAGCGCCCGCCGGAATAATAGTCGAGCGTCGCGACTTCCTTGGCGAGATTGAAAGGATCGCGCTCCGGCACAAGACAAATTCCGGTCCCCAGCTTGATCCTGTTGGTCGCGCCGGCCGCCAAAGCCAGCCCGACAAAGGGATCGATCATGTGCGAGTAAACCAGGGGAATCTTGCCGTCGCCGCGAGGGAACGGAGTCTTGTGATGCACGGGGATAATCGCGTGCTCGGGCAGCCAGAACGATTCAAAACCAAGCGCCTCGCATCGGCGCGCGACCGCGACCGGATGAGCCGTAAATGACGCGACAAACGCCAGCACTCCGATTTTCATTGGCAACCTCCTTCCGCGAGAAAGGTGCGGGCGAGGTATTTTTTAGCGCGAATCGGAGCCCGGTGGCTAACGAAAAACCCGGACTAACTGGATCGGGAAAGCATCGCCCCCGCGATCATCATCCCCGAGCCGGCCACTGCCGATGCCAAAGAGGCAAGCGCGCGCTCCATGCTGCCCGGGCCGACGCCGGCGATTATCATCCCGGCGAGCCCCGCCATCAGGAGCGTGAGAAATCCGACCGTGAGGACGATGCCTCTGAGAGTTTTCATGCAACCTCCCCCGTGAGCCCTGGCGCAGGCGCGACATCCGCGACATCCGCGAATCGGTCATGTGCGAATTTCGACTATAGCTCCCCTTTCAGCGCGCGCGTCGCCATCACGAGCGCGGTCGCCCCAAGCGTCGCGACCATGATTGCGCTGAAGAGGTGATGCGCATGGTAGCCGAACGCGGCGAACATCCATCCGCCGATTACTCCGCCGACCAGGCCAAGCAGAATATCCGCAAGCACTCCGTACCCGCGTCCTCGAATGAGTTTGCCGGCAAGCCATCCGGCGACAAGACCAACCAAAATCGAAGCAACCATCGCACTCGCCCTCTCGCGAAACCGGCTGGCATCACGCCCGCCCGCTTCCGCAAGTAAAAGAGCAAGAGACTTGCCATCGCCAGATTGGGCGAAGACATTGGATTTTCCGGTGCAAAAAAAAAGATAGCGGTGCAGTCCGAGCGCGGCACCGCCGTCGATACGCTGCCGTTTGCCCCGCTCCTTGAAGCTTCAGCGCCGAGATTTGCAGGCCTTGAGGTCTGGACGGTCGGCGCCCGCTATTTCCAGCCGAAGAAGTCTTTCGCGTAGATGAACTGTCCGACGCCGGCGGCGTGGGCGGCCTTCTCGTCCACCTCCTGATCGCCAACCATCGTGGAAGTCTTCAAATCGACGCCGTAGAGTTCGGCGAGTTCGGTGATCATTCCGCCCCGGGGCTTGCGGCAACCGCATCGGTCGGCGTCGTCGTGCGGACAGATCTGCCATGCGGTAAGGATGTCGCCGAGCTTGTGGTCGAGATCTCGGAGCGCGGCTTCAACGGTTTCCGCCGTGAAGCGGCCGCGTTTGATCTTCGACTGATTGGTCACGATGAAGATCAGATGGTCTCGAATCGGAGAAAGCTTTTCGGCGACGCCGGGCAGAAGATCGATCACGATTTTCCCGCGGGAATCGACGGGCAATTCGCGCGTATCGTCGAGGCGCACGAGCGTGCCGCCCAGGTCAAGGAACAACCCGCGATTTCCGGTTGAATCAGCCATCGGACAAAAACGCTGCGGGAAGAATCAGGCGGCGCGCCAGTCGATATGGTCGCGGACGTGGGCGAAGACCTCATCGAGGATCGCCATGCCGGTCTCGGCCTGCTGCTCGGTGATCACCAGCGGCGGATTTATCCTGACGCGCGGAAAATAGGTCATCGTCACGATTCCGCGGCGCAGCGCTTCCATGAAGATCTGCTCGGTGACCTTGCGGCTGAGCGGTTCGCGCGTCTTCAGGTCTCGCACCAGGTCGATTCCGATTAGAAGCCCCTTGCCGCGCACGTCGCCGATGAATTCGTACTTTTCCTTGAGGGCGGTCAGCCGATGCAGCATCTGGCCGCCGACCTTGCGGGAATTTTCGACCAGCTTTTCGTCGCGGATGGTCTTGATTGTCTCGGCCACCGCGGTCGCGGCGAGCGGGTTTCCGCCGTAGCTCGACGACGACGCGCTCGGTTTGCCGAACGGCTCGGATTTGCCCAGTTCTTCGCTCATCAACACGCCCGACACCGGGAATCCCGCGCCCATCCCTTTGCCGACGGTCACGATATCGGGCTGGACGCCGGTGTGCTCGACCCCCCACATCTTTCCCGTGCGGCCGAAGCCGGTGATCATCTCGTCGGCGATGAGCAAGGCGTTAATCTCTTTGGCAACGGACTGAATGGCCGGCAGCCAATCGTCGGGAGGAATCACATTGCCAGCAGTTCCCTGCATCGGTTCAACCAGGACCGCCGCCACCTCACCGGCCGACGAATTCTTTATCTGATCGCGCGCGAAATCGACGCAGAGCAGGCCGCAGGACGGATGCTTCAGCTTGAAGGGACATCGATAGCAGTCGGCGTAAGGAACCTGGTAGCGGCCGCCGGGCAGCGGACCGTAGCCCTTCTTCGATTCGTCGCCGATTAAGCCAAGAACGCCGCCGGTCTTGCCGTGAAAGCCACCCCAGAAACTCACCACCTCATGCTTCTTTGTCGCCGAGCGCGCAAGGCGCAGCGCGGCTTCAACCGCCTCCGCCCCGCCGCTGAAAAGATGCGATCGGTTGAGGCTTGGCGGCGCAACCTCGGAGATCAAGCGGAAGGCTTCCGCGCGCTCGCGGGTCGCGAAGGTACCCACCGTGAGACGTCCGGCCTGTTTGGAGACCGCTTTGGTGACCCGCGGATGGGCATGGCCGAGGCTTGCGACCGCTATTCCGGCGTAGAGATCGATGTAGGTATTGCCGTCGGCGTCGGTGAGCGTGGCGCCGTCGCCGTGGTCGAAGGCGATACCGGCTAGCAGCGAGACGCGCTGGCGTCCGGGGGCGATGAATTTTTGCTCTTCGTCGAAGATTTTGCGGGATTCTGGTCCGGGAATTGCCGTTTTAACTGAGGGCAGTTTGCCGTTTGACGTCATCAGAAGTTCACGCGTAGTCCTTCCAGCGGTAATCGCAAAAGGCTAGCGCGCGCGGGCAAGCAACGAAAGGCCCCTGCGTGCGATTGCTCGCGCGGCATCGTGGCGCACTTTGCTGAAGCTCGGCCAATCGTTGAAGTCGATGATCGCGAAGCAATCTTCGTTGATCACCGCATCACCGCCCCAGGCTTCCAGCCCGAGCGCCGCCGATGCCTTGTGCGCCGCTTCGGACAGCTCGCGCATCGCGATTTCCGGCAATTCGCCGTCGGAAGAAATCACGGTGAAGTACGACCCGCCGCTCACCCCATAGAATTTGACCACGGCGCCCCGATATTCCTGCTGCACGTACGCGCGCCGCACTCCCTTGCGCGCAAGACCGCGCAGCTTGTCTTCCACGTCCGCGCGTCCCACCGCGCGCTGAACGTCATCGGCGCCCAGCGCGTGCAGATCGCCGCGCTTGACAAAGACCGGCTGGTCAAGATCCACGCCGCCCAATGCCCGCTGGTCCAGACGCTCGTCGGTGCGAATCAGCGCGCCGACCGGAGTCGGCACGCCGGCGCGTTCGAGCCCGGGCGCGAGCAGATCGCGGTAGCAGTTGCGGATTGCAAGCGCGGAGTTGATCGCGACCGCGCCGGCGCGCTCGACCTCCGCCAGACGGCGAAGCGCGGCCTCGCTTTGGCACATCGCGAGCACCAGGTCGGCGCCTATCTCGGGCCGATCGAGAAACTGGCTCGGAGTCAGCGCCTCGACCTCGACTCCCTCACGCGCAAGCTCGGCCAGCGACGCATCCAGGATGGCGGCGTCGGCCTGAACCTTGCCGGGAGAAAACTCCGGTTCGCGATAGATTCCGATAGCTCGATAACTCATTGCTGCCCCACAAACATCCGGCGCGCAGCCTCGAGGTCGGAGGCTTCGTCTATGTCGATGGCACCTTCAACCTCAACGGCGCCGAGACGAAATTTCTCTTCAACCAACATCTGCAAAAACGAGCGCATCGCGGCCAACCGGCGCTCGCGCGCCGCCGCGACAAGACGAAAGATTCCGGTCGGAAGCCAGTAAACCCCTGCGGTGACCAGCGAAGTCTCGCGTTGACCTAGTGACGTAATCAACCCCGAATCGGTTACTTCCGTGAAAAGCGGCCGATGATCGCCGCGCCATCTGACGACCGCCAGCACTCCGTCGCAGGCTCCGTCCGCGGCCAGCTTGCGCGCCTGCTCTACAAAACGCCTGAACTCGGCCGCGGGCAAAACCGCATCGACCGTAGCGAGCAGAAAATGCCCCGGCCGCAAAGACTCACCCAGCGCGAACAGCGACTCCATCGAACTCGCGGTGTCGCGCACCACGATCTTCAGCCCGGATGGAAACGGCTTGTCTCTGGCGATCGATGCGGTTTCAGAATTGACGACCGCGAGGACGTCTTCCGCACCCGATGCGAGCATCGCGCTCGCCTGCCTGGCGAGAAGCGGCACCCCATCCAGCTCGACCAGCGGTTTGGGAATCGCGATGCCGCTGGAGGCGCGCAGACGTTCGCCCCGGCCGGCGGCGATGATCGCGCCTTGAAACCCCATCACCATCGCAGATTCGCAACCTCGCCGAGCGACGAGACCATGAAATCGGCTGCCGCCTCGTCCTTCGCCGCGGGATGAACCGATTCGGGAGATCGATACCATACGGTTTTCAGGCCGAGGCGATGCGCCGGCGCGCAGTCCTTGCGCAGCGAATCTCCGATCATAGCCGCATCCACCGCCTTCACTCCGATTGCACTCAAAGCCTTCTCGAAAATTCGATGGTCGGGCTTGAAGATTCCGACCCGGCTGGAGTCGATTATTGTGTCCAGGCTCCGGTTCATCCCCGCTTCTTCCAGGATTCGGTCGAGGTTCCCGTAAAAATTGGAAATCACTCCGATGCGGAAGCGCTCCTTGAGCGCGGCGAGAACGCCGCGATTCGATTCCATCCCCTGCCGCGTGGCGCGAACGAACCCGGCGGCAATTCCCTCGACGATTCGATGTTTGCGCGCTGAATCCAGCGTCGCGAACCTCGCTCGCACAGGCTCGGCGCTCTGCCGGACGAGGAATTCGATCTGATTGCCCGCGTGAAAGCGAACGAGATCGGCCAGTCCGAAGCGCTGGACCGTCTTTTCGGCCCGGTAGCCCGCCGAGGTGGCATGATCAAATGCCGGGGCAAGCTCGTCACGCGAGATATCAACCTCCATAGCGCGATATTGGGCGACAAACCGGTCGAGCCAGTGCAGCGGTCCGTCCAGCGTACCGCCGAAGTCGAAAAAAAGAACCGAAACCATCTCCGCGAGCCTATGAGTTTATCAGCCGCGGGGTGCAGCCTCCAGCGTGCAGTGAAAAAGACGCGCCGTCGCGAAATCCTTTCACCCCCTTCGTTTGACACGTCCCCGCGGCTGCTCTAAACCCATCGGGTCCGACTTCCGCAGGAGTTCCCCTTTTGCAGCCAGAGTCGTCAGGTTTTTCTCGCCTTTCGATATGCACCATCGCGAGCCTCGCTTTCTTTTTCGCCTTGATTCGAGTCTCAGCCGGCGCTGGAGATGGTCCCGCAACCGCCACCGTCCGCAATCTTCTTGCTTCGATAGGCAAGCTGCGTACCACCACGGATGAAACCCAGCGGAGCAAGCTGAACGCATCGATCGACGGATCGCTTGCGATCGAGAAGCTCAGCCAGCAGGCACTTGGCGCGCAATGGAGCAAACTCGACAGGTCCGAGCGCGGGCATTTCATAAGCTTAGTAAAGCACCTGCTGGAAAAAATCGCTTATCCGAATGCCGCGCAATTCTTCTCGGGTTTCAAAGTGAATTTCGTCGGCGAAGAAACGCATAGCGCGGACCACATCGTCCGAACTACGGTAAGCAGAAGCGAGGGTGGCGCGGTTTCGATTGATTACATCCTCAGGCAGGAAAACGGCCGATGGATAGTTCAGGACGTCATCCTGGACCGCCAAAGCCTCGCCGCCAGCGTGACCTCCCAAATTCAAGCCACCCTGAAGAGCGGCTCATACCAGGATCTGGTTGCACAGATGGAAAAGCGGCTGGCACAGGCCGGCAGTCCGTCTTCGGTCAAATAGGCGCGTCGCGCCCGGCAGCGTAAAAGGACGCATTTCTTCGTAAAGGAATGCTGCTTGGTTGGAGGACGAAAAAGTAGCAGACCTTCTAGCCCTGAGGTTGCTGGCATGTTACCTTGGCGCGGATCATTGTGAATTCTGAAAACCCGGTTTTAGTGCAACTTTGGCAATAGAAACCGCTCTAATCTCAGCGCCTTCGCGCGCCGACAACCGCATTTTCGGGCGATATCTGCTCGAGCGGGTGATTCTCGCCTGCGAGCGTGCGGGAGTCAGGCGCTTTTTCGTTCAGGCGCCGGCGCATCAGCATTCCCAGGTCGCGGTTTCCCTCGGAAGTTTCAGAAGCCATCCAAAAATCACCCTGGTCGATAAATTCGACAAATGCCTTCAAGACGGTGTTGATCCCAACGCGCAGTGCATTTCCTTTGCCGGCAACCTGGTCTTTTCGAGGCTCCAGTTAAAGCGCGTCCTGGCGGATGCGGCAACCGACCCCGACCGCGTGCTGCGGTTCTCAAGCAGCGACGCCGACCGAGGCGGAGAAATTGCGGTTGGCCCGATGCGCCGCCTGCTTGAGGAAGGCGGGCTACGCAACGAGCCCCTTCGCCGCGCTACCGGAGAATTGCCGTTCGCCCTGAATGGACGCCCTGAAGACCGCGACGAAGCCGAAGTCCGGCTGGCGCGCTCGCTGCGTCACGAAACGGCGGACAAAGACGCCGCGATGGCGCGACTGCTCGATCGCAAGATTTCGTGGCGAATCAGCCTCAGGCTTGCGCGCACCCGCATCACACCGAACCAGGTAACCATCGCCAACACTTTCTTTGGCGTGATCTGCGCCTGGATGTTCACGATTCCGAGCTACGGATGGCGCCTTGCGGCGGCGCTCATGTTTCTAGTCTCGATCACGATCGACGGAGTCGATGGCGAGCTGGCACGGTTGCAAATGAGCGAGACCGAATGGGGCGGCCGGCTCGATTTGATCACCGATAACATCGTTCACGTCGCGATCTTCGCGGGCGTCTTCATCGGCGCCTACCGCACCAGCGCCAATTCGGTTTTTTTGTGGCTCCTGCCTATCCAGTTGGGAGGATTTGCACTCTGCGCCCTCGCGACGTACCTCGCCTTCAAGCTGAGCGGAGACCGGGCGCAGGCCTTCATAAACAAAGTCGAGCGGGTGAGCGGGCGAGATTTCGCCTACATGCTGTTCGGCTTTGCCCTGTTCAACGCGATTGACTGGTTTTGTTGGGGGACAGCGTTTGGTACTTACGTCTTTGCGCTTACCCTGATGTGGCTGACGATGCGCTGGAATCGCGCGCAGCCGCCGCGCGAGAACCAGCGCGCCACGGTGGAGGAAGCATGAACAAGAAGCCCAGGATTCTTCTCGTACAACCTACGACCGTCCATCTCGACGGCACGCCGCACAAGACCCGATGGCGCCTCATCATGGGGCTGATGATCCCACTGATGGCGGGGCTTACGCCGGAGGAATACGACGTCACGCTCTGCGACGAACGTCTCGAGGACATCAACTTCGACGGCGGATGGGACCTGGTCGGAATGACCACGACCATCGGCGCTTCGCTGCGCGCTTATCAGCTAGGCGATGAATTCCGCCGCCGGGGCATCCCGGTGGTTTTCGGCGGATTCCACGCCACGCTCCAGACCGAAGAAGCGCTCAAGCACTCCGATGCGGTCGTGCAGGGCGAGGCCGATCTCGTATGGCCCGAGCTGCTGCAGGATTGGCGCGACGGCAAGCTCAAGCAGGTCTACAAGTCCAACAAGCTGCACGACTTGAAAGGATTGCCCCGTCCCCGCCACGAACTGCTGAAGCTGAACCGCTACCTGTTCAAGGCAGTCCCGGTTCAGGCGAGCCGGGGATGCCCTTACCGGTGTTCGTTCTGTGAAATTCCGGTCTTTTACGACGGCGCCTATCGTACGCGCCCGGTCGGAGACATCGTCGAAGAGATCAAGCAGATCATCAAGATTACCGGATTCCGGCGCTTTCAGTTTATCGATGATCAAATCACGGGCAAGCACAAGTTCGCGCGCGAGCTGTTCAAAGCGCTCGAACCGCTCAACATCCGCTTCTCGTGCCTGTGGACCATCAACTCCAATCACGACGACGAACTGCTGGAGTTGGCGGCGAAGGCCGGAATCTTCCACGTCAATATCGGCGTGGAATCGATCAGCCAGGACAGCCTGCTGTCGATGAACAAGATTCAGAACCACGCCAACCAGTACAAGAAGCTGCTCAAGAAGCTCGAACACTACGGCATCTACTATTCGCTGAACTTCCTGTTCGGACTCGAGGAAGACAAGCCCGGCATCTTCGATGCCACGATGAAGTTCCTGCACGAAGTAAAAGCGCCCGAGGCGTTCTTCAACACGGTCACGCCGCGGCGCGGCACGCCGATGCGCACGCAGCTCGAAAACGAAGGCCGCGTGATCATCCCCGACGCCGATCTTTACACCAACAACTTCCGCTGCATGTTCGTGCCCAAGAACATGTCACCGCAGGAAGTCGAAGAAGGCGTCTGGCGGTGCACCAAGGAATTCTATTCGTTCAAATCGATGTTCAAGCGGCTGCTGTTGCCCCCGAACAAGTTCACCTGGCAGGGGCTCACCGAGAACATGCTCTTCTGGTACGGAGCAAAGCGGCAGATCGATCCGGTCGATTACTATTAAGCCGCCGGGGACAGGCGCTAAGACGGCCGCGGGAACAGCATTCCCGCGGCCGTTTGTTTTGGACCAGGCGATGCGGCGCGCCGATGAGAGCATCGGCTTTCGCTAATTCAAGCCCTGATCCTTCGACGACGCATCGGCCTGCCTGTCAGGCCGCCGGATGCGATTGCCGTCATTCACGTACACGACGCGAGGAAGATGGACGCGCGCTTCTTCATCGTTCATCGCGGCGAAGGTTGCGATTATCACGATGTCGCCGGGAGCGCCGCGCAGCGCGGCCGCCCCGTTCAGGCATACCTCGCCTGTCCCGGGCGGCGCGGCGATTGCGTAAGTGATGAGGCGTTCGCCGTTGGTGACGTTCCACACGTGGACCTGCTCGAACTCGACGATTCCGGCCGCGTCCATCAGCGCGGAATCGATCGCGACGCTCCCTTCGTAATCCGGATTGGCTCCGGTCAGGCGCAGGCGATGAAGCTTGGCCCGCAGCATCATTCGTGTCGGCATCCCGCTGCCCTCCCCGCCTACGGTTTGAGCACCGTGTTATCGATCAGGCGCGTTTTGCCGACTCGCGCGGCGATAGCGAGCAGGATGGGATGATCGAGCGACGACGTGCGCTCGAGCGTGCCGGCATCGACCGCCTCGATATATTCGATCTCGACGCCAGGGGTGCGCCTGAGCACGCACTTTGCCACGGACACCAGTTCCTCGACGCAGCAAGGGCCCGCATGGTAGCGGTCGCGCGCGGCTCGGAGCGCCAGGCTCAGCGCCAACGCCTGCTGGCGCTGATCGGGAGACAGATAGGCGTTTCGCGAACTCATCGCGAGGCCGTCCTTCTCGCGCACGATCGGCACGGGAACAATTTCGATATCGAAGTTCAGGTCGGCAACCATCCGCTGGATCGCGCGGAGTTGTTGAAAATCCTTCTCTCCGAAGAGTGCGATATGGGGCTTCACGATGTTGAACAGCTTGGCCACGACGGTCGTAACGCCGCGAAAGTGGCCCGGCCGCAACGGCCCGCACAATCCTTTCGTGACGCCGGTGACCTCGACCCAGGTCTGCGAATCGGGCGCGTACATCGCGGACGGCTCGGGCGCGAAAACCGCATCCACCCCCACCGCCTCCATCATCGCGCAGTCGCGCTCGAAGTCCCGCGGATAGCAGGCGAAGTCTTCAGCCGGCCCGAACTGCGTCGGATTCACGAAAATCGAGGCGACGAGCACTCCTGCCCGCCGGCGTCCCTCGCGCATCAGGGTGAGATGCCCTTCGTGCAGAAAACCCATCGTCGGAACGAAAGCGATTTTCTCGCCGAGCGAGCGCACGCTGTCGGACCACTGCTGCATCTCGTCCGGAGTGCGTATTACGTCCATCTTCAGTTCCCCCTGGCTTCCGCGTAGCAATGATCGGGGCCCGGAAAGACCCCTTCGCGGACCTCGCGGATATAGGCTTCGGTGGCGGCCGATACTTCGCGCCACAGGTTCGCGAACGGCTTCACAAAGCGGGGCCGAAACGATTCGCTGAGCCCCAGCATGTCGTGCATCACCAGCACCTGTCCGTCGCAGTCCGGACCGGCGCCGATTCCGATGGTGGGGATGCTGAGCCGCTGCGTGATTTCGCGCGCCAGCGACGGCGGCACTCCTTCGATCACGATCGCGAATGCGCCGGCCGCCTCAATCGCGAGCGCATCCTCGATGAGCCGTTCGCGGCATCCCGCGCGATGGCCGGTTTTGCGCCCCTGGACCCGATGACCGCCCATCCGATGGACCGACTGCGGTGTGAGCCCGATATGGCCCATCACGGGAATATCTATTGCGGCGATGCGCCTAACCGTCTCGGCAAGCGCCACTCCGCCCTCGAGCTTCACGGCTTCCGCGCATCCTTCCTTGATGAGCTTTCCGGCGTTGCGCAGGGCGTCCTCGGCGCACACCTGGTAGGAAAGGAAGGGCATGTCGGCGACCACGAGCGCGCGAGTTCGTCCCCGAACCACGGCGCGGGTGTGATAGATGACCTCATCGACCGTCACCGCGAGCGTGGTGTCTTCGCCGCGAACAGCGGTGGCAAGGCTGTCGCCGACGAGGATCAGATCGATGCCGGCGTGGTCGAAGATGCGCGCGAAAGCGTAATCGTACGCGGTCAGCATCGTGATGCGATGCTGCTGCGCCTTCATTCGCGCAAGGTCGGGAACGCGAACCTTTTCCTGTCCCATCGGGAGCACTCCAAAAAAACAGCGGGGCCGCCGCAAACACCGGCAACCCCGCAAGGCAGAGTACTCACTCAGGGAGCGCTCAAGTCCCGTCTCGGAGTCCCGGTCCGGTGTTCCGGATCCAGGCGCGAGCCCAAGCTGTCAATTCATCGGCGTTCGTTCCCGAACGCCCCGTTTTCTCACCCGCCTCGCCGGGCGCGACGCGCCTCGACGGGCTACACTGGTCAAGTATTACATAAGTGCATGCGCGGTAAAGAGCCGCCATCAATTACCCGGGACGACCGGCGGATACGGCCGGGACCAAAGGCGCCGAGAATTGGTTGCCCTCTCGTTCAGATTCGGATACGCAAGTCTGTGCAGGAAATTCTCTTACCCATGGACTTGAAGTGAATAAGTTCCGATTTTCGTGGGCAGCTCTCTCGCTGCTTGCTCCGGTTCTGATCTTTTCCGCGTTGTTTTTTGGTCCGGCAGGATGTGGCGGCGGAGGCGGGGGCGGCGCTCCGCTGCCGTCGCCAACGGCGGCCAACGTTCAGGTCGGCTTTGTGACCACCCTCACCGGCATTTCGCCCTCCGCCATCCAGAGCTTCATCCTGAACGTCGCGGGCGTCCGGATGAATCCGCTGCCAAACTCGAAGAATACGGCGACGCCGTCCGAGACCAGCGGCAAATGGGTTGTCATCCCAGTGCCGACCGCCACCTCAACCGGAAGCATCCCGGGCGATGTGCCGATCGACGTGGTCGCGGGCGAGAGTCAACTGCAGGAATTCAACACTTTCGGGACAAAGAGCGGAAAGTTCACGACCATCGAAGTCGTGCTCGATACGACCAACCCGGGCTTCATCGTGCCGCTGTGCGCCGGAGGAAATCTGGAAGGATGCACCCGGTTTCCGATTCAGCTTCAAAATCCGAACACTCCAATCAGTTTTCAGCAGAATCCGCAACTCCAAACCGTTCAGCATAGTACCGTTGCGCTGCCTATTCAGCTCAACGCGAACGTGGTGAGCACTCCGAGCGGACCCGGACAGCCGTACATCGTTAGCCTGACGGCCGCGCAACCCGCCAACAACGCAAGCGCGTTCGCGAGCACTGTCAGCGGTTCAGTAACCGGCGCGCAAGGCAACACGGTCGGCCAGCATTCGCATCTGCGGGTGACGGCGGAGCTCGAGGGGACCAACACGGTCGTGGCAAGCTCTGACGTTTTCAACGGGAAATACTCGTTGTTCATACCGGCCGCCGCGGACATCGGTACTCTTTACGATTTCTACATCTTCGGAGGCACCGCGACTATTTCCGCGGTCCGGGGCATCAATGGACAACCGGTCTTCCCGAATACAACCAACGCGGTGAACTTCACCGTTAAAGGTGGCCAAACGACCGGCGGATTCAGCGGGCAGGTAACCGACGGATGCACCAACCTTCCCATTTCCGGCGCCACGCTCCAGGTGCTCGTGCCTCAGGCCGGCAGCACGACCAGTTGCAGCGCCGATCCGCAGAGCTGCATCAGCGTTGCGACCGCCACCACCGATTCCAGCGGCGGCTATCCACTGCCGGGCAACAGCTTCAATCCGCCGGATTTCACGCGAATTCCGATCGGATCTCCAACCATCTCGTACACGCTGCAAATAAGCGCGCCCGGATATGACACATTGTTCATGGACGGAACGGCGACCGCGAATGCCGGCAGCGGACAGGCGGCAGGCAGATGCTCGACCCCGGTGGCAAGTCCAACCAGCACCGCCACCCCCGCGCTGGGAACCTGCAGCTTTTCGCTCACGACGGCGTACATTCAGGGAGCGGTCAACCTGACCGCCGCCCAGCCCCCGGGAGCGAAGACAACCGTGCAGATCTTCGCGGAGAATGCGGGAACCAACGAACTGGCCAGCATGCTGCCCACGCCGCTCAATATACAGGGCGGCTCGACCTCGCTCGGATTCACGCTGAACGTGCCGACGCACGCTTTCAACAATCCATCGCAGCCTCAGAACTTCGACATCTTCGCGGAGGCGGAGGATCTCTATCAGGGCGGACCGGATCCCTTCCCGGGCCACACGATCATCGTTCAGCCTAATGTCTCCGGGCCTGCAACCGCGTGCGCGACCGCAACTCCAGGGATCTTCACGGAGACGATGGATTGCGTGGGCCACGGCAGCATCGCGGGAACGGTGGGAAACAGTCCGTCCAAACCGGACAGCGGCACCACCATCGAGTTGCTGAAGAACGGCGTCGCGCTTACCCAATCCTCGGTCGGACCTCCGACTCCGGCGCCATCGCCAGCCGCCGGCTACAGTTTCTGTATCCCGCCGGATACCTATACGCTGCAGCGGTTCGAGCAGGGCACGCCGGTAGGAACGCAAGTTCCGGTGGGCGCGATGGCGACTCCGATGGCTACCAATTCGCCATGTCCGAGCACCTGCTTCAGCAGCGGCGGAGGATGCCCCGGAATCTGCTCTGGAACGACAGGACCGGTGATGTAGCTATCTTGTGGAGGGCGAGCCGCTACCAGGTGAGAGTGCTGGTGGGCGGCAGGAAGACCTTGATCTGCTGGCGCTTGCCGTCGCGGACGACGCTCAGGTACACGATCTCGCCCGGGCGCAAATCGTGCAGGCGATCCTCGAAGTCGAGATAGTTGGTCACCCGGGCGCCATCGACCCCGATGATCATGTCGTAACTCTCACCGACCTGCGCGTAGTCGATCAGCGGCACGGCGAAGATTGCGGGCGGAAAAACCATCGCCGCGACCAGCGCCGCTCCCGTCACAACGTTGTGGGCGGTGTTTTTGTACGCGTGCAGACCCGCGTTGTAGGCGGGACTGCCTTTGGCCACATCGACCACCAGCAAGCCATCAGCCTCTTCACCGTCTGAAAGCCTGCGGCGCGCTTCCCGCAGTTCGAGTCCGATTGGCGATGTGAACGCTCCTTCGTCCATCAGGCTGCGCAGGTCGTGATACTGCTTCGGATCGATTATCCCCAATTGGTCACGCTCGTAGCGCGCAACGTCGGGGCTGTCGAGATCGTGATCCTGCACGGTTGCGGCCGGAACGTCCTGCGGAGTTGGCGATGCCTGTTCGGTCGGGGCAGGACGAGACGCAACTGCGGGAATCTCCTCGGTGGTCGGGAGAGTTCCGGTATTTTCGTCCGGGACATTGGCGGTCAAATTCGAAGGGGCGGACGGCTCCGATGCCTTCACGCGCAGCTCGCCCGTTTCCGGCGCGGTTATCGTCATCGGCAGGGAATAGCCCGTGGCAGGCGCGGCAGTATCGGCTATGGGCGAAGCGGAAGCAGCGGGAGTTGGCGACGCGGCCGAGGATGGCGCGATGGACGCGACCGCCGACGGTTCGCTCATCGCCTTGGACCATATTTCGGCGGTGGCTGATTCTTCAGCATCCGCCCTGCGAGGCAGCATCGCGAGAACTCCCGCGATCAGCACGACCGCGCATCCGAGCCCGCAAGCGATGCGCGCGCCCCTAGTTGATGCTCCAATGCCGCTCATGCTCCGCCACCCGGCCTTCCTTGCCGAGTTTCTTGAGATGAGACCGAACTGAACTGGCGGCGGCCGGGTGCAGATATTCCGGCACGTCGACATAAATCCTCTTCACGATTGCCATCACTTCGAGCGGGCCGTCGGACAGGGCGTCCAGCACCTGGCGCTCCCGCAATTCCCGATGCGCAATGTATTCGCGGATCTTCTCGCGCGGATTGCGAATCACGGGGCCGTGCGCCGGATAGATCGTATCGAGCTCGAGCTCGAGCAGCCGCCGAAGCGAATTCATGTATTCGCCGAGATCGCCCGTATCGTCGGGAATCACCGTCGTGCCCGCTCCCAGCACCACGTCACCGGTGAACAGCGCCCGTTCTTCCTCCAGGTAGTAACACAAATGGTCCGGAGCATGGCCCGGAGTATGGATGGCGCGAAGGGTGACACCCTGCCCTTTTACGACCGAGCCGTCGCCGAGCGAACTCATCGGCTTGCCGGCGGGCGCATCGTGGCCCGGCCATGGCATCTTCAACACTTCCACCCTGCCGAAACGTTCGCGCACCTGCGAAACTCCGCCGATGTGGTCCACATGGGCATGAGTAAGCACGATCCGATCCAGACCGGACGCGTTGCAGACGTCCTTGAGCGCCACAACCAGCATATCGGCCCAAATCGGAACTCCCTGGCCGGTATCGAGCAGTATCGGCCTGTCGCCCGAGCCAATCAGGTAGGTGTTGGTGCCGGGACCGGTGAAAGCGCTCGGATTATGGCCCAGCACCGTAACGACCAGCGGCGACAGGCGCGCATAGTCCGGCAGCTTCATTCCGATCATCGAATCGGTAACGATCCGCACGGGCTTTTCCATAGAGATTCTTTTATCGACGATTGCGCTCAAATATCAATCGCAGTCCCTTCAGGGTCAGAAACTCGTCAACCTCCTCGATGGTCTCCGATTCGGGCGCAATCAGGTCCGCCAGTCCGCCGGTCGCGATAACCCGCGCGCGCTCACCCCGCTCCTTGCGGATGCGATGCACCAAACCATCGACCAGCGCCGTGTAGCCGAAAATGAGACCCGACTGGATGGATGCGATCGTCGTGCGGCCGACCGCCTCGCGCGGGCGGACCAGCTCAACTCGATAGAGCTTGGCGGCGCGCGCGATAAGCGCGTCCATCGAGACGCCCAGCCCGGGCGAAATCGCACCGCCCGCGTACTCGCCGCGCGCGGTTACGTAATCGAAAGTCGTGGCGGTGCCGAAATCGACCACGATGCACGCGCTCGAATAGCGCTCGTACGCGGCGACCGCATTCACGATTCGGTCGGCGCCGACCTCTTTCGGGTTCTCGTAGAGAATCGGCATCCCGGTCTTGATTCCCGGGCCAACCATCAGCGGCGTACATCGGAAGTAGCGCTCCGCCAGTTGTTCGATCGATTGATTCAGCGGAGGCACCACGCACGCGACGATGACGCCCTCGGGCTTGAACCCCGGCTCGATGCCCGCGGCGGCCAGCAGCGTATTCAGCAACGCACCATGCTCGTCGGTGGTTCGTTCCGGCACGGTCTGGATGCGCCAATGATGGGCGAGTTTCTCGCCTTCGTAAATTCCGATGACGGTGTGGCTGTTTCCGACATCAATCGTGATGAGCATTGAATAACTCCCCGAAGTGCGCGTGGCCGCGGCACGTATTGGGAGCAAAGATAATAGCCGTGTCTTTCACGGGACGCGAAAGGCGTCCGGCTTCGTGCTCAGCGCAACCTGAACCCGCGCGCCATCCCGGCCGGCATCATCGGATGAACGGTCGTGAGAGGTATTATCGGAGCAATTGGCCCGGCGGGCATCGTCCAGGCGGGATTCACGCCGATAATCGGCCCGGGCGCGGGCATCACTCTCGCAACAAAAGGTCCGGTCGCCGGAACATATGGCATAAAAGGTCTCGGAGCGGGCACCAGAATCGGACGCGCTACATAGACCTCGCTGACCATCGCGCCCGACCCGAACTGAACGACCGAAGAAGCAAGCGCGCTCTCCGTGCCCTGATCGCGATACTGCTGCAGCGTGCCCCAGTCCTGGTTTGCGGCCTGGTCGGCGTAGTCGCCGCCAGCCGCCGCGGGATTCGCGGCGGCCTGGCCGTTGTTGTCCGCGGATGCCTGTGCATCGGGCGTATCCGCATCCGGATCGGCATTCGCTTGATCGCAGGCGGCCGCCATGTCGGCATCTTCGCAATGTTGGGGAAGTTCCAGAACCTGGTTCGAAGTGTCGTCCGGAGGAGGCGAATCGACCTCGATAGCCTCGCCGGCCCATGCGGCGCAAGCGGCTGCCAGCAATGCTGACAGCGCGACCGCGGTGATGGTGCGGCCAAGCGCTTGCGAGATCAACCTCATTCCCGCGTCACCTGACTCGACGCTACCACCAGTTCATCCTGCGGCCAAGAGCAAAGCTTTCGATTCCGGCCGCCAAGGTTTTCAGGAGCGCCCGCTCCCGCTAAGATTCGGGCGCTATGGCGAAGATTGCACTGGTTACAGGAGCCGGCCGTGGAATCGGCCGCGATATCGCAGAACGTCTTGCCCGCGAGGGTTTCGCGGTCGGGCTGATTGCCCGGACTCAGTCTCAGCTAGAAGAAACCGCCGAGTTGATCCGCAAGGCGGGAGGCAAAGCCCTCGTTACTCCGACCGACGTGTCGAAGCGCGAGCAGGTGCTGGCGGCTGTCGACAAAGTGGAAAAGGAACTCGGCCCCATCTCGGTGCTGATCAACAATGCGGGCGCATATCTGAAAAAGCCGCTGACCGAGATCACCGAGGACGAGTTTGATTTTCAGCTCAAGGTCAACACTTACGGGCCCTTCTTCTGCACTCAGGCGGTGGTGGGCAGGATGGCTGAACGGGGCGGCGGCACGATCATCTTCGTGCTCGGGTCCGAAACCCGCGGCGGTCCCGCGCAATACTCCGCCTATACGGCATCCAAGGTGGCGCAGCGCGCAATCGCGGAATCGGTCGCCTACGAATTCATGCATCGCGGGGTCCACGCCGCCACTCTGGACGTGGATGGAGCGGTGGACAGTCCGCGAGTGCGCGAGGCGATGCCGGACACCGATCCGTCGCACTTCGTCTCGCCGGAAGCGATCTGCAGCGAGATCGTGCATCTGATTAATCAGCCGAAGAGCTCGTGGACGTTTGGGGTCGATCTGCGATCGTACGTGCAATGGCGTCCGCGGGTGGCCGCAAAGAAGAAAGCCTGAGATAAGCGGGCCTTCGAAGTTTGCGCGGGATTTTCGAATTATGAATTCCGCGTAATTTGCCCTTCCTTCGCGCGTCAGACATGGTCTGACGCGCGAATTTCTGGAATTCTTTTCCTTGCGGGCGGGGGAAGATGGTCCCTGAGCGCAGTCCCCTCGCCCTCTATCGACCGCTTCAAGGGATTCCTCGTCCCCCGTTGCCAATTTTATTCAGGAGGCGTGCGGCTGGATGGAACCAGGCGGAAGTTCAAACCACGACCAACTCGCGATCCTCGTCGGCGGCGGACCCGCGCCCGGAATCAACGGCGTAATCGCATCGGCGGCGATCGAAGCGATCAACAGCGGCCTGCGGGTGATCGGCCTGAATGACGGCTTCAAGTGGCTCGTGCAAGGCGATTCTTCTCACGCCATCGAGCTGCGCATCCGCGACGTGAGCCGAATCCACTTTACCGGCGGATCGATCCTGCGCACCTCGCGCACCAATCCCGCCCGCGACGAAGAAAGCCTCAACCGCGCCGCGGAAACCCTCATCCGGATGGGCGTGCGCTATCTCGTATGCATCGGAGGCGACGACACGACCTACGGCGCGGCGAAGATCGCGGAGCGATGCCGCGGGAGAGTCGGCGTCGCCACCGTGCCCAAGACCATCGACAACGACCTGCCCCTCCCGGAAAACGCGCCGACGTTCGGATTTGAGACGGCGCGAGCCACCGGCACCGCAATCGTGGAATCGCTGATGGAAGATGCGCGGACGACGGGGCGATGGTACCTGGTGGTGACGATGGGCCGGAAGTCGGGATCGCTTGCGCTTGGGATGTGCAAGTCGGCGGGCGCCACGCTCGCGGTTATCCCCGAAGAATTCAGCGGCGAGTATATCGACCTCGACATGGCCGTCGATATCATCGTCGGGTCGATCATCAAGCGCGCGGCATACGGACGCGACGACGGCGTCGCACTGGTCGCCGAAGGTATCGCGGAGCGGCTCAGTCCGCAGACGCTGAAATCGCTGGCGAATACGTCGGTCGATGCGTACGGGCATCTGAACCTCGCCGACATCCCGCTTGGATGGATTCTGCGCGATCGGATCAGGGTGGCGCTCGAGAAGCTGAACATCAAAACTACGGTGGTCGCCAAGGATATCGGCTACGAGCTGCGATGCGCGAAGCCGGTCCCGTTCGACGTGGAATACACGCGCACGCTCGGCTACGGAGCCGTGCGCTATTTGCTGGGCGGCGGATCGGGCGCGCTGATCGCGATCACGGGAGGACGGGTTACACCGGTAAGCCTCGACGCCCTAAAGGACCCGCACACCGGGCGCATCGGGGTGCGGATGGTGGATGTGGCGACGGAATCATTCGAGGTGGCGCGATCGTACATGATTCGCCTGGAGCCATCGGATTTTCAGGAGCCCCGGCTGTCCAGGCTCGCGGATTGCGCGAACATGTCGCCGGGCGAGTTCGAAAGGCGCTTTCTGCCCTCGGTCACTGCGACAACCTGCACCCCGTGACGCGGCTGTAGTTTCGCGTCCGCGGTCATTATAATGTGCGTTTCCGCCGCGAAGTTTTTTCGCGGAGGCTCAGTAGGCCGCAAGGTCGGGGTGTAGCGCAGCCTGGTAGCGCACACGCTTGGGGTGCGTGTGGTCGCCGGTTCAAATCCGGCCACCCCGACCAAACAACTTCTCCCGCAAAATCAATGAGTTATGCACGTTTCTAGTTGAGTGCAAGATCGTCTCGGTTGCCCGACTGCGGGGAATTTTGTGGGGACCATGCCTCAGAATCCGTAAGAGCAGTCGCCTGTGCGTGCTCCAGTGTCGCAATCGCCTCTCGCCGCGCCTGCATCCGTATATGGCCGTAGCGCGCTAGCATCCGCGAACTGATGTGGCCGGCGAGCTGGCGAATCGTTTCTTCGCGTTCGACTCGATGCTTGATTCATGGTTGCCTCCGGACCTCGTTACGGCAGAGAGATCCACAGGGCCGATCCACCAGCTTCTCCTACGACTCCGATGGAAATATCGTGAGCGAAACCCTTAAGGATTCGATCAATCGAACATTTACCAATTCTTACGCGTACGATTACGCCAAGTTCGACCAGCTCAAGCAGTTCACCAATGCAATTAACAAGACCTGGAACATCGGTCTCGATAGCAGCGGCAACGCCACGTCAGTGACGGACCCTATTGGACGGACCTGGTGCGCCGGCTACAACTCTGCCGGTCTGCTCACTTCAATCAGCGACCCGGCGACGAGCTGCGCCACCGCCCTCGAGAGCTTCACCTACAATTCAACCCTCGATCTCGCCTCGGCGACTCATCGCGCGTCCGACTCCGAAACTACGACGTTCAGCTACGATCTGGTCGGACGGCTCAGGGAGATTACCTCGCCCCTGAACGAGACCCGCAACTTCACCTACGACGACAAGGACGAAATAACCACTGACATGGATGGGCGCGGCAACACGACCATCTACACCTACGACTGGAACGGGGATTTGCAAAGGCTTGTTGATGCCCGCCAGAACACCACCACATGGAACTGGTCCCCGCCCGGCACTGAAAACACCTGGAACGTCAAGGAATGCGACCCCAAGGGAAATTGTGCCTTTTATCTGATCGCCGGTCTCTCGGGGCAACTCAGCCAATACACCGACAAACGCGGGGTGGTGAACAAATTCAACTATGACAACTTGGGGCGGTTGATTGGCGCGAATTACGACGTCAACAACCTGCTCGGGCAGGGTACTTACCACGATGCGTTCGTGTATGATGCGGCCGATCGGCTGCTGGGCGTGACACATGGAGCAAGCGGGACGCCATGCGCCGGCAGCGACGGCAACTCCTACGCGGACGCCTTCCAGTACGACGTCCTCGACGACATCACGGTCGCCTGCAGTCCGGAGGGCAAGACCGTCAACAGCTTCGACAACATCGGCCGGCGCCTTTCGATGAGTGTGCAGCCTCCGATCGGCCACCAGGGCGCCAACTACTCGTACACTTGGGATGACGCCAATGAACTCACCGCGATGACCAACGCGACGCTGAACTACGCCCCGGACGGGCAACGTTCGATCCTTGGGGTCACCAACACAAATACTACGGTAACAACGACCTACACCTACGATGCACTTTCCCAGCGGCTCACGCTCCTGAACTTCGCTTCCACCCAGAACCCGGCACTGGGCACCCTGACCTACACTTATGACGCCGACGGCCGGGTCATCACCAAGGGTGGAACCCTCGCCAACGTCAACCTGCCGCCGGTTTCGCCACAGGCGGCCACATACGCAAGCACGAATCAAATTCAAACGTGGACCAACAACGTGTCGCCCAGCGTCGACGCCAATGAGGGAATTACGAAGGATCCTGCTACTGCGATGTCTTATAAGTACTCCGCACGCGACGAGATCTGGCAGGCGGGGAGCGATCAATACACCTACGATGCGGGCGGGAGAAGAGAAATCGCCGGCGGCGTCAGCTACTTGTACGATGGGCAGACTCCGGCTTGGATATCGACGGGGACGGGGATAAACATCGCGGCGCTCCCCGATTCCAATGAAATCTTCAACCTCAACGGTGTTGTTCCGATCCGCGACGCGCTAGGGACAGTGCTGGGTGGGGTGAACTCGAACGGGGCGCTAGCATTTCAAAACACCTATGATCCGTTCGGTGGCTTCACTACCAGCGGGACCCCGCCGTCCGGATACGGGCAGGTGTACGGGATGGCGGGAATCGAATACGACCCGACCGGGCTCTATCATGCAGGACCGCGCTACTACAGCCCGACGCTGCAGCGATTCTTGTCCGAGGATCCAATCCGCGGCAAGGCCAACATGTACTCGTATGCGGGAAACAACCCCATAACCGGGAGCGACATTTCAGGGTTGCAAGGGGACGATTGTCCCCTGGGCGACTGCGCTGGAGGGGGTGGTGGCGGGCAAGAGAACGCTCCCTGCGACTCTTGCGGACTCATCGGTCTGGTGGCCAGCATCCTTCAGGATATCTTCGGCGGCGGCAGCGGCGGAAATCCCGCTCCGAACTACCAGCGCTTCCAGAACGAAATTGCTTTCGGGAGATTCAACGAGAGCGTCGGCCTGTCGGACAATGTCCTAGTTCTGGGACAGAGCGGCCAAAATCTGAGACTCAGTACCGATGAGCTCGGTGGAATCAAGTTGGTTCAGTCGAGTACGATCGGAGGAGACGACCCGGACTTTAAGTTGGAGGGTCCACAGCGGGAAGCGAGAATCCGTGAACTGGAGCAGGAAGTGCAAAATCTGCCGAGCGGCAAAGAAAGGACAAGGAAGCTGCGAAAGCTCCAAGAGTTGCGAAGGAGACCCTCGAAACAGGCGCATGGAGCGGACAAAAACAAGGGCAGTTCGAAGCTGAGCATTATTCCCATAATCCCTGAAGCCCCGTTGGGGGCAGGGGGGGCTGAGCTTCCTGAGCTTCTCGAGCTTTTGGAGCTGGGTGCCTCTGCACTATGATCAGAGCAAACAAGAAAAGCGTCGATCGCAAGCGACAGTTGAAGATCAGAGCGGAGCAATTGGCTGAGAGGGCTCAAGCGCTCTATCTCGCCAACGACAGCAAAACGGAGCGTGGCCGACACGCACTGCGCGAAGCTATGGCGAGTATCAGAAAATTCTTACTCCTGGAGCCTAACAATTATCACGGACTCTTGCTGGCAGGTCGGATTTCTGCGGAATTCGATGATGCGCCATCAACCACGCGCGCCTTGCAGTATTTTGAGAAAGCGATTGCCCGGTGCCCGTATTCCCCAGACGCCTATCAAGACAAGGCGGGCCTATTAATGCATGACCTGAAAAGGCCGGGGGAGGCCGAGCGTTTTGCGCGCAAGGCCCTTAGTTTGTCCGAGCAGCGCGAGGACGAACTTCTAGATTCTTCCTACGCTACACTCATTGATATACTAGTCGCCCGCAGAAAATATTCTCAAGCCCGCTGGCTGATTCGTCGTGCATTGCACGATTGCCCGACCGAATTCATGAAGGCGACGGTCGAAATGCCGCTGAAGGAGATTGCCGCGAAAGAGGGGAAGCGCCACGTAACACGGAGGCCTGTCAATCCTTCGTCTTGACAATCTTGAGCTGACCCGGTTGTTACAAGACGGAATGCATTACAAATTCGGGTGGGGCGCGCCGCTGCAGAAGATCATCGATCGCTACAGCAATTCGATTACGCTGACTCGCGCCGGAACTGACGGCAGCGTGCAGCGGGGCAATGTCACCACTATCACCGCGTCCAATGGCCGCTCTCTACAGCTCTACTACGGCGGCTCGCCGAGCAATTGCTGCATTACCGGCTTTGGCGCCTCTGGGCAGGGAGATCCGCAGAACCGGAACATCCAGTACGCCTATACCAGCTCCAAGCAGCTCAAGACGGTCAACTACCCGAATCTGGACCCTACCAATCAGAACGCGAAGATTACTTACAGCTGGAGCGCGAGCCATCCGAACCTGCTAGGACTCATCGCGGTCAACGTGAGCAAGCCCGGCGGTTCGGTGGTGACCAACTACATCAACCCCGCCTACGACACGAGCACCACGATCCATCGTCTCAGGGCGGTTTATCCCGGCACCGGGACCGATGTGACCATCGGTGTGCAGTACGCCTACACGATCTCGAACCAGAAGGTGACTAACTTCAACGTCACCTTCGCGGACGGGTCGCATCGCAAGTTCACGGTCGACGCCAAGGGGTACATCACCCAAGACGTCCGAAATTCGAGCAACGCGCAGCACACCGAGACTTTCAACTACACGCGAGATCTGTCGGTTTCGCTCCGGGGCTTCATTGACTATGAGAAAGAGCAGTTCTACTCAAGCGCTGGTTTATGCTGTTTTCCTAGCCATCCCGCTCAATCTGAGCGCTTCTGCCACGGTCACGGGGGCTCTACCGTCAGGCTGGCGTCTTCCTGAGCCTAGCGAGATAAATCAGCAATGGCGGCTTCAGGACCCCAATCGGTACGTTGTGGTCAGAGGCAATTTCGACGGAAGCGGAAACGAGGGTGAAGCGTTTCTTCTGGTCCGCTCGGACGGGTCTGGTTTCGCCCCCTTCGTTCGTTTGACAACAAAGGGTGCGGGCGCACCGCAGCTGTTTCAGGCGGAAGCCACGAATCCCGGACGAGAGCTCCCGACCGAGGGGCTAAAGCTGGTGAGTCCTGGCACTTATGTTACCGCTTGTGGCAAAGGCTACAGCTGTGGGCCGGACGAGAAGAAATCCGTTACACTCACAAATGACGGAATCGAATTCTTTAAACAGGAGGGCCCCAGTCGACTTATCTACTGGGACTCAAGGAACGATCAGATCTCTGAGGTCTGGCTGAGTGATTGACGCACTCGGAGCTGGGCTGCCTGCCCAGGGCGCGTTGGTCCTGTGAGACCTCGTTTTGTGCGCCGAATCCGCAGTTGTCAATTTGTCTGCCTCGGAAAGCGCGAAGCGAACGAGTTGAGGTGGAAAGGGAAAAGTACTTGAGTTGGGGTGCGTGTGGTCGCCGGTTCAAATCCGGCCACCCCGACCAAACTCCACCTTCAAGATTCTGAAAGTCTTTCAGCGAGGCAGGCGCCGACATCTGTCGTCGCCCGGCCCTGGGCGATGAAGGCCGTCCTTCGCGGTGGTCTTTTGTTGGTTCAATTGACACAACTATCAATTGAGTGTACGCCTGACTCTTGAACGATCGGTATGGAAAATCAACCGCGCGTGCGAATCTGGCCAAGCGGTTGATGCCTGTCGTGGGCTGAAAGCGTCCGGCGCTGGTATTGCGCGCCACGCGGGCATCGCCGAGCCGCTCGGAACGTGCTCGTGCGGGGCGTTTGGATGGTGGAAAAACCGCGGAGAAGTGCTTTATCTTTCGAGCGCCGGTTGTGGCAGGCAGGAGAACGATAAAGGCAACCCGGGGATCGAGTCCGGCGGCGGACCGCCCGATGAGAATCGATATAAGCTGTCCGATCGGGAGACTGACGTGACGGCATCAGCGCGAGGTGAATGAAATGCGCATTGGAGCAACCATCTTCAATCAGAACTACAAGGACTGGGACCGGTACGAGGCCGAAGAGCGCGGTGAAACGGTTTCAGGGCGGGCGGTGCGTTCGGACCGCGAGATCTTCCGGGAAGAGATAAATATCGCGCGAATCGCGGATGAGAGCGGCTTCGATTCGGTGTGGACGATCGAGCACCATTTCACGCCGTACACGATGGTGACGAATCCGCTGCAGTATCTGACCTATATCGCCGGCATAACCAAGCGCGTGGACCTTGGGACGATGGTCGTGGTTCTGCCGTGGCACAACCCGGTGCGCGTGGCCGAAGACGTCAACATGCTCGATTCGTTCCTGGGCCCCCGCCGCAACATCATCTGCGGCGTCGGCCGCGGGCTCGGACGGCGCGAGTACTGCGGGCTCGGAATCGATCAGAACGAAGCGCGCGGGCGGTTCGACGAGTCGCTGCAGGTTCTCAACGGGCTGCTGGCGACGGGAAAGTGCGATTTCGACGGCGAGTACTACAAAATTCACGGCCTGCGGCTTCGCCCTCAGCCGGAACGCGACCTGAGCGCGAACCTGTGGTGCGCGGGCGGAACCTCCGAAACCGTGCAGATAATCGCGAAGCACGGCGTTCGGCCGCTCACGATTCCGACCACCAGCCTCGACCTCGCGCTCGCCAACATGAAGCGCTATGCGGAGCTTCGGCGCACGGCGGGCTACAAGCCGAGTCACACGAAGCTCGCGCTGTGGACGTTCGTCGCGGAAACGGAGAGCGAGGCCGAAGCGGGCGCGCGGCGGTACATGGTCGAATACGCCGATTCCGCGCTTCGCCATTACGAGCTCCTCGGCACCCATCTCCGCAACATCAAGGGTTATGAGTCCTACGGCGCGCAGTCGGACGCGCTGCGAAACGACCCGACGCCGTTCAGGATGGGCTTTTTCAAGAGCCATCCGTGGGGCACCCCGCAGAAGACCATCGAGCGCGCCAAAGAGCTCGCCAAGGCGTTCGGCACCGACGAGATCATGTTCATCTTCAAGTACGGCTCGATGCCGATAGAGGTGGCGGAGAAGAGCATGCGCCTGTTCGCGAAAGAGGTGATGCCGGCGCTGAAGGAGCTGAACCCGGAACCTCTGGCGGCGTAGCCGTCTCGACGACCGGAGCGTTGCAGGCGCGAGTTGTACGCGCTTTGTGAGATGGGCCTGCCGGTTTCGCGTGTACGGAGACGGCGGAGGAGTCGCAGGCACCGGTATTGGAACCTTTATCCGGGCGCGCGCTTCGACTCCGAAAGCTACTCCTGCGGAAAATGGAGTCGCGGCCCCGTTTTGGGCGGAGTGTGACCGCGATGCGGCTGACGCCGCATCATTTGGAAGGCTGGTTGTTACCTTCCACCTTCAGCTCTTCGCACAAATGCTGGCATTCAGCCCGCAGATTTTCCAACTCGGCCTCGGCCTTGGCGGTAGCCTTTTCGTCCGCCGCCTGCTCGACGCGTTTGGCTGCCTCAGCCATACGCTCCGCACCGAAGACCTTCGCAGTGCCTTTAAGGGCGTGAGCCGCAATTGCAGCGTCGGCGTGCTTGCCGGCGGCCAATGTCTCGGCGAGCTGCTTTAGCCGTTCAGAAATCTCGCCGAGAGCGGTGTCAATCAGCCCCGGCAGCAGTCCGGGAGCGGCGCGCAGTGACGCCATCGTGGCGGGGTCCACCACCGGCGACTCTGCCGGCTTGGACCCATCACCGGAACTGGCCGCGGTCGCAGGCGCCACCTCAGCACCGGCGCTCAACACGCGGCCCAGAGCCGCAGCGAGGGTTTCCAGCGTAACCGGCTTGCTCAGGTAATCATCCATACCCGCATCCAGACACCTTTCGCGGTCACCGATCAGAGCGTGCGCGGTCAAGGCGATAACTTTGGTGTGCCTCGAAGCGCCTTCGTGCTGGCGGAGGCGGCGGGTCGCCTCGTAACCGTCCATCGCCGGCATTCGGCAATCCATCAGGACTACATCGTAGTTTTTTTTGGTCGCGGCTTCGAGCGCTTCCCGCCCGTCTGCCACCGTGTCCGCGAGGCAGCCCAATTTTCGCAGTTGCCAAAGGGCGACTTCCCGATTGGTGGCGTTGTCCTCCGCGACCAGCACACGCAGCGGCGTTCCCTGCGGCCCGCTGATCGGCGCTGGAGCAGGCGCTTGCGATTGTTCGGCTGCTTCTGGCGATTGCGCAGGATCCGGCCCCACCCCCCCCAGGGTTGCGGCCAGGCAATCCCGCAGTTGCGATTCTTTGACCGGTTTGATCAGCAGCGACTTGACCCCAAGCTCGGAGAGCTGCTGATGGGACGCGTCGGACGTGGTCGCGGCGGAAGAGAGAATCACCAGCGGAGTGTCCGCGATCTCGGGCGTCTGGCGCACTTGTCGCGCCAACTCGATACCGGTCATCTCGGGCATCTCCATGTCCAGCAAAGCGATCGCGTAGCGCTGTCTCTGCTGGGCCTGCGAGCGCATGTTTTCCAGTCCTTCGCGCGGGCCGGCGACGGCATCGGGAACCATTTTCCATGACCGGAGCTGTGCCACCACCGCCTCGCGACTGGACCGGTTGTCGTCTACGAGCAATGCGCGAATCCCTTCGAGGTTCCTCGGGGCGCGATGCGGTTGCTCGCGACTGGCGGACTGGCGGGAAAGCCTGGCAGTGAACCAGAAAGTGGAGCCGGCTCCGGGTGTGCTGGTTACGCCGACAACGCCCTCCATCGCTTCCACCAGTTGTTTCACAATCGCCAGCCCCAGCCCGGCGCCACCGTAGTTGAGAGCGGTTCCTTCGACCTGGCTAAATGCGACGAACAACCGCGTCTGTGCCTTCGCGGGAATCCCGATTCCGGTGTCGCGCACCTCGAACCTCAGCGTCGTGTCCGCCGGCGACTCACTGAGCTTGCTTATCTTGACCGCGATCTCGCCGTGTTCGGTGAACTTCACCGCGTTGCTGAACAGGTTTCTGAGCACCTGGCCCAGGCGATCGGGGTCGCCGTGCAGGAGGCGCGGCACATCGGGTTCGATTGCGGCGATGACTTCCAGCCCCTTACGCCGGGCGGCATCCGCAAATGGATTCAGCACGGCGTGTAAGATCTCTTCAAGGTCGAAATCAACGGTTTGAAACGTAATTTTGCCGGCCGAAAGCTTGGAGAAGTCCAGGATCTCGTTGAGTATGGCGAGGAGGCCGTAGGAATTTTCCCTGACGCTCAGCAGGCGCCGCCGCTGCAGGTCACTCGATGCCGTGTCAAGCAGCATGTCGACCATGCCGGTGATGGAGGTGAGAGGCGTACGGATCTCGTGGCTCATGTTGGCCAGGAATTTCGAGCGCTCCCTTGCGCCTTCCAGCGCCTCATCGCGAGCCCGCGTAAGTTCAAGCTCATAGAGTTTGCGCTCGATTATGTCGTGATAGATAGTGGATATGGCAATAACCTTGCCTTGCTGGTCGACGATGGGAGAATCCGTTACCAAAACTTCCACCAGACTGCCGTCCTTGCGCCGACGCTGGCTCTCGAACTGCTGCACTCCCTTGCCGGCCAGGACCAAATTGAGGTGTTCCAGCAACTCTTTGCGCCGTTCCAACGGAGCACAGACAGTTATACTGCGCCCGATCATCTCAGCCGCGCTGTAGCCGAAGAGCCGGTTTGCACCCGCATTCCAACTGGTGACGGTGGTATCAGGAGAGTAGCTGACGATGGCGTCGGCTGAGGAAGTGACTATCGAGGCTAGCAGCGAGCGTTCACCTTCCAGGCGCCGGCGCTCGCTGATGTCGCGCGCCGAGGCAAGGATTCCGAGCACCTTCCCCTCGGCATCTTTGAACGGCGAGATGTTGAACGAGACCAGCGACTCCTCGCCGCCGGCGGTATGCAGCGTCAATTCGTAATCCTTGACCGGTCCCTCGGCCAGCGCGTGACGCAGTCCCCCGGCCGCGCGCTCCGGATCGGTGAATAGCATCGGGAAACTGTTGCCAATCAACTCAGGACGCGTGTAGCCGGTGAGCGTGAGCGTCTGCTCGTTGATATCCGTGATAACCATCCGCAGATCCACCGCCAGCAGCGCATCGACCGAGCTTTCGAAGAGACTGCGGCTGTAACTCTGCTGCTCGCGCAACTGCCGATCCAGGCGGCGCTGCTCGGTCACGTCACGCACCACGCCGAGCGCGCCCTGGGGTTGGCCCGCCGCATCGTAGAAAATCGAGGCGTTGAGAGACACCGGGATCTCGCGTCCGCTAAGGGTACGCATAGTGAGATCGCAATTGGTAATCGCGCCTTCGTTCACCGCCCGCGCAATAGCGGCGGCAGCCCGGTCCGGGTCAGTAAAAAGCGGGTCGAAGCGGTTTCCGACAAGCATCGTCCTGGGCATTTCGACCATCGTGGCCATCCGCTGATTAACGTCGCGAATAATCGATTCGTTATCGATCATGACCATCGGATCGACGGACTCGATGAGCCCGCGGGTATAGGCCTGCGTCTCGCGCAGGTCCTGCTCCATCTGCTTTTGATGGGTGACGTCGCGCGCCACCACAAGGACCCCGCGCGGCTGCCCAGCTTCATCGCGAAATACCGAAGCGTTCGACGACACCTCAATTTCGCCGCCCGTCGCGGATTTCAGGACGAGATCGTAGTTGGAAACAGAGCCATCCTTCAGGGTACGGGCGATACCCTGCGCGGCGCGTTCGCCATCGGTAAAGTAGGCGTCAAAGCGGGTTCCGATGATGGCGTCGCGGTTGGTTCCGACCAGCCTGACGGTCTGTTCATTGAGATCGGTGACAATAAGGTCCCTGTCCACAGTCAGCATCGCGTCAAGCGAAGACTCAATCAGGTTGCGGGTATAGGAGCGCGCGCGTTGCAGCTCCTGCTCGAGGCGGGTTTCCTCGGTGGGACTGCGCTCGAAGCTGGCCACCCCGACCACGGTTCCGGCCGCATCGAAGATCGGCGAGTACGATACCGACAAACTGATAATCTCGCCGTTCTTGCGCCGGCGGCGTACTTCATGAAGGCCGGGATGTTCGCCGCGCGTCGCCCGCGCCAGCAGTTGCGCCCCGATGGCATCCCCCTCGGGGGACAACAGGCTGCGGGGCTGGCCGACGATTTCCTGCGCGGTGTAGCCATAGATCTCCCCCGCCGCGCGATTCCAACTGGCGATCTTGCCCTCGCAGGTTACACCGACGATTGCGACTGAGGAGGATTCGACAATCGAGGCTAGAAAAGCGCGCGCCTGCTCGGCCTGTTTTCTCGCGCTGACATCGTGGATATTGACGACCACCGACGACCGTCCCTCCGGGTCGGCGATGCGCGATAGCACGACCACACAATCAAGCCAGGCGCCGTCCTTGCGCCTCAGCCGGCAGTCCAGTCTTGACGATCCAGTGCGCATCGCCGCGGTCACTGACTGCCGGGCGGTTTCCAGCTCCTGCGGATGGACAAAATCGAAGCAGATTTTTCCGAGCACTTCGCCTTCTTCATAGCCGAAAATTCTGCGCATCGAGGCGTTATCAAACCGGATCTTGCCCTCGGCATCGAGCACCACGATTACGTCGAAGGAATTGTCGATCAGCGAATGAAAATAAGCCTCGCTGCGCCGCAGCGCCTGCCGCGTATCCAGACGCTCGGCTACCTGACCAATCGAGCCGGCAAGAGCCCGCAGAAAGTGTACGTCGTACTCGAGGAAATCGCGCCTGGAACGGGTATGCACGGCTAGCACTCCGTAGGGCCGGTCGGCATTCCCGATAATCGTACTGAGGCCGCTGACCACTTCGTGATCGATGAGCAGTTGCGAGCCGCGAAAGCGCGTCTCGGTGCGCAGGTCCTTAACGACCACCGGATCTTTGGAGAGCAGCGTATAGCCCGCCTGCGAGTCTACCCCCGTGTTCATGGTCGCCCGACCCACGAGACCGGGTTTCCATCCGGAGCCCGCGCGCATCAACAGTTTCGTGGACCCCGGTTGCAACTCCAGCACTTCGCAGTAGTCGACCTTCAGCGTGCGAACGACCAGCGCGACCGCCTCCTCCAGCAGCGCGATCAGATCATCCGCTCGGAGAGCCAGACGTGCGAATTCGACCAACGCCTGCTCCTGCTCCAGCCGGGTTCGCAGTTCGGCCTGAATCAGCCTGGTTTTGGTTACATCGCGATAGATCGCCGATGCTCCGACCAGATAGCCGGCCTGATCTCGCACCGGAAAAACGGTAACCGAGACGTCCACCAAACTTCCGTCCCTGGTGTGCCGCAGCGTCTCGTATTGAAGCGGCTCCTCTCCCCGCATCGCCTTTTTGAGCATGTCGATGAGCTGCGGGCGCACGGACGGACTGGCCAGTACGTCAGCGATCGGCCTGCCGATCGCCTCTTCAGAGCTGAACCCGAACAATCGCTGTGCGGCTGGATTCCAGGCGATGATCTTTGCATTCCGATCTACAGAAATGATCGCGTCGCCGGACGATTCCATAAGTGCGGCGGCAAAGGCGCCGTTGGCACCGTCCGCTTCATGGCTCTTCGCAGGTGATTGATGATTCGACATCTTCGACCGCCTCAAAGGCATCGATGCGATGAGGCTTGTGACATTAGACAGCAAAATGCGCGCCGAAAATTAAACTTGCATTGACTATCTATAACATCAATTTGCTATGTTAAGCTCATAATGGCCCTCAAGGGATGGGGCGGATAGACACACGGCCGTCCGTTTCGCGACGGTTGCTCTTCGCAGCGACCTTTCTGACGCAACATCGGATGTCTGTTGGACGCGTATCGTTGGGGCGCTCTCCAGGCACGGATCGTCCCCCTTCGAAGCGCGATGACACAATTGACAGGATGGGTTGTGTACCGGAATCGCGGTCTAACAAGAGGCCTGGCTGTCCGGAACTGTTTCATTTGTGAGCGGCCAGCTCGGGAAAGGCGCGCTCGAGTTTGGGTCTAAGAGTTTCCAGTGCGTCGTCATTGAACGGCTTGACCACGTAGCCGAAAACACCTTCCGTGAAGAAGTCCTGCTGAACTTTTTCCGAAGGAATGACGCTCACGACGATGATTGCTGTCTCCGGTACTTCTTTCTTGACCGCGCGCACCACTGCCATGCTGTCCACTTCGTCCTTAATCGGCATCACCAGATCGAGTGTAATGATGTTGGGCTTCAGGCGGTGGAAGCTCTCCAGTGCTTCGAAAGCACTGGCCGCTTCCCCAACCACCGTGCATCCGGCGCGGCGCAGGTGATAGGAAGCAAGCCGCCTGGCAACAGCGGAATCATCGACAATCAGCGCCGTGACAGCCATCGTGAAACTCCAGGTGTGGATGAGGCGGCTCGAAAAGATCGCGAGCGATGCGACATCTACGCTTGCGCGCCCCCCTTCTTTCGTCCGCAACGGCAAGTTTGGCTGGTTCGTTCCGACCGCAGTCCTGACGGAGCTTTCATGCCACGCTCACTGGCATTCCTAGATGCGATGCTGTTCCTGGTAAGCGAGCACCACATACTCTTCGAGCATCCGCTGCGCGTTGAAAAACGACGCGTTGAAGGCGATCGTGGCTCGCATGGCCGCGGCCCAGCGCTCAGGCTCATCGTGATAAATAGGTAGAATAACTTCGTCCAGTGCGCGGTAGAGGTCGCCGGCATCTTCGGCGTCGGTGCGCTCAGTGGCGCGTCCGCGACCGCCAATCCCCCATCCGGTCACCCCCTCGATATGGCCTTCCAGCCACCATCCGTCGAAAATACTCAGGCTCGGGACGCCGTTGTGGGCGGCCTTCATGCCACTGGTGCCCGACGCTTCGAAGGGCGGTTGGGGCGTGTTCAGCCACAGATCCACGCCGGCGACGATCGTTCTAGCCAGCGCAAGGTCATAGCTAGGCAGAAATGCGATCAGGACTTCGGGCGCCAATTCCTCCGACCAGCGAACGATTTGCTGGATAAGCCGCTTGGATTGCTCATCGCTGGGATGCGCTTTGCCGGCCATCACCACCTGCAACCTCCCGAAACGACGCGCAATGTCGCGCAAGCGCTTTGGGTCATGAAACAGCAGCAGCGGCCGTTTGTAGGTGGTCATTCGACGAGCGCAGCCGATAGTGAAAGCCCGCGTGTCAAAACCGCGGTTGGCGCGTTCATTGACCAACGCCACCAGGCAGGTCTTGGCTTCATCGTGCGCGTGTTTTATCTCGGGCAGGGGTATTCCCAGCGCGTAGCGCAGCGAGAACGAATCGCGCCGCCAATCCCTGATGTGGCGGTCGTACAGCGCCTGCATCTGCGGTGAAGTCCAGGTGGCGGAATGCACGCCGTTGGTGATCGTCCGATCGGATAGCCGGGGAACATCGTGCTCGAAATATGTCCGTGCCGCTGCGTGACGCCGTTGACGTAGTGGCTCAGCGACAGCGCCACCAGGGTCACCGCTGCTGAACGAGGGCCAGTTCGGGATGGAGCTGCGTCAGCTTGATGCGCACCGGCTCGAACGATTCTTCCGTAAGCGGCTTGACGATATACGCCAGCACGCCCTGCTCGATATATTCATAGCGAATCTTCTCGAACGGGATGACGCTCACCACGATCACGGCGGTCTGCGGACGCTCGCGCTTGATGGCGCGCAGAAGGCCCATGCTGTCGATGTTGAAATGCTGAGGCATCATCAGATCCAGCGTGACCACGTCGGGCTGATGCTGGCGGAAGAGATCGAGCGCCTCGAGGGCGTTGCTGGCTTCCGCCACCACCGCGCATCCCGCCTTCCGCAAGTAGTGGACGATGACTTTTCGGGCGGAGGGGGAATCGTCAACCACTAAACAGGTAACTGGCATTCAAATCTCCGCAGAAGGAGCCGGCACTAATGCGAGTTGGCCGGCAATGCGTCTCGTTCCCGATTCAGCTCGCGGCTCACGCGCTCGCATTCCTGCTTGAGTTGGTCAAGGCCGGCGAGCGCCTGATCGGTTGCCTGCGCGCCAGCCATTTTTTCGACTGCGGCCGCGAGTTCCGCCATGCGTGCCGCGCCGAAGGTGCGCGCGAGACCCTTGAGGCTGTGTGCCGCAATGCCCGCGTCGGCGTGGTTGTGAGCGGCAAGCATGTCCGCGAGGTGCGCAACCTGTTCGGACATTTCTGCCAGCGCGGTGCCGATGAGTTCCGGCAGCAAGCCGGCCTGCGCGCGCAATCCATCCATCGTGGCGGGATCTAAAACCGGCCCGTCATTCCCGGTCGAAGCCTCGTTCTCTGTGGGCGCGGGTGATGCGGGAGCGGTTTCATGGGCCGTTACGCGACGGAGTGTCTCAGCGAGCACTTTGAGGTCAACCGGCTTGCTGAGGTAGTCGTCCATGCCTGCGTCCACGCATTTCTTCTTGTCGCTGTCGAGTGCGTGCGCGGTCAGGGCGACGATCGGAATATGCCTGGCGGGCCCTTCCCGCCGGCGAATCTCTCGAGCCGCTTCATATCCGTCCATCTTCGGCATTCGGCAATCCATCAAGATTGCGTCATAAGCGGTCCGGGTCCACGCTTCCAGCGCCTGGAGGCCATCGATCACTACATCAGCCTTGCATCTGAGTTGTTCCAATTGCCACATGACCACTTTTCGATTGGTAGCGTTGGTTGAGGTCGAGGAGATCGTTCACGGTGTCGGCGATCTTGCCGGCGACCCCGGTCTGGTCGACGGGCATGCGGTGTTCGAACTCGCCCCTTTTGAAGGCGTTCAAGACCTCCAGGAGTTGGCTCGGATCCAGAATGTCATTGGCTTGCGTTGATGTAGATTCCATTTCGTTTCCTCGCGCCTGCTTCCCTCGGCGCTCTTGTGTCGGTCTTGTGCTCCGGATCCGGTTCATCGGAGGATCGGCCACGCAGTGCACTCTGCGCACGCATTAGCCAAGCAAGGAACATTCCAGCCTAATATCCATCCGGACATCCCACTTTCTCCGCTTCGCCAACCCAAAGTGTTCTCGGCGCGATCGGAAGGAATCAGCCGCGTTTAAGTCAGAAGCCGCTGACTATTTTGAAGCTGGAAAGATGGCGATTGCGGCCAAGGAATGGCGCCATTCGACTGAAGAACGATGGAGCCACGGTGACGCGAATCGGTGTGACGCTGCACCCGGACCTGAAAAGTCGGACGCTCGACAAACTGTTCGCCGCGCCGAAGTTTGTTGCAGAAATGAACGGTGGCAACTCCACTCTGCATTTCCAAAGACACCGCTCATCGTCGCGCACGATCGGTGAAGCGCGGGGAGCCAGGCAATCCATGAGCCCGACGATGGGCGGGCGCGGTTGTCCGCCCCCGAGGCCGGGGCGTGGCGGCCCGTGAAGGGATGCCGCGGCATTGTACTAAAGTACGTCAGGCGGGAGCGCGGGCGATTGGATATAAGAGTCGCCCATGAAGACCATCGCGCTAAAACTCGGTGTGGTTCTCGCGCTTGCCGCGATCGTGGCCGGATGCGCCGGCGCGAAGATCAGCGAATCGCAGCAGGTCGGGCAAGTCATCGCGCAGCGGCCCGCGCAGATCGTCGTGTACCCGTTCGCGATAAATCCCGCTGAAGTGACCCTGAATCAGAGTATCGTCCAGAAAGTCTATCGCGGCGTATCCGGCGCCGACGCGACCACCGAGCAGCAGCAACTCGGCCATCAGACCGCGCAGAATCTCTGCGTCCAGATCGCCGCGGACCTGAGCCAGAAGGGACTTCCCGCCGCCTGCCAGCCGCGCGGAACCCCGGTTTCGGACAACACCCTGATAATCGACGGCTTCTTCAAGGACATCAACGAAGGCAATCGTCTGCGGCGGATGGCAATTGGTTTTGGCATGGGGGCCTCGACTCTCGACGCGAACGTGGACGTCTATCAGCGCTCCGATTACATCTCGCATGAAGTGCTGCAGTTCGACACGCATGCGGACAGCGGCAAGATGCCGGGGTTCGCGGTCACGGGAGCGCCCGGACTGGCGGTCGGCGGCACCGCCGCGATCGCATCGACGGCGGCCAACGTCGCGGCGGGGGGAGTCAAAGCATACACTTCGTCCACCGGCTACCTGGTCGATCAGACCGCCAAGCAGATCGTGGATGAAGTCACGCAATTCTACGGCGAGAACGGCTGGGGCGCGCCTGTGGCGAACTGACCGCGCAAGGCTGCCCGCCGGGCTTCCGGCGGAGATTCCTAGCGAAAGAACCAGGAGAAGCCCACCACCATTCCCCATGGCGTGTTAAGGCTTTGATTGGTGGTGGAAGTGCGCTCGCGGCCGTTCAACTCGCTGTTCGAGAAATGCTGCGCTTCAAGGCCCGCATACACGGACCTCCAACTGTCGATGAAGCAGGAGACGCCGATTTCGCCCTTGATCATCGCCATGAAAGGCCCGGTCAATTTCGAGTCGTCGTGAACGGTGCCGATATTGAGGTCGGAGTAGCCGGGGCCGATTCCGCCGCCAATCCAGGGCACAAAAGGACCGTAGCCCAGATTCACAAAGTGATATCTCGCTTCGGCTAAAACTCCGACGAAGTTCTGATTCTGGGTATTGAAGCGCTCGAACGTCGGTTCGAGGCCCACTTCGAAAGCGCCGTCCAAAGGGCGCAGCCGGGCGGGGAGATGAACGACGCCGAACGGCAGGAGCGAGAAGCGCGCCCCCACATTCCAGGCGTTGATAAACCCGCCGTTGAGCCGGTTCGAGCTGAAACGGACGATCGTGCCCTCCGCGGACACGACCTTAGCCATCGGTGCGAAAGCTTCGTCGGCATCGGAGGCTGATGCCGCCGAAAAGCCGCTCAACACCGCGATACCTGCCGCCAACAGCATCGATACGACGCCGAACAGACGGCCGCCTTCACGTTCGCGTCCAGGCATCCTTCCTCCAATCTGCGGAAACGGATACCGCTCAACAGAGCACGGAGGCTTCAGACCGCACGCTCGCAATGTATTCTCAGAAGATGTTCGGCGCAAACAATTCGTTGAAACCGTGCGATCCGGCTGTGATCGGCTTTGGGAGTCACCGCGGGCCTGCTCTGACTAACAGTGATAGCCTGATGACAAGCCTTCGCGCAAAAGGGCGCCCTTTCACTCGATGCCATTGGAGAGCATCTCGCGAGCGATGCGGCCGGCAGCGATGCCGTATCGCAAGGACGCGGACCGGCGGCTGCGAATCGTCCGGCGCTGCGCGATCTACGAGGCCAGCGGCGCGAGCGATCCTACTGATTCGGGAATTCCCGAAGCCGGCAGCTTGCGCGATCCCGGCTGCACCTCGAACGGCGATACCAGCCCGAGCTCCTTGCCGATCTCGCGAACGGCAGGCACCACTTCCTCGGCCAGCAGGCGGATATTGGTGGTGCGCGCTTCGGCGGAGATCGGTCCGTCATTCTGCCAGAAGCCGAAGATTCCGGGGCGCAGCACTTCCAGCACCTTGCGAATCCTTGGGATGACGGATTTCGGCGTTCCGCAGATCACCTGCATGGCGCGCTCGACCTGCGGAAACGTGTCGAAGATCTGTTTGCGCGTCGCTTCCACATCGACGTGCTCTTCCTGCCACGCGCCGGTCCGATAGTCGATTTGCGAAGCCGCCACACGTTCGGTGGCGGACCCGTTGCCGGCCCCTCCGCCGACCGCATTCGCAAACGGACTCCCCTTCGACGAAGACGGATCGGAAAACTGCCGCGCGACTCGGCGGGTCGCGTCTTTGGAGTTGTAGCCCGGCGGAAACATCCACTGCGGCTTGCCGAACAGGCTGTAGCCGATTCCCGCGCCGCCGAACATGTCCCACTTCGCAAGGTCGTGCGCCTTTTCTTCCGTCTCGGCAACAAAGACCTTCTGGAGGTAGCCGAAGTTTTCGGGACCGACCTGGTAACCCTCCTTCGCGGCCGCATCGCGATAGATGTTCCACAACTCCACAGTAGGCTCGAGGAACGTGGCGAGCGCGATGTACGGGTACTTGTGCTGAGCGCACCAGATGACAGTCTCGGGGCTGAGAAGGCCGGGAATCCAGATTGGAGGATGCGGCTTCTGGATGGGCAGCGCCCAGGGATCGACGAAGCGATAGTGGAAATGCTTGCCTTCGTAGCGCCACGGTCCGGGCCGCGTCCAGGCCTGAACCACCAGGTCGTGCGCCTCGTTGAAATACTCGCGGTTGTAACCCGGATTCGCGTTGGTGGCGAATTGCTCGCTTCCGGCGCCGCGGACCCATCCGGTCACCAGCCTGCCGCGGGAGATCATGTCGATCAGCGAAAGCTCTTCGGCCAGGCGCAGCGGATTGCCCACCACCGGCAGCGGATTGCCGAGCAGAACGATCTTCACGCGCTCGGTGATGCGCGCCAGGATTGCGGCCTCGACGTTCATCACCGATCCCATGCAGAAGGCGGTGTCGTGATGCTCGTTCAGCATCACTCCGTCGAAGCCGAGCTGTTCCGCGAGAATCTTCTCGTCGAGGTACTCGTTGAGAAGCTGGGATCCCTTTACGGAGTCGAAGTGCTTGTTCGGGATGCCGAAGAAACCGTTCTTGATTACTTCATCGTTGGGAACATGCCGATAAGGACGCTCGGTGAAATACATCAGATGCATGGCCGGACCTCCTTGCTCAGTCTGCGAGAAAGGCTTCAACCTCGCGGATAAACTCCGCTGATTTTTCGATTTCGGGCCGATGACCGCAGTTGTCGAAGGTGACGAGGCGCGCTCCGCGAATCGCCGCGCGGTACGCATCGCCGGCGCTTGCCGGCACGACCGCGTCCTGCCTGCCCCACACGATCAGCGTCGGAAGCCCCGCCGCGACGCCCAGCAGATGAGGCAAGGTAGGATTGTGCATGTAGGGCGTCCACGCGAGCCGGGCGGTCTGCGCGCGCGCATCCTCAAACATCTCGAACGCTTCCGGCGACATCCCGCCGCCGAACAATTCGGGGAATTCGGGAGTGTTGGGAGGGTCGTACACGCTCGCCATCAGTTGCTGCGGAGCCATGAGCTGAAAGACATCCAGGATATTTCCGCTCGGCGGCCGGATGCCGGCGGGAGCCACCAGGATCATCTTGCGGAACTGGCCGGGATTCGACGCGGCCATCTCCGCGGCGATCCATCCGCCGAGCGAAAAGCCGATCACGTCCAATGGCGCAAGCCCATTTTCCTTGAGATAGCGCGCGTAGAAACCGGCGAGGTCGCGAATCGACATCATCCATTCGGCGCGCTCGGTGCGGCCGAAGCCGGGATGCAGCGGGATAAGAAGGGTGCGCCGTCGCGCCATCGCGCGCGTCCATTTGAGCCATCCCGGATGCCCGAGCTCGTCATGCAGCACAAGCATCGGCCTTCCCGTGCCGCCCTTGACGACAATCAGGTTGGTACCGTCAACACTTACCGATTCTTCGCGCCATTCTTTTGTGTCATCGGCCATCGGGCTTGGCGCCTCCCCCGGTTCAAGTTCCATAAGTCGCCCTAACACAGCCGGCAAGAAAAATACAAACCGATCGGTACGGAAAAGACGGCACAGGCGCGGAAACTGGCGGGTGGAAATTGCCGGAATTGGTGCGTTTTTTCGATGGCTTAAAGCGCCGGCTGCTTACGCATATAATCAAGCCCTGATGGGCGACGATTTATCCCAGGCGCGCGCGCGGATGGTGCAGGAGCAGATCGAAGCGCGCGGAATACGCGACCGCCGCGTCCTGGCTGCGATGCGCGTCGTGGAGCGCCATCGATTCATCCCCGCCGAACTCGCGGATCACGCCTACGACGACGGCCCCTTGCCGATCGGTAATTCGCAGACGATCTCGCAGCCGTACATGGTAGCGCTGGTCTGCGAAGCGGCCGCGCTGGATGGAACCGAGCGAGTGCTGGAGGTCGGCACGGGCTCCGGATACGAAGCCGCCGTGCTCGCCCATCTGGCGCGCGAGGTGTACTCGATCGAATGCATCGAACATCTTCACGATCGCGCGCGAATACTCCTGCAGGCGATGGGCTATACGAACGTGCACCTCATCCTGGGCGACGGCTCCGAAGGATACCCGGACGAGGCGCCCTACGATGCGATCGTGGTGAGCGCGGCGATGCCGGGAATTCCGATGCCGCTGATGCGCCAGCTTGCGCCGGGCGGGCGGCTGGTCGCGCCTATCGGAGAAGACGAGTTGCAGAGTCTGGTTCGAATCAGCTTCAAGAACGGGCATTGGCAAGAGGAATATTTCGGCGAATGCCGCTACGTGAGGATGACCGGAAAGCACGGCTTCAGTAGCTAGCGGGGCGAGCGCCCGCAGAAGCGTGGCAAGATGGGCGGGGCGGAGTGGTGAAGGCGGCGCGGACGATTGCGCGGATTTCAGCGGCGGTTTTGCCGCTTGTGTTCGCGCTTGCGATCGCCGGATGCGGGAGCGCGCCGGCGCCCAGCTATCCGTCGGGCCCGCCCGCGCAGGCAAGCTACGTCGTGAAGTCCGGCGACAATATCTATCGCATCGCGGCAAAATTTGGCGTCAGCGCCTCGGCCCTGATGGCGGCCAACGGACTCGGCAGCCCGCGCGATTTGCGGGTCGGCCAGACCCTGGTCATCCCGGGATCGTATCGCGCCTATTCGCCGGCCTATGCGGGAAGGTCGCATGCCTTCCCTTATCACGGCGAGAGAGCGGCGCGGCAGTTCGCCTGGCCGGTGTCTGACGGCACGGTTTCGTCGGGCTTTGGAATTCGCAACGGCGCGATGCACGAAGGGATTGATATTGCGGCGCCGGCTGGAACGCCGGTTCGCGCTGCCGATAGCGGTGTGGTCATCTTTTCGGGACAGCTACACGGCTACGGCAACACCGTGATCATCAGCCATAGCGGCGAATACGCAACCGTCTACGGCCACAACCAGGTCAACTTGGTGCATGAAGGCGCCCGTGTCGCCCGCGGACAGGTCATCGCGAGAATCGGCAGCAGCGGCAGGACCACCGGCGCCAATCTGCACTTCGAGGTGCGCCACGACAACGTCGCGCGCAATCCTCTCGCCTACCTGCCGGAACCTCCGGCCGCTCCCGGCATCACCTACGCCGAGGGAGGCGGATCCTGAGCGAATCGAGGCGGCGGTCTGCCGGGTTGACGCCGGCACTTTTATAGTTAACCATATAGTTATCTACGCACCGAGGCATCCAACGTCGAAATGACACCCGACACCTTGAGCACGACCTTTTCCGCGCTGGCCGACCCGACCCGCCGCGCCATTCTTGCCCGCCTCGCTTCAGGCGAGGTTTCGGTCACCGAATTGGCGCAACCGTTCGACATGAGCCTGCCCGCCATTTCCAAGCATCTGAAGGTGCTGGAGCGCGCGGGATTGATCTCGCGGGGCCGCGAGGCGCAATGGCGCCCCTGCCGGCTGGAAGCGAAGCCGCTCAAGGACGCGGCCGCGTGGATCGAGCAGTACCGGAAGTTCTGGGAGCAGAGCCTGGATCGTTTGGACGAATACCTGAGGGAGATCCAGGCTAAAGGAAAGAAGTCCCGCCGCCACTAGCTCCGCGCATCTCCGTCAAGAAACCAGCGTCCGTCATTTGCCCTGGAAATTGGGCGGCCGCTTCTCCAGAAAGGAGCGGAGTCCTTCCTGAAAGTCGTTCGATCGAAACAGGACCAGGAGCTGCATCAGCACATGATGCGTGTGCGACTCGAAGTCTTCGCTCAAGCCGTGACGAAACAGGCGCTTGATAGCCTTCACGCCGAGAGGAGCGTTCGCCGCGATCTTCTCCGCCCACCGCATCGATTCCGCCATCAGGTCGTCGTGCGCCACGACCTTGTTGATCAGGCCCATCTCAGCGGCGCGCTCCGGCGTGATATCGTCGGCGATGAACCCGATTTCGCACGCTTTGGCCCATCCCACCAGGCGCGGCAAGTACCAGGTGCCGCCGCTTTCGGGCACGATTCCGCGCTTGGCAAACGCGGGCGCAAGCTTGGCCCGATCGCTCATCAGGCGGATGTCGCATCCGAGCGCGAGATCGAAGCCGTAGCCGGCGGCCGGACCGTTGATCGCGCAGATTACAGGCGTATCGATGCGATGAAGCGTTACGGTGGGAATCTCGAGCGTGCTGATGTGCGAAGCTCCGCCGAGCGAGCCGCCGATTCCGCGCCCGGCAGCGGTATCCTTGAGATCGAGTCCGGCGCAGAAACCCCGCCCCTCGCCAGTCAGAATGACGGCGCGAACGTCGGCGTCGTGATCGTATTCGACCAGCCGCCGACCCAGCTCGGTCAGCATCTCCGCGCTGATCGCGTTCATGCGATCGGGCCGATTGAGCCTGAGAATCGCGACGTGCCCGTTTTTTTCAGCCAGCAGATCACTCATTAAGCAGTTCTCCTCGCGGCGCGCCTCAAGGCGGCCGGCAAGAGAAGGTGGCTAGCACATCTCGATTGCCGCCACCAACGTTCATCGCGTTTTCCATCTCGGCGGGCGCCGACGATTCCCGCGCAACGGCTACTGATCCGAATATGCGTCCTTGTACTGCTCGTGAAGCTTTTCCTGCGCGGCCGCCGCCTCATCCGCGGTTTTGTATGGACCGACTCGCACGGCGTACCGCTTCTCGCCATTGACGGTCGTGGTGCTCTCGCAGGCGTTGAAACCGAGATCGGAAATACGCTTCACCATGTCGTCCGCCTCGGTCTTGTCGCTGACGGAATCGACCTCGATGTTGTAGCGATGAGGAGTCGGCGCGCAATGCTTGACCGCGGCGGCATCCGAAGAGCCGGCTTCGGTTCCGGGTTCCTCGGTGAAGGAATCGGTAGAAGAGGAAATTATGGTTGTCTTTGACCTGGGAAGCGAAGCGGCTGGGGGACGAGTGGAGGATAGAGCCGATGCGGTCTTTTTCGGGTTCGGCGCGTGCCGCTCCTCGGCGGCCAAGGACGTTGGCGCGTTCGTTCGCGGGCCTGATGCTATCGGATTCGTTTTCCGCGAGGCTTGATGGTTCGAGGCCTCGGGCGGATTGCTCGCCATCGGTCGGGACGAAAATTCCCATCTGATCAGCGCGATCGCAACTATCGCGACCACTACCGCGGCAATGGCTCCGGCCGGAGCGGAGGCGGCCGGGCGGATGAATCGACGCAAGCGGCTCAGCTCGTCGATCGAGGTCGCCTTCGCGGCTTCGGTGTTGGTGCTGCGCGATGCGCCCGCGGCGGTCTCGAGTGTCCACCTGGGTTCGGCGGGTTTCGCCGCGGCGGTCGCCGCGCCGTCGTCCAACTCGACGACCTTGCCTTCGCAGTGGGGGCAGGAGCCGGAGTTTGGCGGAAGCGGTTTTGCGCACTTGGGGCATCGTTTCACCTCCGACGCCCAGAGCACGCGATGAACGCGATGAGAGCCGGCAAGTCCTTTGAGATTCATGTCGCGGCCGGCGTCGTAGCGGATGTCGCCCGCGCTCTCCGTGATCGCCTTGAAGGTGGATGAGACCAGAATTTCGCCGCCCTGCGCGGCTGCGCCGATTCGCGCCGCCAACACCACCGTCTTTCCGAAGAAGTCGCCCGACTCGCGGATGGCCTCTCCGGTGTGCAATCCGATTCGCACGCGAATCGGGGCTTCCGGATGCTGTGCGCAATAGTCTGCCAGCCATCGCTGGATGTCCACGGCGCAGAGCAGCGCGCGGCGCGCGCTCGCAAACGCGATCATGAACCCGTCGCCCATCGACTTCACTTCGTAGCCGCCGTGCGTCGCGATCTGTTCGCGGATGGCCCGGTTATGAGTGCGGAAAACTTCCTGCGCGCGCAGGTCGCCAAGCCGCTCGATGATCACGGTGGAATTCTCGATGTCCGAGAACAGGAGGCTGACCGTGCCGTCGGGCGCGGCATGGCTGCTCAGGTTCGGACGCTCCACCATCACGCTCGACGCAAGCTGGTCCATCGCTCCGCGGGACGAACCGGCGATGGCGTGAAGGGTCTCTCGCACCGCCGCGGCGCTCTGCGGGCGTTCAGCGGGGCTCTTGGCGAGCAGCTTCAGCACGAGCGCATCGAGCGCCGCATCGATTGCCTGCGCATGCGCGGACGGCGGCTGCGGAGCGGCGTTCACATGCTGCGAGACGATCGCCACCAGGTCGTCGCCGACAAAAGGCGGCCTTCCGGTCAGCATCTCGTACAGCATCGCGCCCAGGGAATAGAGGTCGCTGCGAGGCTCGAGGGCATGGCCAAGCGCCTGCTCGGGCGGCATGTACGCGGCAGTCCCGACCATCATCCCCTTCGCGGTCACGCGCGATTGATCGGGCGCCACCGCAAGCCCGAAGTCGCCGAGCAGCGGAGTTCCATCGTTGGCGAGAAATACATTCGCGGGCTTGATGTCGCGATGCACGATGCCGAGCGAGTGCGCGTGCTCGATCCCCAGGCATAGCTGCTCCGCGATACGAACGGCATCCAGCGGCGCGAGCTTGCCGCCCGAACGGCGGAGCAGATCGGCCAGCGATCCGCCCGGAAGATACTGGCTGACGATATAGGGGCGGCCGTTCTCGGCCTCGCCGATGTCATAGATTCCGACCACGTTGGGATGGTCGCCGAGACGGCCCATCGCGCGCGCTTCGCGCAGGATGCGCGCGCGGCCCGCATCGTCAAGTCCTTCGACGCGAAAGAGCGAGACCGCAACGTCGCGGTCCAGCACTTCATCGTGCGCCAGATAGACGATCTTGCTCGCGCCCTCGCCGAGCATCCTGCGCACGCGGTAGCGTCCGTTAGCGATCGCTTCGGGATGGCCGGGGCCGGCGAAGGCCGCAGGGACCTGGCGGACCAGCGCCCTTCCGCATCCGCCGCAGAACTTGTGGTCGGGACGATTGGGTGCGCCGCACGCGCGGCACACCACTTCGAGCGCCGCTCCGCATTGTCCGCAGAAACCGCGCCCTTCGGAATTGTCGCTGCCGCAAGATACGCAGACCACGCTATCGGTCCCCGAACGCTATCTATCTATTGTAGCGGTCATCGGACGCCATAACAGCGCATACGGCGGCGTCGGTCTTCGCCCCCGGCGGCGATTTTCGGCGCGCGGAACGGACGTGGTTCGCGAACTCTGAGCGCTTCGCAAATCGGATGCGCATCAAGCGGCGCTGATACGAAAGCCCACCTTCGGGAAGTGGTTCACGATCTTTCCAAGTTGCGGGTCTTCGCGTTCGACCGCAATTTCGTGGATCGAACTGGTCACGACAACTCCGGTAACCGGATCGAAGCCGTAGTCTTCCGGCGTAACCGACACGCGCATTCCGGGTTTGAGCCCGTTCGGATCGCCGTGGTCGGCGCCGGGCGTGGTCGCGGGGGTGCTTTCCCTGGCGATCTTCAGCGCTTCGTCCGGATCCATCGGCTTTACGTCGCCGTAGCCCATCGCGTCGATTCGCTCGAACCACTTCATCACGGATGGAAACTTCTGAGCGAGCGAGAACGCAGTCGGTTCCGCGCGCAGGAACCATACGCAATGGAAGCAGGCGGCATCGGCCAGGCTGAAGGAGTTGCCGAGAATAAACGGCCGCTTTGCGAGCGAGCGTTCGAGGTTGTCGAGATATGCGCGCACGTAGTTGCGCGCATCAGGGGCAAGCAGCGTTATCTCCTCGAAATTCGCGCCCCGCATCATCTTCGAGCGATCCTCCAGAAAATCCTTTCCGATCACCGCCGCCAGCTTCTCGAAAATGACCGGGGTCGTCGAAAAGAAGAATCGGCGGTCGGCGAACAGGTTGATCATATGGCAGGCGGCCTCGGTTCCGTCCGGATAGATGGTCGGCTCGGGATAGAGCTCATCGATCTTGCGGATGATGACGCCGGTGTCGCACCAAACGTCCGCGCCAATTTGCATCACGGGAATGCGGCGGTAGCCGCCGGTCAGGGGAATCAGCTTCGGTTTGGGCATGATGACCGGCTGTTCAACCGATCGCCACGAAACCTTTTTGTGCGCGAAAATTTTGCGAATCTTCTCTGAAAAGGGCGAGTTCACGTATTGATGAAGAATAATTTCCGCCACTGGCTTTCTCCTGAAATATCGGTTGGCGAGACTTAACCATAATGACAAGCAGCAAACCAAGGGGGCTAGCAAAACCCTGATAGTGGCCCGGGGCATAAACCTGCTAGGTTGCCGTCCATGTTTGGAAATCCTGAATTCGACCTGTACGAGGCAATTTACACCACGCGCGCGATGCGCCGGCTCAAACCCGATCCGGTGTCGCCGCAACTGATCGTCAAGGTAATCGAGGCGGCGACGATGGGGCCGAGCGGCGGCAACCGCCAGCCCTGGAAGTTCATCGTCGTGCGCGATCGTGAAACCAAGGCGTTCGTTGCGGAGCGCTATCTAAAGGCCTGGAAGATGTACTTTACGGGCAAGGCGCGCGCGATCGCGGAGAACGACCCGCAGAGCCCGCAGGGACGCATCCTCCGCTCCGCCAATTATCTCGCCGAACATATCGCGGACGTTCCCGTGATGATCTTCTGCTGCGTCAAGCGATATACGGATCCGTGGCGTGCGGGGCAGCCGATGCTCAACGCGATATTCCCGGCAATTCAAAACCTCTGTCTGGCCGCGCGCGGTTACGGACTCGGCACATCGATCACCGGACTGCACATGAGGTTTGGCGCGGAGATCAACGAACGGCTCGGGGTGCCGCCCGAGTACGACAACGTCGCGCTGATCCCGATGGGCTATCCGAAGGGACGATGGGACCGGCCGGCGCGAAAGCCCGCGCTTGAAGCAACCTTCTGGGAAAAGTGGGGCAATTCGATCGCGACGATACCGGAAGAATGAAGCGCGCCGGTCGCGGCGGCGGCATTTCGAAGGTCAGGCTTCGATTGTCGCGAGCAGATTGTTGCGCTGAATCTGATCGCCCGGCTTTACGCGGATCTCCTTGATACGGCCCGGCGCGGGAGCTTTGACCGGAATCTCCACCTTCATCGACTCGATCACCATGATCTCGTCGCCGCGCGCCACCTGAGCGCCTGGTTCAACCGTAATTCTCAGCACCTTGCCCACCGCGGGACTCTTCACATCCATCGTTCGTTCGAGGTTCCTTTCGGACCATCAGCGTCTTAGCAGGCATCGCGTCCGCCGCTCAATGGCGCCGGCCGCTTCGCCTTGAGTTGAACGCTTGGAAGGATGTACTAAAGGGGCATCGTTTCGGTTCGGGGGACATCGTCCCCAGAACCATCAAATCTGTGTTCGGTGGAGTGGCCCCTTTGGCTATGAACGGCCGGATGAACGGGTTTGTTGCCGCTCGCACGCTGGATGAATATCCGCGCGGCGCGCACCGCTGGGCGCTGCTGCTGCTGACCGTCCTCGCGTCGGTTCTGGGCGCATACGAATTCCAGCTCGCCCCCCTGCTGCCACTGCTGCTTCCGTCAATCCACATGAGCACCATCGCCTACGGATGGTTCATCACGTTCGCGGTAATGGTGTCGGCGGTTTCCGCATTCTTCGGCGGACCTCTGGCCGATCGCTACGGCCGCGTGGTGATCATCGACATCTGCCTTGGCGCGGTGACGGTTTTGCTGTTCCTCAATCTGTGCATTTACAACATCACGTCATTCGTGATCGTCCGCACGTTGATGGGGGTGGTCGGCGGGCTGATGGCGGGAGCGGGAGCGGCGTTGATTCGCGACATGTCGCCGCGGCTCAGCCGGGCGCTGGCTTTCGGGCTGCTGACGATCGGTCCGGTGGGCGCGAATTTTCTGGCCAACTTTGTCGCGGGCCGCACGCTTCCGATATTTCATACCTGGCAATCGCAGATCTGGATCGCGGGCTTTCTGGCGATTGCGATGTACCTGCCGATTCTTTTCGGCCTGAAGGATCTGAGCCCTGAGCTGCGGCTGCGGATCTTTCGCACGGAACTGGCCGCGATGGAGGCGGAGGGCCGCGCCCCCGCCGCCTCTGAGCTGCCGTCGGGGACGGTCGATGCGTTCGGGCGGCTGCTGAGTCATCTGGAGGTCTGGCTGCTGGTATTCGGGGTCGTGGCAAATCTCACCCTTTACTTTACAATTCAGCCGTTCGGCCCCCTGATGTTCACGCAGGCCTTTCATTACACTCCCGCCGAAGCCGCCAGCATGAACGCCTACTTCTGGCTCGCCAACCTGGGCGCGCTGGTAGTGACGGGCATCATTTCCGATCGGCTGCAGACCCGAAAACCGATCGCAATCTTCGGCGCGTTGCTGTCATGCGGGCTGCTGGTCTGGTGGATTCCCACTTTCGGCCATACCCTGCCGCGCGTGACGATGACGCTGGCAGCGTCCACGCTCGGATGCTTCCTGGCGATCGGATACGTGCCGTGGGCCGCGCAGTTCTCAGAAGCGCTCGAGGACGTGTCGCCCGCCCTGCAGGCGACGGGATGGGCGTTCTTCGGATTGATAGCGCGCGGATGGGCGGCGATTGCCGCCCCGCTCACGCTTTATGTTGCCGCGCATTACGGATGGGCGCCCTGGATCAAGGTCTCGCTCGGCGGCATGGCGATATACATCGTTGCGATGATCCTGACGCGGCCGCACGCCGCATCGCAGCAGGCGGTCGCTCATCCCTCCGCAAAGACGGCGCGCGCCTGAGCCGCGTCACGGGCGCATCGTGCGGGTTCGGATGCCGAGTTGGGTCGGCACGACCTGGTACGCCTGATGCACCCAGTCCACCAGGATTGCGCGAGTATCGCGAGGATCGATTATCTCTTCGATTCCGAACGCTTCGGCCGTGCGGATGGGTGATCGGATCCGGTTAAACTGCTCTTCGAGTTCGCGCCGCAGCTTTTCGGGGTCCTTCGATGCGGCCAGGTCGCGTTTGTATGCCGCCTCGATTCCGCCCTCGATCGGAAGCGATCCCCAATCCGCGGATGGCCACGCGTAGCGAAGGTTGAGGCCGGTCGTGATTCCGTGGCCTGCGCCGGCTACTCCAAAGGCCCGGCGCACGATAATCGCCACCTTGGGCACGATCGTCTGGAACATCGCGTAGAGCGCGCGCACTCCGCGCTTGATCGTCCCGGCCATCTCCGCCTCGCGGCCGATCAGGAAGCCCGGCTGATCGACGAAATTCACGATGGGAAGATGGAAGGTGTCGCAAAGGTCGAGAAATTTCGTCATTTTGTCGGAAGCCGGACCGTCCAGCGAGCCGCCGATCGCATAGGGATCGTTCGCCATCACCCCGACCGCGTAGCCGTCGAGCCGCGCAAAGCCGGTGATCAACGAAGGTCCGAAAAAGGGCGTCATCTCGAAGAAAGAATCGCGATCCACGATCAACTCCACCATCCGGCGCGCGTCATAGCCATGCCGGCGATTGCGCGGAATTATCGAGATCAGCTCCTCTTCGCGGCGATATGGGTCGTCGGCCGGCGTCGTCCGGGGCGGCGCCTGCCATACGCTCTGCGGCAGGTAGGAGAGGAAGCGGCGGATCTGCCGGAACGCATCCTCCTCGCTTTCGGCTTCATTATCGACGGCGCCGCTGACGTGCGCGTGAATTTCCGATCCTCCCAATTCTTCCTTGGTGAGATCTTCGCCGACGCCCCACTTGACTACGGGTGGACCGGCCACAAAAAGCTGGCTCGTGCCTTTGACCATCACGGAGAAGTGCGACGCGGCGACGCGCGCGGCGCCCAAACCGGCCACCGAACCCATGCATCCGGCAACCACCGGAACTTCCGCCATCAACTGCACGAGGATGTCGAAGGCCGGGTTTGCGGGAACATAGGTCCGCTTGGTGGTTTCGAACGTGCGCACGCTACCGCCGCCGCCGGTCCCATCGACCAGCCGGACGATTGGAATATGCAGTTCATGCGCGATCAGTTCGGCGTAGCCCTGCTTGTTCCCTATCGAAGCATCCGCGGCGCCGCCGCGGACGGTGAAGTCGTCGCCGCCCACCGCGACGCGGCGGCCGTTGATGCGTCCGACGCCGCCGACGAAGTTTGCGGGACGAAACTCGACCAGCTTGTCGCCCTCGTATTTGGGCGTCCCCGCGATTGCTCCGTACTCATGGAAAGAACCCGGGTCCAGCAGGCGGTCGATTCGCTCGCGCACCGTGAGCTTGCCGCCATCGTGCTGGCGTTTGATGTTCTCAGCGCCGCCCATCTGCTTGGCGATTTCGGCGCGGCGGCGAATTTCATCGACTTCCTGCTGCCAGGACATAGGCAATCTCCCTTCGCAATGGGGCAATCCTAGCGCCTTTGGCCGCTTGCTGTCAGGCCGAGACGAACGATGCCCGCATCTGTGTAATCCATGGATTGTGTCTGTTAGCTTTATCGCCGTGACGAGCAGCCGCGCCGCGAACAATTCCACGATGCCGCTGCCGCGCCGGGGGGTACTTACCGGATGGGGCAGCTTTCCCATCGCCGAAAGCGACATTTATCGCCCGGAAAAGATTGCCGAGCTCGCCGCCGTCGTCACCAGCAATAGCACTTCGGTGATCGCGCGCGGCGCCGGAAGGGCGTATGGCGATGCGGCCCTTAACGGCGGAAATCGCGTCGTCGATATGCAGCGGCTGAGCCGGATGCTCGCGTTCGATTCGGAAAGCGGGCTGCTGCGATGCGAAGCCGGAGTCACCATCGGCGAGATTATCGACGTATTCCTGCGCCGCGGATTTTTTCCGCCCGTGGTTCCCGGTACTCAGTTCGTCACCCTCGGCGGATCGGTCGCAGCCGACGTGCACGGCAAGAGCCATCACCGCGATTCTTCGCTCGGCAACCACGTGACAAGCATCGACCTGATGCTGGCATCGGGCGAGGTCAGACGATGCTCTCGCGAGGAGAACAGCGATCTGTTCTGGGCGACCGTGGGCGGGATGGGACTGACCGGAACGATCCTGGAGGTGGAATTGCGGCTGCGCCGCGTCGAGAGCGCATGGTTCGACGGGGAAATCTCGATGGCGGCGAATATCGACGAAGCAATCGAGACTTTCGAGCGCACCGAGCGGCAATACGGCTACTCGGTCGCGTGGATCGATTGCGCGGGCACTCGAGGTTCGCTCGGCCGCTCGATCGTCAACCTCGGCAACGTCGCATCGCGGCAATCGCTGCCGCCGCCGCTTCGCCAAGAGCCTTTCAAGGTTCCGCCGAGAATGCATCCGACGGTCCCCTTCAACCTTCCGAGCTTCGCGCTCAGCTCCCTGGGCATCAAGACGTTCAACACCGCCTACTACGCGATGCATCGCGCGGGGCCGAAGCTGTTTGACTATCAGACCTTCTTCTTTCCGCTCGACGCCATTCGCAAATGGAACCGGATCTACGGCACGCGCGGTTTCCTGCAGTACCAATGCGTATGGCCCTTGAGCGAGAGCCGCGCCGGACTGATCGAGACTCTCGAGGCAATCGCGCGATGGGGCGGCGGGTCGTTTCTGACCGTGCTCAAGAAATTCGGCCCGCAGGATGGCATGCTGTCTTTTCCGATGCCCGGATACACGCTGGCGCTGGATTTTCCAATCACACGCGAGCTGATGGAGTTCCTGGACCGGCTCGACGAGATGGTGGTTAAGCGCGGGGGGCGGGTTTATCTGGCCAAGGATGCCCGGCTCAGGCCCGAGGTGTTTCGCGCGATGTACCCGAAAGCCGGGCGATGGCTGGAAATCAAGCGCGGCGTCGATCCGGAAAACCGGTTTTCATCCAACCTCGCCCGCCGAATCGGGCTTCCTGGCGGAGAATGAGAGCGCGCGCAGCTTGCCTGGTCCGAATGCCTGCGGGACTCATGTGGACAGGCGCAGGCGGCGCCAGTTCGTTGCGACGAGGTGGCCACCGATGCAACGTCTTCTAATCCTTGGAGCTACCAGTCCCATCGCGCGTTCGCTTGCGATGCGCTTTGCGACGGAGGGCGCGTCGCTCTTTCTCGCCGCGCGCGATCTCGCCGAAGTCGAGCGCCTGGCAAGCGACATCACTGTTCGCACGGGAGCAAGAGCCGTTTCCGGGGTCTTCGACGCCGCCGAATTCTACTTTCATGCGACCTTCTTCGAAAAGGCCGTGGCCGAACTGGGCGGACTCGATGGCATGATCGTCTGCTTTGGCACGCTGGGCGACGAGACCGCGGCGCAGGTTGACCCTGAGAAAGCCCTGGCCATCTTGAACCAGAACTTCACCGGGGCAGTTAGCCTGATCACGCTTGCCGCGCGACACCTCGAACAGCAAAAGAGCGGCTTCATCATCGCGATTGGCTCCGTCGCCGGCGAACGCGGACGGCCGAAGAACTACGTGTACGGATCGGCGAAGGCGGCGCTCGCCACTTTCCTGCAGGGGCTGCGGGGAAGGATGGCCCGTGCCGGGGTTCATGTTATGACAGTGAAGCTCGGCACGGTGGACACCCGCATGACCTGGGGAAGAGAAAGTCCGCTGACGGTCGCTCCAGAAGCCGCCGCCGACAGCATCTACGGCGCATGGAAGCGCGGCGCGGAGGTGGTCTTCGTGCCGTGGTTCTGGCAGCCCATCATGGGAATTATCAAGCTGATTCCAGAGAGCATCTTCAGACGCGTCAACATCTGACGTCGAAGCCTGCGGCAGACGCGCGTCCGGCTGAGAAAGGGAAAGGGATGAGACTGCCCGGAGCAACGCCAAATCCAAGGATCGCATTCGCAGTCGTAGCGGCGGTCATAGCAATCCTGGTTGCGAGCGATGTGTTCGCCGGAAGGCCGGCGCAGCAGCTTGCCACCATCACGTCCATTCGCGAGACCCGTTCGACCGCGCTCGGCGGCAAGGCGATCGAGATCACGCTCAGCAGCGATGCTCCGTTTGTAGCCGATAACAACCAGCAACTGATGCTGATAATCGGCGGGATGCATTTCACCAACTATCATTACCGGCACGGCGACCAACGAACGATCGTGTTCACGATCGACCGCGCCGCGTTTGATTCGCTGCCCAACGGCTCGTCGGTAAAGGTCGGCTTCGGACTTCAGCGGGGAATGCGCTGGAATGCGGGCCCGTTGAACAAGTCGTTCCTGGGCCGATATTAGCGCTTTCCGCCCGCTTTGTGCCCTCGCCTTCCTGCACTATAAGAACATTGGCACGACATTCTGAGCTTGCGAGAGGCTGTCTCACGATGGCGGAACAGGAAAAATTCCACAAACTGAAGTACAAGGGCGCGGTTGACGCGGACGGCCACGTGCTGGAAGACGCGGCACTGTGGGATCGTTACATCGAGGCCAAATACAAACCCGGCGCGGTGCGGATACGCAAGGACGATCGCGGCGAGGAGCATCTCGAAATCGGCGGCCGGTTCTCGAAAATCTTTTATGGCGCCCGATTGGCGGGACTCAGCGCGATGGGCTCGACGCGCGAGGGCGGATGGCATCAGGCTCCCGGGTATGGAGTTGCCGCTCCCTTCGGGGCGATGGATCCAAAAGAACGGCTGTCCCGAATCGAGGCGGAAGGCCTTGAAGCCGCCTTCATCTACCCTACCCTGAGCCTGCTCTACGAGACCGAATGCGAGGATATCGAACTCGCTCAGGCGCTCACGCGCGCTTACAACCGATGGGTGGTCGATTTCTGCAAGGACAGCGGCGGCAGGCTCATCCCGATTGCGCATCTGTCGCTCGGCGACCCTGAAGGTGCGGCGCACGAGCTCGAACGCGCGGTCAAGGATGGATGCAAAGGCGGATGGGTTGCGCCATTTGTGATGACGCGCAAACCGCATGCGCATCCCGATCATGACGTGCTGTTTGCGAAAGCGCAGGAACTCGGCGTGCCGCTCGGAATTCATCCGACTATCGAGCCGACCTGGGCGCTACCCGGAAGATACGATTGGAAGTACCTTCGGGGGCAGTTTTACTTCCTCAACGTCACGGCGGGCGACGGAATCCGGCATGCGTTCACTTCATTCTTTCAGTACGGAACCTTCGACAAATTCCCGAGCCTGAAGCTCGTGCTGCTCGAAGCGGGCGCCGGATGGATCGCGTACTGGCTGGACCGGCTTGACGCGGTGTACGGGAGCGGGATGGGCATGACGGTGCCGCTCAAGGAAAAGCCGAGCTTCTATTTCAAGCGCCAATGCTGGATTTCGGCTGACCCCGACGAATCGGCGCTTGCGGCGATGGTCGATCTGGTTGGCGCGGACCGGTTCTTCTGGGCCTCCGATTTCCCGCATCCGGATCACGTCGGCAACTACATCGAAGAAGTCGAGGAACTGGGTGCGAAGCTGAAACCCGGAGATCGCGACAAGGTGCTGGGCGGGAACGTGATGCAGGCATACGGCTGCGCCTGAGCAATTCCTTCGCGCGGCGCCGCGCGCTTTAGGACATAACAGAAAAGGCCCGGAAAAATTCCGGGCCTTTTCGTTTTGGCTATGTAGGCGGATCCTAGTTCACGGACCAGGTGTCGCCCTTCTGCAACAGCTTGGCCAGATCGCCCGGGCCCTGCTTGGCCTTGGCCTCTTCGAGCTGCTGGTTCATCGCGTTGTCGTAGGTCGGGCGCGATACGGCATAGAAGACGCCCACCGGCGTCGGCATCGGCGCCTCGAAATTGCCCAGCATGAATGCGAGCGCGAGGTTGGTCTCGTCATGGACGACGAGATCTTTTTCGGTCACGCCATTCTGGCCAAGCGTGACGACCTCGGGACGCATCCCAACCATCCGGATGCCCTTGTCGCGGTTCTTGCCGAAGATGAGCGGCTTGCCATGCTCGAGGACAAGCTGATGATCGGCCTTGATGCCCTTGTCGCTGAGGTCGTTGAATGCACCGTCGTTGAAGATGTTGCAGTTCTGCAGAATTTCCAGGAACGAGGCGCCGCGATGCTCGTGAGCGCGCTTGAGCATCTCGCCCAGATGCTTCTGCTCGACATCGACGGAGCGCGCGACGAAGGTCGCGTGCGCACCCAGCGCCACAGTGATCGGATTGAAGGGAAAATCGACCGATCCCGCCGGGGTGGACTTGGTTATCTTGCCTACTTCGGAGGTGGGCGAGTATTGCCCCTTGGTCAATCCGTAAATCCTGTTGTTGAAGAGCAGAATCTTGAGATCGACGTTGCGGCGCAGCACGTGAATCAGATGATTGCCACCGATCGAAAGTCCGTCGCCGTCGCCGGTCACCACCCAAACATCCAGGTCGGGCCGCGTGACCTTGAGACCGGTGGCGATTGCCGGGGCGCGGCCGTGGATCGTGTGAAACCCGTAGGTGTTCATGTAGTACGGGAAGCGGCTCGAACATCCGATACCCGAGATGAAGACGACCTTGTGCGGTTCGATGCCGAATTCCGGCATCGTCTTCTGCACCTGCGCGAGGATCGCGTAGTCACCGCACCCGGGACACCATCGTACTTCCTGGTCAGAAACGAAATCTTTGCGGGTAAGCGCGGTAGCCATTGTCTCCTCAGCCCTCCAGTGCCCGGTCGATGCGGGTAACGAGTTCGCTTACCTTGAATGGACGCCCCTGGATCTTGTTGAACCCGACGGCATCGATCAGGTAGTCGGCGCGAATCATTTTCAAAAGCTGTCCCATGTTCATCTCGGCGACCATCACCTGCTTGAACTTGCGCAGTTGATCGGCAAGGTCCCGGGGCAGCGGATTAAGATAACGGAGATGGATATGGGAAACCTTGCGCCCTTTTTCGCGGGCCTGCTTGACCGCCTCGCGAATCGGGCCAAAGGTCGATCCCCATCCAAGCACAACCAGGTCGCCTCCGTTGGGATCGCCAAAAACCTCGGTAGGCGGAATCTCCTGGGCGATACCCGCGACCTTGCGGGCGCGGATTCGAATCATCAGCTCGTGGTTGGCCGGCGAGTAGCTGATGTTGCCGGTGAGGTTTTCGCCGGTGATGCCGCCGAGGCGATGCTCGAGGCCGGGGGTTCCCGGAATGGCCCACGGACGCGCAAGCGTCTTCTCGTCGCGCGAGTAGGGCATGAAACCGTTGGGATCCGTGCGGAACTCCACCTTGATTTCGGGGAGCTTGTCCGCGTCGGGCAGCAGCCAGGGCTCGGCGCCGTTGGCCAATTGTCCGTCGGTCATCAGGACTACCGGGGTCATGTACTTGACCGCGATTCGCACGGCCTCGTACGCGCATTCAAAGCAATCCGCCGGGGTGGCGGCCGCGATGATCGGGATTGGAGACTCGCCATGCCGCCCGTACATCGCCATCAGCAGGTCGGCCTGCTCGGGCTTGGTGGGCATTCCGGTCGAAGGACCCGCGCGCTGGACGTCGGTGATGACGAGCGGCAGCTCGACCTTTACCGCAAGGCCAATCGCCTCTTCCTTGAGGTTCATCCCGGGGCCGGAAGTGGTGGTGATTGCGATTGCTCCGCCGAACGCCGCTCCCACGGCGGAAGCCACGCCCGCGATCTCGTCTTCAGCCTGGAAGGTGTAGACCGGGAAGTTCTTCAGGGCGGACAGCTCGTGAAGCACGTCGCTGGCGGGCGTGATTGGGTACGATCCCAGGAACAGCGGGCGGCCGGATTTCACCGCGGCGGCGACAAAGCCCAGCGCGGTTGCGGCGTTGCCCGTGATGTTCCGATAGAGGCCCGGTTTGATTTTCGCGGCCGGCACTTCGTATGACGACGCGAACATCTCGGTCGTCTCGCCATAGTTGTAGCCGGACTTGAATGCTCGCAGGTTCGCTTCCAGGACGTCAGGCGTCTTCTTGAAGCGTCCCTCGAGGTACTGAATCGTGCTCTGGGTCGGGCGCTGATACAACCACGAAAGCATCCCGAGCACGAACATGTTGCGGCATCGGAACACCGCGCGGTTGTTCAGTCCGAGGCCGTGCAGCGCCAGGGTGGTCAGCTTGGTAACGTCGACCTCGATGACCTGGTACTTGTCGAGGGAATGATCGGAGAGCGGATTGGAGGTGTAGCCGGCGCGCTTGAGATTGGCGTCGGTAAAGGCCTCGCGGTCCACGATGATCAAGCCGTTGGGCGGCACGTCCTCGAGGTTGGCTTTCAGCGCCGCCGGATTCATCGCGACCAGTACGTTGGGCTCGTCGCCGGCGGTGAAAATTTCACTGCTGGAGAAATTGAGCTGAAAGCCGCTGACCCCGGCAAGGGTTCCGGCAGGGGCGCGAATTTCGGCGGGGAAGTCAGGCAGGGTGGCAATGTCGTTGCCGGCGAGAGCGGATTCCGCCGTAAATTGCATGCCCGTCAACTGCATCCCATCGCCCGAGTCTCCTGCGAAGCGAATAACGACCCGGTCGCGCTTCAGATGTGGTTTCTGGGCGCCAGCGGATCCTGCTTGCGACCCGGCAGCCTGCCCGGCAGCCTCAGGTGGTACAGCCATCTCAGTCCAATCTCCTTATAGACCTTTACGGAAAAATTACTCCGGTTGGATCAAGAGCTACAAACGCTCGTTGTACGCGGGATTAAAGTATAACTAATGCGTGGAAAACGTGAAAGGGGGCGCTGCTTATCTGATTCGGAATTCGGCAAAATGCCCCATATTCTCTGACCATTCCTCGCGCACACTGCCAACTCGCGCGGCACGCGGCCCTCTGTGTGCCCACATCGCCAGCACCTTGAGCGCATCCTCACGCCCTTGCGCCACAATCTCGACCTCGCCCGAAGGCAGATTCCGTACCCATCCCTTGAGCCCGAGCTTCTCCGCCTCATCGACGGTGGCATAGCGGAAGCCGACCCCCTGGACGCGCCCGCTCACGATCAAACGAAGCTGCATCAGCCGCGCCGCCATCGGTCCCCTATCCCTCGCCAAGCAACTCCAGCAACCCCCGCTCGTCTAGCACACGAATGCCCAGTTCCTGGGCCTTGCGCAGCTTTGAGCCTGGGTCGGCACCTGCCACTACGAAGTCCGTTTTGCGGCTCACCGAGGAGGTGACCCTGCCGCCGGCCGCCATGATTTTTCGTTCGGCTTCCTCGCGTTGCATCGACTCCAAGGTGCCCGTCAGAACGAAGGTCTTGTCGCGGAGTGCCCCGCGGCCGCTCGGCTCCGCCGGAGCGGCAATCCGGAGATGACGTTCGAGCCGCCGGACCATCTTGAGATTTCGCGGCTCGTCGAAGTACTCGCGGATGCTTCGGGCGACTTCGGGTCCGATATCGCGCACCGTAAGAAGATCATCTTCGGATGCGCTGGAGAGCGCCTCCAGGGTCTTGAATCTTTGCGCCAGCACGCGCGCGGTATGTTCGCCGACGTGCCGGATTCCGAGGCCGTTGAGGACCCGGTCGAGGGTGGTATCGCGCGAGCGCTGGATGGCGTCGATGACATTCTGCGCGCTCTTTTGCGCCATCCGCTCGAGCCCGGCGAGCTGCTCGACGGTTAAGGAATAGAGCTCGTCGAGCTCGCGGACCAGCTTGCGATCGACGAGTTGCGCGACGAGCTTGTCGCCGAGTCCGTCGATATCGAGGCTGTTTTTGGAAGCGAAATGCCGAATCGACTCGCGCATCCGCGCCGGGCAGCTCGTGTTGACGCAGAAATACGCGACTTCGCCTTCCTCGTGCACCACCGAGCCGCCGCAATCGGGACAATGCGAGGGCATCGTGAAGGGCCGGGCGCGCGGTTTGGCCTCTTTAGTCACCTGGACCACGTAGGGAATCACGTCTCCGGCGCGCTCGATCAGGACGGTATCGCCCTCGCGGATATCCTTGCGGCGGATTTCGTCGAGATTGTGAAGGGAAGCGTTGGAGATAGTAACGCCGGCCAGCGCGACCGGCCGCAGCTTCGCGACCGGAGTCAGCGAGCCGATCCGTCCCACCTGCACCTCGATCTTCTCGACGACGGTTTCCGCCTGCTGCGCCTTGAACTTGAATGCGATCGCCCATCGGGGCGATCGCGAGACTTCGCCTAGGCGCTCCTGGAGGGTGAACGAATTTACTTTCGCGACCACGCCGTCGGCATCGTAGTCGAGCGAATGACGCCGCTCCGTCATCTCATTCCAGTATTCGAGAACGGCGTTCACGTTGGGGCACACGCGCGAAAGCGGATTGACGCGCAACCCCAGCGCCTTGATTCCCTGCAGAAACTCCCATTGCGATTTGAACTCGACGCCTTCTACAACTCCGGGCGCATAGAGAAAAATGCCGAGCGGACGCGACGCCGTGACCTTGGGATCGAGCTGGCGCAGCGACCCGGCTGCGGCGTTGCGCGGATTTGCAAACACAGGCTCGCCCGCATTCTCGCGCTCGGCGTTGAGCCGCTCGAAGGCGGCCTTGGGGATAATCACCTCGCCGCGCACTTCGAGAAGCCGCGGAATATGTCCGCGGTCCGGCTTGCGCAAATGGAGCGGCACGGCGCGGATGGTCCTGATATTGGCGGTGACATCTTCGCCATTGATTCCGTCGCCGCGCGTCGAGGCGACCGCCAGCGCGCCGTTCTCGTAAACCAGCTCGACGCTCAGGCCGTCGAGCTTTACCTCGGCGACGTATTCGATGTCCTCATCGGATTTGAGGAAGCGCTTGATGCGCTTGTCGAACTCGACCATCTCCTCGGCGTCCATCGCGTTGGCCAGCGACATCATCATCCTGCGATGGACCACGACGCCGAATTTTTCGCTGGGGGCGGCTCCGACGCGCTGAGTGGGCGAGTCGGGGGTAAGCAGCTCGGGATGCTCGCGTTCGAGCTCCTCCAGCTCGCGCATCATCCGGTCATACTCGGCATCGGAAACCTCCGGCGCATCGAGCACGTGGTAGAGGTAGTTGTGATGGTTGATCTGATCGCGCAGCTTTTCAGCTTTCGCTTTCAGATGATGAAGGTCAGGTTTCGGCATGATCGGCGCGCGGTCCCTCGCTTTCGCGCGATTGCGCCAGGTTCCTGGTTTTCGGGTTCCGCTCGGAGCTTGCGACCTCGGACGGGTGCGACGGCTTGCGCGGACCCATTCGCGGTTGCCGCAGTGTCAGCGGCGCGCGTAGCCCATCGCATCGAGGAAATCGTCAAGAGTCTCGAAGCGCAGATACATGTTGGTGCGCTTCTGCCTGCCGATAGTCGAGCTGGGTTCGTTCGAATAGGCGTGGCCCGGATAGACCACCGTCGAATCGTCGAGGTTCTTAAGCGTGTGGTTCAGGCTGTAGTACATCGCCTCCGGATCGGAGCCGGGCAGATCGACGCGCCCGCAGGAGTTGACGAACAGGGTGTCGCCCGAAATCAGGTTGCCCTCGGCGAGAAAGCACTGCGAGCCGGGCGTATGGCCGGGAGTGTGGAGAAACTTGAGGTCCAAATCGCCAATCTTCACGACGTCGCCCGCGTCGACTTTCACAAGGTCCGAGTCCGAAAGGCCGGACACCTGCTTCACGCCCTCGGCCTCGTGCTTGTTCACATAAACCTTGGCCTTGACCCGCTCGAGCATCCGCGCCGCGCCCTCGATACTCTGGCCCATCATCCGCCCGCCGAGATGGTCGGGGTGATAGTGAGTGATCAGGATCTTGTCGATCTCGTAGCCTTCCTTTTCGACGAAGTCGCAGATCGCGTCCACGTCCCATGCGGGATCGACGACCGCGACCTTGTGGGTCGCCGAATCGCCCAGCAGGTAAACATAGTTGGCCATCGGGCCGATCTGCGCCTGGCGCAGGTAGAGTCTTCCTTCATCCGCCATCGTGATTGCTCCCGCCTCAGGATTTTGCGCCGCGCCGCGCCGCAATCTGATTGGCCGCCGCCTTGCGCCGGGCGGCTTTGACTTCGGGGGAATCGAGCCTTAGGCCGCGGTCCCACAGGAACTCGGGTTCGTTGAGCCGCCTGGCGACCCATCGCGATTGCACAAACAGATGATCGCTCAAACGGTTGACGTAGATGATCAACTGATCGTTGACGGATTCCTCGCGCTTGAGACGCCAGAGAACGCGCTCGGCCCGCCGGCATACCGTGCGCGCCTGATGGAGAAACGCATTGAGCTGGCCACCTCCGGGCAAGGTGAACGACTTGAGCGGCTCGAGCTCCTGCTCCATCCGATCCATCTCTTTTTCGAGCAGTGCAACTTCGGCCTCGCCCATCTTGTGCATGCCCTCGTATTCACCCTCGGGAGGGGTCGCCAGCTCGCTGCCGACGTCGAACAGTTCGTTCTGGATGCGCCGGAGCATCTCCGAGTACCACTCGCCATCGTTGCCGAGCTTGAGGACGAACTGGGGGAGAAGCGTCCTTACGATGCCGATGACGGAATTCAGCTCGTCAACGGTTCCGTAGGCTTCCAGACGCGTGCTCTCCTTGGGAACGCGCGTCCCGCCGACCAGCGCGGTAGTGCCCTTGTCGCCGGTGCGGGTGTAGATGCGGGTGAGCCGAATCGCCATCAGAGTCCCGCTTTTCTGCGTTGCGCCTGGTAGGACGCGATGCCGGCATCGGTCGAGACCGGCAGGCCGCTATCGCGCCATCCTGTCACCACTACGGCGCCCGATTGGTCGCGCTGGCCGCCGAATCCTCCCTGTACGTTGGTGAGGTCGGCGAAGCCTACCGCTTCGAGCATCTCGCAGGCGCGCATCGAGCGTCCGCCGGACAGGCATCCGACCACCAGCTTGCGGTCTTTGCTCAGCACCCTTTCGACAACCGCGAGAAAATCCGGATTAACTTCCATCTGTCCCGGACCTTTGATGAACACGACCGGAATGTTGATTGCTCCGGCGGGATGTCCCTGCGCGAATTCGGCTTCGGTGCGGACGTCGAGATAAATCGCGCCGGGATTCGTTTTCAAAGTCTGGAACGCCTCGGACGGCTTTTGCTGCTTGATTGCCATAACGCCTGGTCTTCCGTTCGGAGATTCTTGACAAGCGATCCTATCAGATTTTGCGGCCGCTACGACTGTGACTGGTTGCCATACCGCTCGTAGTGGACGGTATCTCTTTTCGCGCGCAGCGGACGGGCCTCAGGCGGACGCTTCGCGTCGCGATACCCGAAGGGCAGGACGGTGAAAATCGCCCACGGCGGCTGAACCCCGAGCAACTCGCATAACGCGGCATTGTCGAAATTGCCGACCCAGCACGTGCCGAGTCCAAGCGACCATCCGGCAACCGCCATATTTTGGACCGCCTGCGCGCAATCGACGTCGGCCCATCGGGTGTTTTCGGTGTTCTTCAACACGACGATAGCGGCGGGAGCTTCGCCGACAAACCTTCCCGTGGAGCACAGCTCGCCAATCCTTTTCAGAGTGGCGCGATTGCGGATTACGATGAAATGCCAGGGCTGCATGTTGCGCGCGCTCATCGCATGGCGTCCGGCGTCTGCAATCCGATCGAGCTTTTCGATTTCGACCTCGCGCGGGTCAAAAGCGCGCTGCACTCGTCTGCTTTTGATCGCCTCGATCGCATCCATCGGCAGTGCTCCTTGGGAATCGAAATCGGTTGCGCGCCCGGGATAGTCGCCCGCCGGATTTCCGCGCGAGCGCAAACGATGGACGCTAACCGCGTTTGTACACGATATAACCTTCAGCGAGCTTCGCGACGCGGTCCTGCACGGACGCGGTTCGCTGGGTATTGAGAAAGAACTGAACCAGCTCTTCGTGGCCGACTTCGCCGCCGGGGCTCAGCAGCTCCACCAGTTCATCGATGAGCGCGGGAAACTTTTCGCTGGGGATGTAGTAGTTCGCCCAGCCGAAATTGCAGTGGCGATGGAGTATTTTTGCGATGGTTTTTTCGAGGATCTCGCGCCGCCCGCCACCGTGGTTCTGTTCGTCGTTCAAGTCATCCACCCCGTTGTTGTTTGGCTGTCGATTCGGTCAGGCGCCCTTCTTGATCTGCGCCGGCGGAAGATCGTCCGCCCATCTGATCTTCCGGTAATCGAACCGCATGCTCTCGATAATATTAAACTTCACGATCTCGAAGTAGGGCGACAGATCGAAATCTCGCGGCGTTACCAGCGTCGGAGAGACCTGGCGCCAGATCCCCGGGGGCTCCTGCGCCCGCCGTGGCCAAAGTGCGAGCCGGCGGCTCCCGGAAGCGGGGGTCTCGGGCAACTGCTCGACGCGCGGGATGATCGGAAATCGCACGCGGTTGAAGCAGGTCGCCAGCAGGCTCGAGCAGATGACTCGGGTCGGTTCGCCGCTGCCGAACTGCAGCGCCTTGCGCCGCAGGCTGCGCGGGATCAGGCTCACCGGCAAAAAGTAGCGCGCGAGATCGACGACATTCTTGATGTCGTAGGTGGCGCCCACGCTCCGCAGCGCCTCGTCCATCACCTCGGCAAGATCCGGTGAGGAGAGATTGTAGGGACGGCATACGCGGATATTGAAGTCCCTGTATTTGGTCAGCGGCGAAAGGACTACGCCGCTTTCTACCAGGGCCTCGACGATGAGGAAGTGCGCATCATCGCCAAACTGCGCGATCAATTCCTCGCGCTGCTTCGGATTGCGCCGCAGCGGTTCATCGCCGACAAACAGCGCCGAATGCGACCAGGAACTCTGCGTGAGGTACTTGATGCATTCGCTGATGCGCTCGTTGCCTTCGACCAGCACCACGTCGCCCTTGCGGATATGGCGCTTCAGATTCGCCATATCGTTGGGGACGTGAAGCTCGTAGGTCCGAAGCGGCTTGGTCAGTACCTTGACCGCAAAATCGGAAAGCTTTTGCAGAAGGAAAGCGAACGGATTGAATCTTCGCACCCTAGCCATCGAGATTCTTCCGCAATGCTCGGACGCAAGATCGAGGCCTGATCGAAATATACGAAGGGATCGGCTTTGGAGACAAGCCGAAACGATCAGAAGGCGAATGCCCGGTGAAGCCCGACGCGCTCCAAGCCGGCGATCGATGGTCTTTTCGTCCGCCAGCCCTTGTGTCCGCTTCGAAGGCGAAACTGCGAGCCAGGATCGGGCTTGTGAAATCTCGTTTTCGCCCCGGTTTTTCGGGAGCGAACTGGCTTAAAAATCGAAACTAGATCTTGAATTGACCGACAATTGCGTAGAACGGGACGCTGACCGTGCCCTGATCCGGATCGTCGGTTTTGATCGCGAGCTGGCCCCGCAATTGACCATCCGGGGTGCCCCGCCGCAGGGTAACCGTTATGCGGTATTCTTTTCCCGGTTTGACCGCTTCAGCCGACCCGACCACGGAGGGGACGGAACTCGTCACATCGAGGACTTTCACGTCGCGGCTGCCCGCATTCGAGAGTTTCAGGATTCTGACGACATCCTGACCCCGCGGCACGATGCCGAAGGAAACCTGGGCGGGATCGATGCTCAGATCGCCCGTCACCGTGCCGAACACATCGATCTGGAGCGGCACGCGGTTCGTAATCACCTTGATCGTGTCGTCGAACGCGCCGGGCGGCATCGTAGGCAGCAGCTCCACCTTGAGCGCCGTCCCGGGCTTGCCGTCCTTGCCCTGTTCCTGGGTGACCTTGATATAGGGGCTGGAGTTGGTGGCAGAGCTGACTTTGAATCCTTTCTGATTGGTCAGATCGGCAATCGCCACCTCCTGGGTGGCCGAAGTGCCCTTGCGGACGGTCCCGAACGCCACCTGGGACGGTGTTGCGGAGACCTGCTGCTTGACGATTCCCTGCATCGTCATGATCGCCTGGGGCGTGTCGGGATCGTTGGTATACGCGGTGATGGTCCGGACCTGATGGCCTTTCTGGAAATGCGTGTCGAAGCCGACCGAGATGTCAGTTTCCTCGCCTGGCGCCAGATGGTTTTTGGTCGGAGTGGCGGCGGTACATCCGCACGATGTCTTCATCCCGCGGATGATCAGTTCGCCTTTGCCGACGTTTTTGATTTTGAACGTATGCTCGACCATCTTGCCTTCGAGCGCGGTTCCAAAATCATAAAGCGGGTTGATGACCTGGACCTTGGGTTGCGGGCCCGGAGGCGCGGCATTGATTCCGGGAATCTGAGGCTGGGCAAGGGCCGATCCCGCCCAGAGGGCTATCGCGATAAGAGCAAGCAGAACTTTTCGCATGGCTAAATCAACCGCGCGCGAGGCCATAAACTATCAATCGATTCGCGATGCGCCGCGGTCAAGAGGCTTTTGCGGCGGGCGCTTCGGCAGATTCACGAGGGGCAGGCTCATAGCGCTTGAGAAAGCCCGTGGAAAAATTTCCTCGCTGAAAATCCGGATCGTGAAGGATCTTGAGATGGAGCGGGATGTTGGTCCTGATGCCGTCGATCAGGTACTCGCGAAGCGCGGCCCGCGCCCGCACCATCGTCAACTCGCGGCTCTCCGAATGCACGATCAGCTTCGCGACCAGCGGATCGTAATGCACCGGCACGCGATAGCCATCGTAAAGGGCGGTCTCGACCCGCACACCCAAGCCACCCGGCGGATGATGATTCGAGACCAGGCCCGGCGAGGGAATATGCCGGTCGGGGTCTTCCGCATAGATGCGGAATTCCATCGCGCTTCCCTCGAAGCTGACCTGCCGCTGCTTGATCCGCAGCGGCTCGCCGCCCGCGAGCCGGATGCTCTCCTTGATCAGATCGATCCCGGTCACCATCTCGGTGACTCCATGCTCGACCTGGATGCGGGTGTTCATCTCGATGAAGTAGAACTGGCCGTCGGGGGCGAGCAGGAATTCAACGGTGCCGACGTTGGAATAGCCGACGACTTCGGCCGCGCGGACCGCCGCCTTGCCCATCTTCTCGCGCAGGCGCGGCGTCAGGACCGGACAGGGAGATTCCTCGATTACCTTCTGATGGCGGCGCTGGATCGAGCAGTCGCGCTCGCCCAGATGGATGGCGTTGCGGAAATTGTCGGCGACGATTTGAAACTCGACGTGGCGGGCGTGTTCGAGATACTTCTCCAAATACATCGTGCGGGAGCTGAATGCCGCCTCGCTCTCGGCGCGTGCCAGCGGAAACAACCGCTCCAGCTCCCTGGCATCGCGCACGATTCGCATCCCTTTGCCGCCGCCTCCGGCCGCCGCCTTGATCAGAACCGGAAATCCAAGCCGCTTCGCATCAGCGAGCGCTTCGCGAACCTCGGTGACGCCCTTCCCATCGCTGCCGGGCAGGACCGGAACACCGGCGCGCTTCATGATGCGGCGCGCGCGCGGCTTGTCGCCCATCAGGCGAATATGCCGGGCGCGGGGCCCCACGAACTTGAGGCCGGATCGATGGCATGCTTCAGCGAAATCGCCGTTCTCCGAAAGAAATCCATAGCCCGGATGGACCGCGTCCGCGCCGTAGGTAAGAGCGGCGCTGAGGATGGAGGGGATGCTTAGGTAGCTGTCCTCGGCCGCCGGCGGTCCGATGCATACTGACTCGTCGGCCATCCGCACGTGAAGGGCGTCCTTGTCCGCGGTGGAATAGACGGCAACGGTGGGGATGCCCAGTTCGTGGCACGCCCGGATTATACGGATTGCGATCGTGCCTCGATTAGCGACCAACAGTTTTTTGAACATTGTCGGATTTGAGAGTTCAGCCAACCTCCAGCACCATCAACGCCTGTCCGTACTCGACGGGCTGGGCATTGTCCACCAGTATCTTCACGATGCGTCCGGCGGCGGGCGCCTCAATTTCGTTCATCATTTTCATCGCTTCAATAATACAGACTGTCTGGCCTTTGCGCACCGATCCTCCCTCCTCCACAAATGGGGCGGCATCGGGCGATGGAGCCCGGTAAAACGTCCCCACCATCGGGCTCTCGATGAACTGCTGATTTTCCGCAAGCTCGATCTCGGGGGCGGCGCTTCCGGCGGATTTCTGCTTGGCGGCGGATTTCCCAGGCTTCGCAGCAGCAAGCGCGGGATGGGGCGCGGAGTTGGGTTCCGCCGCATGGCTCGGCACGCCGCGAACCAGCCGCACCTTGCCCTTCTTGTCCTCGATCTCCAGCTCGACCAGCCCATGGTCGGTCATCAAGTTGATCAGAGCCTTTATTTCTCGAACTTCCATTCCGTCTCCGAGATCATGGCACGCGTCCCGCCGTCGCGCGAACCGTTGTCACCTTCCTCCGGCCGCCGCAATTCTGGCCGCCGCGCGCAGCGCGAGATAGTAGCTGTCCGCTCCAAACCCCATAATTCGCCCGACCGCCAAATCGGCGATGGTCGAATGATGGCGGAAGGTCTCGCGTTTGTAGACGTTGGACAGGTGCACTTCAATTACCGGCACGGCGATTGCGGCGAATGCGTCGCGAATCGCGATGCTCGTGTGAGTGTAGGCGCCAGGGTTTATCAGGATTATGTCGGCGTTGTTGCGAGCTTGCTGAATGCGATCGACGATCGCGCCCTCTGAATTGGACTGAAACGTCTCGACCGTCATCCCTAGCTCGCCTCCGAGCCGCTGCAACTCCCGGTCGATATCGCCAAGCGTGGTGCGTCCGTAAACTTCAGGCTCGCGCTCGCCCAGCAGGTTGAGGTTGGGGCCGTGGAGCACCAGCACGCGAACCGCGCGGGAAGGTTCAGGCTGGTCGCCAGACGGCCTGGAAGCTCCCTTTTTCCGCGTCACTACCCCAACAGCTCCTCGCGGCATTGAATCCTACCACAATCCCGACTTCAAGCGGGTGCAACGCGGCAGGATCGCAAAGTGATCGAGCGACCGTTGCGACAGGTTCCGATAAGTTCGATATGGCAGGCGCCCGATATTCTCCGGTCTTTCGCCTTTTCGCGACATGACGGTGTTGCGCTAGAGTTGAAGTCGATGTCGAAAAAGCGTCATTGGTTTTTCGATTCGCGCAAGTACAAAATCCGCGCCGGGTTGGCCGGTGAATATTCGCACGGCGATGTGATCAAACCGCATTCCCATCCCTGGCATCAGCTCACCTTCGCATCGCAGGGCGTGTTCACGGTCCGCACGGATGAAGCGGCGTGGGTCGCACCTACGCATCGAGGCGTCTGGATTCCCGCGCACACACGGCATTCGGTTGAAATGTCGGGGCATGTGTCGCTGCGCGCGCTTTACGTGGTCCCAACCATTAGCGATTCGCTTCCGCTCCGATGCCGGGTCGTCAATATCTCGCCGCTGCTGCGCGAGCTGATCCTGCGAACGTCGGAATTGAAGGGCCTTAACTCGCGGATTCCGCTGCACGCCCATCTGGTGCCCGTGCTGCTCGACCATCTCGAGCTCATGGAGTCACAGGCGATTCATCTTCCGATGCCTACCGATCGACGCGCGAAGCTGGTCGCGTCACTGCTGCAGGAGAAACCGTCGGAGCGAAGGCCGCTGAGCGATCTCGCGCGGCTGGCTGGCGGCAGCAAGCGCACGATCGAGCGGCTGTTCAAATCGCAGACAGGAATGGGCTTCGGCAGATGGCGCCAGCAATTCCGGCTGAGCCACGCGCTGCGGATGCTTGCCGCGGGCGAGGCGGTGACGAACGTGGCGATCGAGGTCGGCTATGACAGTCCAAGCGCCTTTATCGCGGCGTTTCGCGAAACCTTCGGACAGACTCCCGGGCAATATTTCCGGGCTGCGTGACAATCACCTCGCCTCCGGACGATTGTCCGCGGCTAGCCGTTCGCGGGACGAAGATTTTTGTATCCATCGCGGGCTTGCGCCGATGACGATCCCGGCGAAATTGGCCGCGCGGCTGCTAGTCGCGATCGCCGCTTTGGGCGCGTCTTGCCAGCGCTTCCTGGTAAACCTCGCGGCGGCTGCGGCCGGTCAGTTTGGCGACGATGGAGCTGGCCTGCTTCAGGCTCAGGCCTTCCTTCATCAGGCTGTCGACGGTTGCGGCTGAACCCGAGGCGGGGCCTTCTTCTTTGGCTCCCCCAACCACGATCGTTATTTCGCCCAGCACCTCCGAGTTCCTGAACCGGTCCGCCAGTTGCCCCAGCGTGCCTCGCACGGTTTCTTCGTGAACCTTCGTGGCTTCTCGCACGACCGCCGCTTCCCGATCTTCACCGAATGCCGCGGCCATCGCCCCAAGTGTATCGGCAAGGCGGCGAGCAGCCTCATAGAAAACGATGGTCCGCGGTTCACGGGCGAGAGCTTCCAGCCTTTTGTGAAGCTGGCCTTCGCGGGTGGGAAGGAAGCCTTCGAAGACGAATCGATCGGTCGGCAATCCCGCGATCGACAATGCGGCGATGGCAGCCGACGGGCCAGGAACAGACTGGACGGTAACTCCCGCTTCATGAGCGGCTCGCACCAGTCGATAGCCGGGGTCGGAGATGGCAGGCGTTCCCGCATCGGTGACCAACGCAACCGTGGCTCCGTCCTTCAATCGCGCTATCAGCTCGGGGACGCGGCGTTCTTCGTTGTGCTCATAGTGCGAGACGAGATGCTTTCTGAGGCCGCGCGCGGCGAGCATCTGGCCGGTGCGGCGCGTGTCCTCGCAAGCGATCAGGTCGGCGTCGGCGAGCACCTTGAGCGCGCGAGCGGAAATGTCATCCGGATTGCCGATCGGAGTTGCGACGACGAACAGCACTCCCGGGTTGCCTGGCGCGCCGCTTTGATTCGAAGGCATCTGGGAACCTGCTCCGCGGCATCATCCGCCGGCCTTAATCCGTGCGGGATTGGGCCTTCTTCTCGCGTGGAAAGGCAGCCGACAAGATCGCCGGACGCCGTTTGAACGCGGGCAAAGAGCGCCATTAGAATCAGCTTGGCAGTCTGGAAAGGAGAATTCGCGCGTGGCCGATTCAGAAAAAGCTATCCTGCTGATTTCATGCATCGATCGCCCCGGAATAATCGCGCGGGTTGCGGGCCACCTGTTCGAACTGGGATGCAATATTATCACGTCGGACCAATACACGGACGACGAGGACGGCCATTTCTTCTGGCGAATCTATTTCGAAACTCTGAAAGCTCCTCTCTCCGAGCTGACCCGGGATCTGAACGCGACTCTGCCTCAACTGATGCCGTGGGAGAAGTTGCGATGGCATCTCTATGACGCGGCGAAGCGCGACCGGATGGTCATCATGGTGTCGCGCCTCGCGCATTGCATGATGGACCTGCTGAGCCGCCATCGCTTCGGCGAGCTGGATGCGGACATTGTCGGGGTGATCAGCAATCATCCGGACCTGGAACCGCTTGCGCGGCCGTTCGAAGTACCCTTCGAAGTCATTCCCGTCCAGAAGGACGGCAAGCCGCAGGCGGAGGCGCGGCTGCTTGAGCGGCTGGCAGAGCTTCGCGCGGACACGGTCGTGCTCGCGCGCTATATGCAGGTGCTGTCGGGCGATTTTTTGAAGAGGTGGCAGAAGCCGATCGTAAATATACATCACAGCTTTCTGCCGGCTTTCGCGGGTCCGCGGCCGTACAAGCAGGCGCACGAGCGAGGAGTGAAGCTAATCGGCGCAACCGCCCATTACGTAACGGAAGAGCTCGATGCCGGGCCGATCATCGCGCAGGCGACCACCGCCGTCACCCATCGCGACACGATTGCGGACCTCGCGCGCAAGGGAAAAGACCTCGAGGTAATAGTGCTGGCCAAAGCCGTTCGAGCGCATCTGAACAAACAGGTGCTGACGCATAACAATCGCACGATCGTGTTCGAGTAAGAGACGCCGGATGGAACCTCGCGCGAGGCCGGCGGACGCCCGCGATTGCGGCCGCTATGCGCCGAGGAAAAAGTTGAGTGAGCGGTTGGCGAAGGCGATGATCGGCGCCCAGTAAATTCCGAGTGCGATTGTCGCGCAGGCCAGCACGCTCATCAGCCCGTAGTTCCAGGTGTCGGCGGCAAGCGTGCCTTCGTCGCCATTCGGCGTGTCGAGGAACATCGTCTTGATCGGCCGCATGTAGTAGTAGAGCGAGACGACCGAGTTTATTACGCCCACGACCGCGAGCACGTAAAACTGGCCGCGAATCACCGCCGCAAACAGGTAGAACTTTCCGATGAAGCCGACGGTGAGCGGGATGCCGGTCAGCGAAAGCAGAAAGATGCTCAGCGCGACCGCGGGCACGATGCCGCCGCGCCACGCAAGCCCCCGATAGGCGCCGATATCTTCGCGCCCGGTGTTGTTCGCCACGATCATCACGACCAGAAACGCGCCCGCGTCCATCACGTAGTAAGCGAACAGGTAGAACAGCATCGCGCGGATTCCGTCGTTGGACAGCACGACGAACCCCATCAGCGCGTAGCCGGCCTGCGCCACGCTGGAATACGCGAGCAGGCGCTTCATGTTGGTCTGCTGCAGGGCGGCAAGATTGCCCAGCGTCATCGTGATGACGCAGATAACGAGCAGGAGCTGCGGCCAATCGACGCCTTTCAGCGCCTGCCAACTGCCGCTCGCCGTGAGCGACGAGATGGCCGGAAAGAAGAAGCGGGTGAGCAGCGCAAAGCCGGCGGCCTTGGAACCGATGGCGAGAAAAGTCGTGATGGGAATCGGCGCGCCGGTGTAAACATCCGGCGCCCACATATGAAACGGCACCGAAGCGACCTTGTAGCCCATCCCCGCCAGGATCAGTACCAGCGCGATAAACACCGCCAGCACCGGCAGCGCGCCCGGCGCGGTCAGCGCCTTGTTGATCACGGTGAAATCGAGCGAGCCGCTGATGCCAAAAATCCAGCTCATCCCGTAGATCATCGTGCCCGAGGCGACACCGCCGTAGATGAGATATTTGAGCGCGGCTTCGAGCGACCGGCGATTGTGGCGCAGAAAGCCGGTCAGGATGTAGGAAGTCAGGCTTACGAACTCGAGCGAGAGGTAGGCCATCAGCAGATTCGCCGACTCCGCCATCAGGAACATCGCGAGCGTGCTCGCGAGCAGAATCGCGTAGTACTCGCCTTGATCGCATCCCCGAACTTCCTCAGACCCCATCGACATCCAGACCGCGACCAGCGCGGCCAGCGCGATCAGCGCCCGAAAGAACATCGCGAACCCGTCAAACACGAGCATCCGATGGAACAGCCACGCATTCGCGGTTACAGGGGTCAGCGCGATCAGCAGGAGCGCGCCCGCGGTGATAATCAGCGCAAGGTCGCCGAGATGCGATTTGTTGGCGACCAGCAAATCGACGATGATCAACACCAGGATGCCGGCCGAGAGCAGAAGCTCCGGCAGGAAATGAGCGAGGCTCGCGTAGTTACCCAGGTCCATCGGCTTTCAGTCTCAGACCAGCAATGCAAGCGAGAAAGCTGTCTTTTCCTCCATCACCACCAGGACGAGTCGTTTCATCGGCCTCAGTGGAGCAGCGCGACCGCGGGGCCGGGAGTTGACAGCACGATCTGGTTCAGATGCACCAGCGAGGTGTTGAGCAGGCCAAGCACCGCGTGCGGATACACGCCGAGAATGAGCACGATGATCGCGAGCGGCACCAGCGTAAAGGCCTCGCGGAAGGTCAGGTCGGCATACCCCGCATATTTCTCGTTGAACGGACCGAGATAAATCCGCTGATAGGTCCACAGCAGATAGCCCGCGGTGAGAATCGCGGTGGCGGCGCCGAACACCGTCATCAGCGGATGCGTCTGCCAGGCGCCAATCAGGACCAGCACTTCCGAAATGAACGCGGACATTCCCGGCAGGCCCATCCCCGCAAAGAAGGCGAACCCCGTCATCCCCGCATACAACGGCATCTGCTGCGCGAGTCCGCCGAACCCGGCGATCTCGCGATGATGCGCGCGATCGTAGATGACGCCGACCAGGATGAAGAGCATCGCCGTTACCGTGCCGTGATTGAACATCTGCAGCACGGCGCCGTTGATGCCGGCCGCGGTGAATGACGCGCATCCCAGCATCACGTAGCCCATGTGGCTGATCGACGAATAGGCGATGAGCTTTTTGTAGTCAGTCTGCGCCATCGCGCACATCGCGCCGTACACGATGTTGATCGTGCCGATAACGCCGAGGAACAGCCACGCGAGCTGATGGGTCGCTTCGGGAAGAATCGCGAAGTTGACGCGCAGAATTCCGTAGGTGCCCATCTTGAGCAGCACGCCGGCCAGGATCACGGAGATCGCGGTGGGCGCCTCCACGTGCGCATCGGGCAACCAGGTATGGAACGGGAAGGCCGGAATCTTGATGGCGAAGCCGATGAACAGGGCAATCCACACGATCCGCTGGAAGGTGGTCGAATAGTGCGACGCGTTCGATGCGAGCACCGTCATGTCAAAGGTGCTCTGAGCGCCGTAGTAGTACAGCCCCAGCATCGCCAGCAGGATCAGCACCGAACCAAGCAGCGTGTAGAGAAAGAACTTGATCGCGGCATACTCGCGCCGCGGGCCGCCCCAGATGCCGATTAGGAAGTACATCGGCAGCAGCATCACTTCCCAGAAGATGTAGAACAGGAAGAAGTCGAGCGATACGAACACCCCCATCATTCCCGCATCGAGCATCAGCAGCAGCGCGTAGTAGGCCTTCTCGGCGCGGGTGATGCTGAAGCTGGCAAAGACCGAGATGAAGCAGATGAGCGCGGTCAGCAGCACCATCGAAATCGAGATGCCATCGACACCCATGAAGTAAGTGATGTGATACGAGGGGATCCAATCGTGCTTTTCGGCGAACTGGATCGCGGTGGTCGCGGTGTCGAAGCTCCGGTAGAGCCATATCGCGATTAGAAGCTGGACCGCCGTGGCGGCGGCCGCAATCCATTTGCAGATATCCTTCATCGCCTGCGGCAGCGCGAGAACCACGACCATGCCGGCGATTGGAATGAATGTTATCAGCGTAAGCGCGTGATTCATTTGGATAGACGCTCTTTTCCGTTCCCCTCCGGCGCGCGCTCAGGCATGAAGCATCGCGCGCACCAGCAGAATCACCATCACGGCGGCCAAAATGCCGTAGAGATACCCGTTTATCGAACCGGTCTGCAGCCTGCGCAGACGGCCGCCCACATCCAGCGTGACTAACGACGCGGCATTGACCAGACCATCGACGATGTAGGCGTCGAACAGTCCGGAGAGCCACGCCCCGAGCACGGTCAGGGCGGCGGCCAGGTTTACTATTCCGTCGATAATGTTCGCATCGATCCAGGCGAGTGCGCGGCAGGACGCCTGATAGGGGCGCACCACCGCAAAATCGTACAGCTCATCGACGTAGTATTTGTTCAGCACCCACTCGTACACCACGCCGCCGAACGCCTGGCTGAACCGCTCGGGATCGACTGTCTGCTGGCGGTACATGAAGTCAGCGGCAAGCCACCCGAGCACCACCATCGTGAAGGTCACAAACCCGAACGCCGCCTCAAGCGAATGGCTGTGTATGCCGGCCTCCATCACCGCGCGCGTCGGCCCGCTGGCGAACACCGGCTCCAAAAACTCCTCGAACGGCTTGTAGGTTGCGATGAAGTCGGGAATCTTCACCAATCCGCCGACGACCGACAGCGCTCCAAGCACGATCAGCACGTACGCCATTGAAGGCGGCGACTCATGGAGATGATGCTCCTGCTCATGGGTGCCGCGGAACTCGCCGAAGAAGGTCATATAGACCTGGCGGAACATGTAGAAGACGGTGATGGCGGCGCCGATCAGCAGCAAGGCCCACACGACCGTGTGACCGTGCGCGAACGCCTGCCAGATAATCTCGTCCTTGGACATGAAGCCGGCGAACGGCGGCACCCCGGATATCGCCAGGGTCGCGGCCAGGAAGGTGATGAAGGTGATGGGCATCTTGTGGCGCAGCGCTCCCATCTTGCGCATGTCCTGCTCTCCCCCCATCGCGTGAATGACCGAGCCGGAGCCGAGGAACAGGCACGCCTTGAAAAACGCGTGTGTCATCAGATGGAACACGCCTGCCGCGTATGCGCCCACGCCGACCGCGGCAAACATGTAGCCGAGCTGGCTCACCGTCGAGTAGGCGAGAACCTTCTTGATGTCGTTCTGCGCGATGCCGACAGTGGCGGCGAACAGTGCCGTCAATCCTCCGACCACCGCCACGACCGTCATCGTCGCCGGCGCCATCGAGAACAGGAAATTCAGCCGCGCGACCATGTAGATGCCCGCGGTGACCATCGTGGCGGCGTGGATCAACGCGCTGACCGGAGTCGGACCGGCCATCGCGTCCGGCAGCCAGACATAGAGGGGGATCTGCGCCGATTTTCCGGTCGCGCCCGCGAACATCAGCAGCGTGACGAACGTGACCATCGTCATGCCCAGATATCCCGGCATCCCGGCGAGCAGCGGCGCGTACTTCGCGATTTCCCGGGTCACCAGGGTTGGATGCCCGACGTTGCCGAGCGCCATGAACAGGCTGTAGAGCGCAATCACGAACGCCCAGTCGCCCACGCGATTGACGATAAAGGCCTTGTTGCCGGCCGTGGTGTTGGCCAGGACCTTGTACCAGAAGCCGATCAGCGCGAATGAGCAAAGCCCCACGCCTTCCCATCCCACGAACATCAGCCACAGGTTGTCGCCCAGCACCAGCACCAGCATCGCGAAGGTGAACAGGTTGAGCCATCCGAAGAACCGCCAGTACGATTCGTCGTCGTGCATGTAGCCGGTCGAATAGATATGGATCAGGCCGCCGATGCCGGTGATGATCAGCGTCATCACCATCGAGAGCGGATCGAGCCAGAAGGCGACCTCCAGGTTCAGTCCGCCCACGTCGATCCATCGCCAGAGATCATCGAGCAGGAAGCGATTTTCCGGCGCCATCGCCAGCATGGCGAAGAAGGTCCGGACCGCAAGGATGAAGGCGAGCACGACGACGCCGCATCCCACGAAACTGATCGCGCGCTTTCCGAAGGTCTTCTGAAGCCAGGAGCCCGCCAGGAAGTTGATTGTCGCGCCGATAAGCGGGAGCAATACGATATAGCGCGCGACAGTTATGCTTACCGGATGATCCATCGGCAGATGCTCACGTCAAAGTCCGTACTGGAAGCTGGAAATCGGAAGCTTCGCGCCTGCGGCACCGCAATCCTCGTCCCCGCCTCGATGTATCGGGGAGATATAAGCAGAAAACAGATCGGGCGAAAAGGAAATCCAATGACTGAACGCGTCGGAGCGCGGCGCCCGCGCCGGTTCCTTTCGCGCACAGAAAGCTAGCCACTGAGCGTCTCCGTCGCATCGACGTCGATGGTCTTGAAGTTCTGGTAGATGGCCAGAACCACGGCGAGGCCGATTACGGCCTCGGCGGCCGCGAGCATGATCACGAAAATCGCGAAGACCTGGCCGTCGTATTTCGCGCCGCCGTAGTGGGCAAAGGCAAGATAGTTGATGTTGGCGGAGTTGAGGATCAGCTCGACTCCCATCAGGATGCCGATGGCGTTGCGGCGGGTGAGCACGCACACCATCCCGAGCGAAAAGATGATGAGGCTCAACAGCAGAAAGTGATTGAGCCCGATTCCCCCTCCCATTTGGACTCCCCTGTGCCCGTCCTACTCGCGCGCCTCGTGGCGCGAGATAACGATCGCTCCGATCAGCGCGGCCAGCAGCACCAGCGACGCAATCTCAAACGGCAGCACGTAATCGCCGAGAAAAGCATTGCCGATACCGTAAGTCGTCGGCGAAGGCGTAACCGAAGCCGCCAGGTGCCAGTGCGTCCGCTCGACCGCGAATGCCATCACTCCGCCCGCGACCACGGCGATCACCAGCGCCGGAATCAGCCCGACCGAGCGGTTGGAAATGGTAACGTCCGCGATTCCCTGCGTGAGCATCACGGCAAAGATGGTGAGCACCAGAATTCCGCCCACATAGACCAGCAACTGCACCATCGCCACGAAATCCGCCGCGAGCAGGACGTAGATGCCGACCACGCCCATGAATGCGCCCAGCAACGCGAACGTGGAATAGACCACGTTTCGCGAAAACACCACGATGCACGAAGAGCCGACCGTCAGGATGGCAAGCGCGTAGAAGATTATCGTCGCCAGCATTGCCGCGAATCTCCTCCCCAGGCGCAGGTCCGCGCGCCTACCCTTCCGCCTCGTCTTCAGGTTTTTCGCCGCCCGGCTGGGCGAACTCGTTGATATAGCGCATCCCGCGGCTCAGAATCGGCGCGATTCGCGGATCGGTCTCGGGACCCTTCTTAGGCTTGTACGCCTGCACGGGTTCCTTGACGAAACGGCGGATCAGGCTTTCGAGCGAATAGTCCGCGCCCTCGAATTCGCTCGTATGATGAATCGAGCCAGTGGGACATGGTTCGCTGCAGAGTCCGCAAAACATGCACTTGGCAATGTCGATATCGAACTGCGAGATGACCATCGAGCGGGTCTTGGGATCCTTCTCGCAGGAGATCACGATGCAATCGATGGGGCAGGCGCGCTCGCACGCAAGGCATCCGGTGCAGATTTCCAGGTCGACTTCGAGAATTCCGCGATAGCGGAAGGGCAGCGTGTCCTGCACGCGCACCGGCATCCGGTCCGGATACTGAACCGTGTAGGGTTTGCGCACAAAATGCGACGCGGTCACCGCCATCCCGTCGAAAATGGTGGCTACGGCGTCTTTGATGTTCTGCACGTAGGAGCCAAACGCACCCATCGCCAACACCCTAGATTCCCGGACGGAAGTAAAGTTCCATCCGCGACCTTCTCACGTAATACACAACCCGCCGCACGAATACCGCCAGCACCGCCAGCCCGCCCGCAAACATCAGGTAGCCCATGAACGCGTTCCCGTCGGGCCAGATCGCGACCCAGACCGCCGTGCCAATCATGTCGGCGAATGAAATCGGCACCAGATACTTCCAGCACAGCGTCATGAGCTGATCGATTCGCACGCGCGGCAGCGTTCCGCGAATCCACATCGAAACGAACACGACCGCCAGCACCTTCACATTAAAGGTGATGAGTTCGAGGATGTTCATGACCACGACGTTGTCGCTCACGTGAGGAAAACGCCATCCACCGAGGAACAGCGTGGTCATCAGGGCGCCGATCAGAAACAGGTTGCCCCACTCGGCCATGAAGAAGAAGGTGTACCGCATCCCGCTGTATTCAGTGGCGAAGCCCGCGACCAGTTCGCTTTCCGCCTCGGGAAGGTCGAAAGGAGTGCGGTTTCCTTCCGCCAGCGCGGAGACGAACAGGACATTGGCGGCGATAAACGTGAACGGGTTGGCGAACACGAACCAGTGCTGCGGAGCCCATCCCTGCGCCTGGATAATTCCCTGCATCGACAGCGTTCCGGTCATCAGCACGACCGGGAAGATCGAGAGGCCGGCGGGAATTTCATAGCTGACAATCTGCGCCGCCGACCTGATTCCGCCGATCAGCGACCATTTGTCGTTCGACGCCCATCCCGCCATCAGCACCCCGACCACCGTCAACGCGGTGACCGAGGTGAAAAAGAGCACGCCCACGTTCAGGTCGGCCAGGATGAGGCTGCTCGAAAATGGCATGACCGACCACGGCAGAATGAACGCCAGCATCACGAGGTACGGCGCCAGCTTGAACAGCGGCGCGTCGGCCTCGGCCGGGATCAGATCTTCTTTGCAGATGTTCTTCAGTCCGTCGGCGAGCCACTGAAGGAAGCCTTGCGGACCGACGCGATTGGGACCGACCCGGGACTGGATACGCGCCCACACGCGCCGCTCCAGCCAGGTCACGACTCCCGCAAACGGCATCGCCACCACCAGGAACACGACTGCGCCGGCGACGAACTCAACGATGGCGGCGACCACGTCGAAGGACGGCTTGGCGCCAAAGAGTCCGGAAGCGATCAGATTGTTAATCAGCGTTTCCATTGACGATTACCGGTCGATCTCCGGAGCAATCACGTCGAGACTGGCGATGAGCGTCACCAGGTCGGCAATCATCAAGCCGCGGCTCAGCTTCTGCACGATTCCCATCGCGGCAAAGGAGCCGGTGCGCACGTGCACGCGCCATGGATAGCCGGTGCCGTCGCTCACCACGTACCATCCCATGTCGCCGCGCGCGGACTCGATGCGAACCTGGCATTCGCCCTTGGGGGGCTTGAAGTTGCGCGGCACCTTGGCGAGCACCGGACCCGAGGGGAGGTTTTGCAACGCCTGGCGCAGGATCCGGGACGACTCCTTCATCTCCATGATCCGCACCATGTAGCGGTCCATCGAGTCGCCAAGCGTGCCCCAGCGGCCCTCGCCCACCGGCACGTCGAATTCGAAATCGGGGTAAACCGAGTATGGGATATCTTTGCGGAGATCCCATTTTATTCCGCAGGCTCGCAGATTCGGACCGACGAGGTTGTAGCTGATGGCCTCCTCCGGGGTGATAACACCGACGTTGGCGAGGCGCTCCACGTAGATCTTGTTGTAGGAAATCAGCGAATTGTATTCGTCGAGAATCGGATCGAAGTGATCCAGGTACGCAAGCGCCTTCTCGCGCCATCCCGGCGGCAAATCCCACGCGACGCCGCCGATACGCATGTAGTTGAAGGTGAGGCGGGCGCCGCACAGCTCCTCGATCAGGTCGTTGATCATCTCGCGCTCGCGCAGCGCGTGCGTAAACGGGGTCATCGCGCCGATGTCCATGCCCATCGTGCCGACCGAGATGAGATGGGACGCGATGCGATTCAACTCGGCGGCGATGACGCGGCAGTATTCTCCGCGCCGGGGCACTTCGATCCCGGCCAGGCGCTCGGATGCCATCGCCCAGCCCTGATTGGTGAACATCGCGCATACGTAATCGACGCGATCGGTATAGGGCATGAAGCCGTGATAGCCGACCTTCTCGGCAATCTTTTCGATCGAGCGATGAAGATAGCCGACGTCGGGCACCGCCTCGCGCATCACTTCGCCATCGGCGCGAATTACGAAGCGCAGCACCCCGTGAGTCGAGGGATGCTGCGGGCCCATGTTGAGCGTCATTTCTTCGGTGCGCAGCGTGCTCATTTCTTCCTGGTATCGAGCCGGATTATCGGGCTCTCGCGAACGGTGGATATGCCGTGATATTCGAGCGGCTCGACGAAATCCTTGCGCAGCGGATAGCCGGGCCAGTCCTCCGGCATCAGGATGCGCCGCAGGTCGCTGTGGCCTTCGAACGTCACGCCCAGCAAATCGAAAATCTCGCGCTCCATCCAGTTGGCCGACTTCCACACGTGCTCGAGGGTGTGCACGGACGGATTGTCGCGCGGCAGCTTGACCTTGAGCACCGCGCCGTGGCGCAGCCGATAGGAAAAGAAATGGTAAACGACCTCGATCCGATCCTTGTAGTCGACGCCGCTCTGGTTGGAAAGACAATCCATCGCCGTCTCGGGGTCGTCGCGCAGGGCGGTTGCGACCTCGACGATGGCGGCGGGATCGACGACGCAGAACGGGTCGAGCTTCGAATCGGAAATTTCCAGAACCCGATCGCCGAACCGTTCTTTGAGCCGCTGATATATCGCCAGCGGTTCCATTCTCAGGCCGCGGTCACCTGACCGTTGGCGTGGTTCGAGCGGGTCAGCCAGCGCTCGGTCATTATCTTTTCCTGCAGCTTGAGCAGGCCCTCGGTGAGCGCCTCGGGTCGCGGCGGACATCCGGGAACATAGACGTCAACCGGCACGATCTTGTCCACGCCGTCGCAGACGGAATAGGCGAGCTGGAACAGGCCGCCGCAGCTCGCGCACGATCCCATCGAGATGACGTAACGCGGCTCCGGCATCTGGTCGTACAGCAGCCGGGTGCGCAAAGCCATCTTGAGCGTCAGAGTTCCCGCCACGATCATCAGGTCCGACTGCCGCGCCGAAGCCCGGGGGCTTGCGCCGAACCGATCGATATCGGCGCGGGGGCCGCCGGTATGCATGAGTTCGATGGCGCAGCACGCAAGACCGAAGAGCATGTACCAGATGCTCGATTTGCGCATCCAGTTCAGCAATTCGTCGGTCTTGGTCGTTAGCACGTAATCCGGAAGCGTATTCAGAAGCGACATAACTCCCTCACCACTTACTCCGGCACCTTCTTGACCCATTCCAGGTCATGCTTGACCCAGACATAGATCAGCCCAACGAAGAGAATCAGGAGGAAGATCAGGATTTCAGCCAGCGCGTACAGGCGCTGTCCGCTGCGAACCCAATTGAGGTAGACCGCCGCGATCGGATAGATGAACGCGACTTCGACTTCGAAGACGACGAAGATAAGCGCAATCAGATAAAAACGGACATTAAAGTTAATCCAGGCGCGTCCGGTCGGAGGTTCTCCGCATTCGTAGGGAGTGAGCTTGCGCTGGTAGGGATTGTTCGGGGAAAGCAGCTTCTGCAGACCAAACATCGCCGCAATCAGCAGGACGCCGAAGACGGTCAGGGCGAGCGGCACACCGAAGTGCAGATACATAAGCTGATTACCGCAACCTCAATTAGTTGGACCGGATCGAACTGTCAAGAAGAGTGACTTTAGCCAGAGGTCTCGATGCTTAAGCACAACTTCTTCTACGCATCACTATAGCGCAAGCATCTCGGTCCGGGAAACTCTCTCCTACCTCATTGATTTGGCGAGCTTTTCCAGATCGGCGCCATCGATCCACGCGCCATCGCCATCGGGACAGGCGAGAAGCGCAACTTCTCCGAGGCGATGTTGAATCAGGTTGCGCTTGCAGTCGGGACACTGCATCGATTTTTCCAGCTTCTCCCGCATCCTTCTCATCAACTCCGCATCCTGTCTGGCAGCCCATTGGTCTTCGCGGGCAGCTTCCACGTCGTGCAGCTTGTCGCCGAAACGGTCTTTTTCGTCGCTCATATCCAGTTCTTTCGAGGATTGCGCTCCAGAGACTGCCGCGATCCTGCTCGTCCCGTCCTCTCCATCCTATGACATTTCCTTGATGAGCTTGCCGCTGCGCGCCTTTTCGACGGTGGCATCGAAACCGGGACCCAGATCGACGCCCATCTCCTTGGCGCGTTTTTTCGCCCACAAGCCCACGTTGCGCGAATCGCGGTAGAAGGACTCGTCGCGAGGCCTGGAGGTGTCGAAATTCTGAAGCCGAGAGGCTTCACTCTCGACCACCGCGAACGATGACATCACCCGTTTCAGCCGGGTCGAGTTGCAGCCGGGGCAGACGCGGCGCTCGCGCCTGCGCGAGCCAATCACGACGTGGGAACTGACTCGCCCGCATCGCGAACATTCATACTCGAAAATCGGCATCTCGATGCGACAATACCCAGTGACCGCAAAGGGGGCAAATGGCGTCGCGGGCCGGTGAATGCATCCCTCTTTTCCGAGCTGGCCTGGACCGCCGCGCTGCCTGCTTTCGCTCCGGCAGTGAGAAGATGCGCCGGTCTAGCGCTCGCGCTCGATAAGATTCGCAACCGGGCTGCCCGCGAGAAACAGAATTCCGATTGCGCCAACCACCAGGCCGGTTCCCAACCACCACAGTGAGCGATACTCGATGCCGAGGATGATCATCAGCAGCGCCCATAGCGGCAGCACCGCCGAAATGCCCAGGCGCATCAGTGCGCTGACCGCTCGCTCCGCCTTTTCCACCTGATCTGCCATCGCCCTCTATCTAGCGATTCCGCCGCCGCCGTTCAAACCACCCGGCCGGACCTCGATCAGGTACAAGGCCGGCGCCCCTTCCTTGCTCAACAGGTTCGATTTCTCGATAAGGCGCAGCCTGCCGCGGTAGCTCTCCGGCAGCATCGCCAGCTCCGCGTCGCGCGCAATCAGCATCGAGGCCGTATCAACGGGAGGAGCAACGGCGCGCGTTCCGGTGAGCGGCGGAACGCCGCTGCCGTAGTAGAAGGACAGCTCGAAATCGGCATCGCGAACCACAAAAAGTCGATGTCCGTCGAGTTGGCGGCGGATGCGCTCGACGAAGCTCTTGTAGCCGCGCGCCCACGCAAGTTCCGGCCGCACTATCGCGTCCATCAGGACGACCCCGCTCAGGCTAACCAGACCGATCGCAAACCCCGCGAGCAGGATCGACCTGTTCGACAGGAGGACGATGGCGGCAATCGCGGCAACGGAGGAAACGGCAAGAAACGCGACGAACGGGAGCGCGCGTGAGCCGATTCCCCGCTCCAGCAGCATCATCAACTCCGAGTCACTGGATTGAAGCGACAACTGCGGATGGCTGCGTGCGGTCACGAGGCTCAGCACCACCGCGAGCAACGCCGCAAATGCGATAAGCCAGCACACGCCGTCGCGAATCTTCGCGCCGCCCGCGAAGCCTGTAGCGGGCGGGCCCAAACCAAACGCGCCGGCGCTTAGAATCGCCACGGCGGGAAGGGCCGGCAGGATGTAGTCATCGCGCTTCGCGCTCGCGACCGAAAAGAACAGGATTACAGCCGCCACGAAACTGGCTTGAAATAGCAGCGGGCGGCGCGCCGATTCGCGAACTTCACCGGTCGCGAATGCCGCCAGCGTCGCCGGCGCCAGCAGGATGACCGGATTGGCTCCGCCGATGAGCCGCGCGAGGATGTACCAGATCGGTCGCGATGCTTCCCCGGTCCCGCCGAATGCCCGGGGCGCGAAGTGGCCCAGGTTTTCGTTGAGAAAGATGCCCAGTTCGCGCCGTCCTCCTATCGCAAGCCAGGGCACGTACCAGCACGCGCCGATCGCCACGGCTAAAGCGGCCGCCTGCCAGGGCCACGCGCGCCGCAGCGCGGCGATCACATCGCGCCTGCCGAGCAGCAGATAGATGACGCCCGCCAGGCCGATGAGTATCAGCACCAGCGGCCCTTTGGTCAGAATTCCCAGTCCCAGGAGGCAGCCGAGAACCGCGGTGCGCGCAAGCGACGCCTCGCCCTCCAGCATCGGGTACGCGACCAGATACGCGCTCATCAGAAGCGCGGTCATCAGCATGTCGGTAAGCGCGAGCGTGGCGCGCGAGGAAAATCCATAGATTCCGAGCAGGAACAGAAACGCCAGCCATCCCTGCGCGACGCCAACTTCAGAAGCCGTCCAGGCGAGAACCTCAAGCGCGATAAGCGTGGCGCAAAACACCGAAACGATGCGCGCGCGAGTCTCGTCAACCGTTCCCCCCGTCGCCTTTGTAACAATTGCCGACAGCCAGTAGTACAGAGGCGGCTTGCGATCGATGAATTCGTAGTAGTCGCGCGGAACCAGCCAGTTCCCGTCGCGGACCACGCTTACGATCCATTCGGCGGATTGCGGCTCCGCATCCTTTTGAAAAGGCGCGCTGATTCCCTGCACCAGAACGACAAACGCCACTATCGCCGCCGCGGCGAGTTGAATTGGGGGGATGATGCGCGCGGCAGCGGCGGTCTCGGCGCGAGCGTTCACGACAACGTCCCGGGTTTGAGCGGCGCGACCCAGATGTGGCGGATTCCCGAGACGGGATCGAACGTCGCCACCTGCATCGCCTCCGCGTTATGCGCGAACCCGATTCGCGCATTGCGGTCGATAATGATTATTCCGCCTTCCGCCCGCGCGGGCGCAAGCAGCGAGGCAATCGCGCGGCGCGCCGCGCCGTTCGGCGCGCGGTCGCTGAGCCCATCGATCGCTTGCCGGCATAGCGCGGTCATGATGATCGCCTCGCCATGGCCGGTTGCGGATGCGCCGGCGGACGGCGTAGCAAAGGTTCCGGCTCCGATTATCGCGGAATCGCCGACGCGCCCCGGAATCTTTCCGGGCACGCCGCCGGTCGAGGTCGCGGCGGCAATTCGTCCGGCCGAATCGATCGCGACCGCGCCCACCGTCCCATATTCGAGGGGGCGCGCGGCGCGCTCGCGCATCTTCGCCATCCGCATGCGCCATCGCTCGCGCGCTCGCGCGGTAATCAATTCCTCGTTGCGGCAAAGGGCTATTCCGGCGCGCCGGGCGAACTGATGCGCGCCGCTGCCCGCCAGCATCACGTGCGCCGTCTCTTCCATCACCGCGCGCGCAAGCATCAGCGGATTCCTCACCCGGCTCACCGCCGCGACGGCGCCCGCCGCGATTCGAGCCTCGCGTCCGGCGGACGCCGGCTCCGCCACCATGATCGATGCATCCATTTCGACCGTGCCCGCGGTGGTGAGAACGGACCCGGTCCCGGCGTTGAAAAGCGGGTTGTCCTCGAGTTCGACGACCGTTACCTGAACGGCGTCGATTGCGCTTCCGCCTTCGCGAAGGATTTCCGCGCCGCGCCGGACCGCCGTAAGCAGGCCCTGGCGCCGCAACGGGCGCTCGGAAGCGGCGCCGCGCGCGCCCGCTCCGCCATGCGCGACCAGAGCCGGCAGTATTCGCCGCGCCGGCATTTTCAGGCGGCGGGACGGCGCCCCCAGATGAACAGGCGCTTGAAGCCGAAAGTCATCTTTGCGGTTGTGCCGTAAGCGCGTTCCAACCGGCCGCGATACGCATCGAGAAACGGGGCGCGATGGCGCTCGGGCAATGCGTTGATGAACGGACGCAGGCCGGTGGCACGATACCATTCCACGACCTCGGACGGACTCAGCATCGGATGGTGAAAGGTATGGTAGTAGCAATCGACCTCGATGAAACCGATCTCGTGCAGGATGGAAGCGTATTTCTCAGGCGGCGGCACTTCGCGAAATGACTGGTCGACACCCGACAGCATCGAGCGCCACGGTTCCTCGCGTGCAAGGTTGCCCAATTCGACCTTCGCGGTCTCGCGATCGTTCGCGGGCATCTGCACGACCATCCGCCCCCCCGGCGCAAGCGCGCGGAACCACGCGGAAAGCACGTCGCGATGATGCGGTATCCATTGCAGGGCCGCATTCGAAAAGATGATCGAATATTGAGCCGCGGCCTCGAGCCGCGAGATGTCTCCCACCATGAAGGCGACGCGATCACCGAGCGCGGGAGGCAACTCCGCGCGAGCCTTGTTCGCGGCATCGATCATCGCCGGCGACGAGTCGATTCCCGTGACGCGTCCGGCAACCGCGCGGCGCGCGAGCTCGATCGTGTTTTCTCCGCTGCCGCATCCGAGATCGGCAATCCGCTCGTCGGCTGAAATGGGCAGCCGCGCGAGGATCGCCTCGACCGGCTCGTATCGATAGCGGCGAAAACGATTGTAAAGTTCCGGCTCCCAGTCGCTCATGGAAAACAGACCGCCTCCTCCGGCAGCATAAAGGCGAGCCGCGAAGCTCACAAGGCGCTTGCCCGCGCGCGAGCGATGCGAGAAACCATACGCGATGGAACCAGCCCGGAAGACCGCGAGCGCAGACGCAAGAGAACCGCGTCATGCCAGGCGTTTTGCTCTCATGGGCGCCGTGATGCTCGGCGTTGTGGCGGTGTTATGGTTCGCCGCAGCCACGCTGGTCGCGTATCGCCTGAAATATCCGCCGTTTCTGGAAGCGGGACGGACAGACGTGTACGGACCGCACGTGCCCGGCGAAAGTTCGGGCGCGCCCGCCGATCCGCGCGCGGCGTTCGGCGCGGACTTCGGCTCCATCCGAGTTCCGGTGGCGCGCGGCAAGAACATCGAAGCATGGATGATCCCCGGAAAGCTCCCGGCGGCTGTCCTGCTCGTGCCGCCCGCCGGAGGAACGCGGCGCACGATGCTTCCATATGCGAAGTTCCTGCACGAGGCCGGATACGCAGTGATGGCGATTGACAGCGGCGATGACGCCCATACCGGCACATCCTGGGGATGGTCCGAGCGGATGGGAGTCCTTTCCGCGGCCAGCGAGCTCAAGCGGCGCGGCTTCAGGAAGATCGGCGCATTGGGAGTTTCCGAGGGAGCCGCGGAAATAATCCTCGTGCAGGCCGCGGGCGCATCGTTCCAGGCGATCGTTGCCGACAGTGCCTACGGCAGCCTGGCCGCGATGTTTCAGCGGGTGCCATCGATTGCCGGCCTGAATCCCGCATTGCAGCAGACCGCGCTCTGGGAAGCAGGGTTCTTTTTGGGGCACTCGATCTGGAACGTCGATCCGACAAATGCCGCGCGCGACCTCGGCCCCGCATCGATCCTGGTGATCCACGAGGAAGGTGATCAAATTGTGCCGCTCGCGCAAGCGCGGGCAATCGCGGCGGCGGCGGGAAATCGGGGCGAGTTGTGGATTGTGCCAGGCAAAGGCCACGGCGATGCGATCTTCGAGGCGCCGGCGGAATACTCCGCGCGCGTGCTCAAGCTCTTTTCAGAAGGTCTTCTTGCTCCAAGCTCGGAAGGCCCGCGCAGCCCGGCCGACAATGCCCACCGGAAAGCGCGGCTCGCAAGCGAGCGATTCGCAGCCGTTCCAGGCTGAGTCCTCTCCCGTACGGGCGCGGGAGAGGACTCACACAGCTTCGTCTCTACATTCGCGGCGGGACCAGATCGACCAGAAGCGTCGATTTCAGCCGATCGAACAGCTTGTCGATGTCCCACGGACCGTCGTTGTAAATGATCTTGTCGGGAACGATATGCGTGTAGCGCATGATCCGGTAGCCGGATGCGCCGAAGCACTGCCCCGTCACATTTGCGGCTTCGTCGCTCGCCAGAAACACGCAGATAGGCGCTACGTTTGCGGGGTCGCGGGGGGTGCCTTCCGCGCTCTGGCTCTGCGGGATTCCGGTCGCACCGGGCATCCGCCCGGCGGGAATCGTGTCGGTCATGCGGGTCGCCGCGCCGGGCATGATCGCGTTCACCGTTATTCCGTACTTCTGCAAAGCGTTGGCGGAGCTGTAGGTCAGCCCGAGGATACCCGCCTTCGCGGCGGCATAGTTGGGCTGTCCGGGGCTTCCCAGCGCGGAATTCGACGAGAAGTTGATGATGCGCCCGTACTTGTGCTCGCGCATGTACGCGGTCGCCGGACGCATCGTGCAGTAATGGCCCTTCAGATGCACTCGGATAACGTCGTCCCACTCCTTCTCACTCATGTTGAAGATCATCCGATCGCGCAGGATGCCGGCGACGTTGACCAGAATGTCCAGCTTGCCGAATTCCTTGACGGCCTGGTTGATGAGTCCCTCGCCGCCCTCGACGGTGGCGATGTCCATATGGTTGGAAACGGCGGTGCCGCCAGCAGCCTTGATTTCCTTGACCACGTCGTCGGCGGGCGAGCTCTTTTCCGTCTCGCCCGCGACGGTAACGCCAAGATCGTTGACCACGACCGCGGCTCCCTGGGCCGCAAAAGTCTTTGCGATTCCGCGGCCGATACCGCGTCCGCCGCCCGTGATCACTGCAACTTTGCCATCGAGCTTACCCATAACGTCGGAGTCTCCCTTGATGTGGAATCCAAACTGTTGAACGGTTTCGGTTCCGGCAGGCCGCGCCGCGGGAAAATCGGACCAGCCCGCCTTCACGGCTTATAGCGCAAAACCGCGACGGCGGGACAGAAATCCTAACCTCCCACCTTTGCCACCCGAAACTCAGTGATCTGCCCCTGCGTGGTGAGCCGCGCGATTTTGCCGTTGGGCTCGGTAAACCACAGATTGCCGTCCGGTCCGGAGGCGATGAATCCCGGCACGGTGTCGACTCCGGTGCGAAATGACGTGAAATCTCCGGAGGGCGACACGCGCAAGATCACGTGCTCGCGAACCATCGTGACCCAGATATTTCCGTCGGGGCCGGCGGCGATTCCCAGCGGCACTCCCTTTTCGGGAAGCTCGTATTCGGTTATCGCGCCCTCGGGCGTGATTTTTCCAACGTGGTTTCCGGTCAATTCCGTAAACCAGACGTTGCCGTCGCTTCCTACCGCCAGCCCCTCGGGCTTCGAGTTGGGGGTTTGGATGGCGAACTCGGTGACCCTTCCCGATGTAGTGATCCGGCCGAGGCGATTCGCGCGGTCTTCCGCGAACCACAGGTTGCCGTCGCGCCCGGTGATTATTTCTCCGGGTCCTTCACCCTTGGGCAAGGAAAATTCCGCGAGAGTCCCTTCCATGCTCAGACGGCCGATGCGATTTGCGGCATGTTCGGTAAACCACAAGTTACCGTCGGGGCCGGTTGTGATGCCGGTAGGGCTGCTGTTCTCGTGAGGAAGCCTGACGTAAGCGACCTTGTCGTCGGATTGCACCCGCCCGAGGCGATTGCCCGCGGTATCGGTAAACCACATCGCACCGTCCGGACCGGCCGTGATGCGCTCGGCGAATCCGTTGGGATCGATCTTGAAGCGCATGACCGATCCGCTGGTGGTTATTCGGCCGATTCCGTCACCCTGATATTCCGTGTACCAGAGCGCGTCATCCTTCCCGGCCGCGATCGCATATGGCGAGTACGTGCTGACTGCGGTGCCGTGGGCTTCCTCGGGCGCGGGAGGCTGCGCTTCGGTGATGGGCTGCTGCTTGGTGACTGCGCAACCTCCGATTGTCGCCGCGGCGGCCAGGGCGATCAATGCGTGAATCCATGATCGCGGCGCTAAGCCGCTATGTCGCGGATGCTTCACGCGGCCGACTATTTCACGATTTCACGGGCGCGAAGGTCCGCGATTTCTCCAGCCGCAAATCCAAAATCCGCGAGAATCTGGTCGGTATGCTCCCCGAGTCCCGGTGCATGGCGCCATAGATCGGGCTTCTTGCCGGAGAGCCGCGGCGCGGGCCGCACGGCGCGCACCTTGCCTGCCACCGGATGCTCGTATTCGTAGAAGGTTTCGTTGACGATGAACTGCGGGTCTTCCCAGATCGAGTCGAAGTCGTTGACGGGTCCACACGGAACATCGGCTTTTTCGATCCGCTCGAGCCAGTACGCCGAGGGCTGGGTCGGAAAAAGCTCGATCAGGTTGCGCGCGGCGCGCTTGACGCGCTCGTTGCGCGGCTCGTCGCCTTCGAACCACTCCGGATGGCCAACGGCCTCAAGAAGCGCCCTCCAGTGCTTGTCGGTAAGGGGCGCGATGGTGATGTAGCCGTCGGCGGTCTTGTAAGGTTCCGCGGATCCCATCGCGGGTGGAATGCCGCGATCATGGGGAAGGAAAGTATGGCGGACAGCGGTATCGCCCATCAGGTAGTACGCGACCGCGTCCATCATCGAGATCTCGATGTGCTGCCCCTTGCCGGCGTGCGCTTCCTGGAGGGCGGCGAGAATCGCGATCGCCGCGGTCATCGAGGTGACCTTGTCGGCGATGATGTTCTTGACGGCGCGCGGACGGCCCTGCGTGCGCTGGCTCATCATGACGCCGGCGATACCCTGGATGATCGGATCGTAAGCGGGCTTGTCTTTGTAGGGTCCCTCGAAGCCGTACCCGGCGATCGAGCAGTACACGATCCTTGGATTGCGCTTTGAAACCGCCTCGTAACCGATTCCGAGGCGATCGACGACGCCGGGTCTTACGTTCTGGATGACCACATCGGCCTGCTCCGCCATCCTGAGGAACACCTCCGCGGCTCCGTCGCGCTTCAGATCGAGCACCATCCCGCGTTTGTTGCGATTCCAGTTGATGATTCCCACCGGGACGCCGTTGCGCTCCAGGCCATAGACCGAGCGCGTCACGTCGCCCTCGGGCGGCTCGATCTTGACGACGTCCGCGCCGAGATCGGCGAGGATCATGGTGCAAAAAGGTCCCGAGACGACCATGCTAAGGTCGAGAACTTTGATTCCGCTAAGCGGTCCCATCGAGTCGCGCCTCCCATCGCTTATATAGTCGAAGGCGACCCGCGCCAACAACGAATGGTTTTGCCCCGCCCAACGAGTTCGGCCGCGCTGATTCGCTTCTCCGTTTCTCAGCCGGATTGACTCCCGGGCAGGCGGCGCGATGCGTCAGCAAGAGCGCGTAGAGCCGCGATACGCTCGCGGATGCCGGGAACTTGCGCGCGATCTTCGATCGCGAATGGCAGGCGGTACGACCAGTTGGCATCGTCAATCGTGCCGGGGCGATTTATCTGATCGTCCCATCCGAACAGATCCTGGACGGGCAGCACCACCAGGCGGGCGGGCGAGGCGTAAAGCGCGCCGATGATCGCATCGAGCCCCACCTCGCCGAGCGGCTGATGTAAATCGGCGATGCCCGCGATTGCGAGGGCCTCGGCCAGTCTGGCGCGCTCCTCAGGCGCCTGACGCGACCACCAGGTGGTGAGAGTTTCGGTATCGTGGGTGCCGGTGGTTGCCAGCGAGAGTTCCGGATATTCGGCGGCTCTCAGGTAGCGTTCTTGCGCCGCACCCCACTCGCGCTCCCATTGCATCACCTTGTATCCGGCAATTCCCATCGCGGTGAGCGATGCGCGCACCCAGGGCGGCACCGAGCCGAGATCCTCGGCAATCAGCTCGCAGCGGCCGCCGGCCGCTTCATGCAAGGCGTGCAGTATCTCTTCTCCTTGCGCACGCTGAGCGTGCTCGTCCGCGGGAACAAACTCGCCGGATGCGTCAGGATCGGCGCCAAACGAGAAGGTCCGGTAGAGTCCGACGACATGATCGACGCGGAGCAGGTCGAACATCAGCGCAGCCCTGCGCACGCGCTCGCGCCATAACCGGAAGCCGTCACCGCGCATCCGATCCCATCGTGGAAGCGGGAGGCCCCATCGCTGCCCGCGCTCGTTGAATGCGTCCGGCGGAGCGCCGACCGTCCGCTCCAGGTCGAACAGCGATTGATTGGCCCAGACCTCGGCGCTGTCGCGCGCCGGCGAGAATGCCATGTCCCCTCCGAGCAGCATCCGGCGCTCTGCCGCATACGCCCGTATCGCGAGCCACTGGCGATGCGCGAGGAATTGAAACCACGCGTAGCGCGCGATCGCTTCGGCCATCTCGCGCCGCGCGGCCTCGAGCGCCGCGGGCTCGCGATCGCGAAGTCCATCCGGCCACGTCTCCCACGACGACCACTGGAACCTGTCCTTGAGAGCGCGAAACAACCCATAGTCGGGGAGCCAGTCGCGGTTCTCTTCGAAAAAAGCCTCGAACTCGCGGCTCATGGCCGCGCGTTCTCCGGACGCGCGCCACGCCCGCTCGAGTAGCGGCAGTTTGATCGCGCGGACCGCCGCCCGCCCGGGCGCGGCCATCGCCATAATCTTCCCGCGGGCATCGCCGAGCGATTTTTTTCCGATCCCTCTCAGCCCCTTCACTGAGAGATAGACCGGGTCTACCGAAAACACGCTCATCGCGCTGTAGGGACTGGCCTCTCCCGGCGCTCCCTCATCGAGCGGAAGAAGCTGGATCAGGCCGAGCCCCATCTCGCGGGCGAAATCGATCATCGGCGCGAGGCCGGGAATCTCTCCGCGCCCAAGGTCGTCGAGCGTACGGATCGAAAACAGGGGGATCAGTACGCCGGCGACTCGTGGCAGCATGATCCGGTGATTTACTGATCGAGCGCCGGTTTCAGATCACGTAGCCGCCGTTGGGGCTGACTACCTGGCCGACCATGAAATTCGAATCGTCCGAGGCGAGAAACAGCGCCGCCGCGGCAATATCGCGCGGCTCGCCAAAGCGTCCGATTGGCGTCACCGCGATCACCTGCTTGCGCATCTCCGGCGTGATCGGCGCGGTCATCGGCGTCTCGATGAAGCCCGGAGCGATGCAGTTGACGAGGATGCCGTGGCCGACGACCTCCTTCGCAAGCGCCTTGGTGAACGAGATGATACCGCCCTTGGCGGCGGAATATGGAACCGCGAATCCCAGGCCGGTGGTGCCGGCGATCGAGCCGAGGTTGATGATGCGGCCCGACTTTTTCGGGATCATCAGCTTCAACGCCTCGCGCGTGCAGTAGAAGGTCGAATCGAGATGCGTCGCCAGCATCTTGTGCCAGTCCTCATCGGCGACGTCCTGCAGGCCGGTGAACTCGTTCGACTCGCGGGTGCGCCCGATGCCGGCATTGTTGATGAGGACGTCGATCGTGCCGAAGGCGGCGATAAAATCGGCGAACATCTTTTTCACGGCGGCGCTCGACGATACGTCGGCGACGAAGGCCCGCGCCTTGCCCCCGGCCCGCTCGATCTCGGTCACGACGTTCTGGGCGGATTCGGGCCGGATATCGTTGACCGCGATCGTCGCTCCTTCGCGCGCGAAGGTCAGTCCCATTTCGCGGCCGAGGCCGGAGCCCCCGCCGGTGATCATCACGACTTTGTCCTTGAGCTTCATTCCATCCTCACGATTTCTGTTTCGCTTCGCGCAACTGCCGCTTCCAATCGAGCCGGCGCGCCTCGGCGCCGGCCGCCTCGGCTTCCGCAATCATGCCCTTCTTCTGGTAGAACATGCTCAGATTGGTGAAGGCGAGAATATCTTCCGGGGCCTGCTCGATATGCTTGCGGGTGACCTCGATCGCCTTGTCCAGGTCGCCCTTCGCCTGATAGCACATCGCGATTCCGTGCACCGCGTCGGTGAAGGCGGGATCGATTTCAAGCGCCCTTTTGTAAACCTCGATCGCTTCGTCGTATTTTTCGTCGGCGTACAGGTCCACCGCTTCGTCGTAAAGCTCTTCCACATCAGGCATCGTCTTACACTCCGGACGGATGATGCGTCATCTGCGATGCTATCTTATATAATAGGTTCTGCCCCGATGGATAATTCGCCTGCCATTACCGAAGCCGACGTCTACGAGGTTCTGCGCGAGTGCTACGACCCCGAGATTCCCGTCAACATCGTCGATCTCGGTCTGGTGTACGGCGTCTCGCTGGAAGGCGGGATTGTCAACGTGACGATGACGCTGACCGCGCCGGGATGCCAGATGGGCATGATGATTACGCAGGAGATTCAGGACAAGCTGCTCGGATTACCCGGATGCGAGGACGCCAATATCGAGATCGTGTGGGATCCTCCCTGGACGCCCCAGATGATGAGCGAAGCGGCCCGCAAGGCGCTCAACCTCGACGATTGAAACGCCGCCTCACGCGGACCGCGAGCCGGCGGGCATCAACCCGCCAAATTCCCCTTAGTCCGGATCGATCAGCACGCCAGGATTGAGAATTCCGCGGGGATCGAGTGCGCGCTTGGCTGCCTTCAGCGCGCGGGCGAAACCTTCCGGGCGCTGGCGATCGTACCAGGGGCGATGGTCGCGGCCGACGGCGTGATGATGCGTGATCGTGCCGCCGATCTTGATCAACAGGTCAGACACCGCCGCCTTTATCTCATCCCATTGCTCCATCTCCGAGCCGCGCCGTCCGGGCGCGAGAATTGTGTAGTAGGGCGCGGGGCCGTCAGGATAGACATGCGTGAAGCGGCACGTGACGGTTCCCTTTCCGCAGATTCTTTTCACCGCGTCGGTCGCGCACGCCATCATCTGCGAATGAAAATCGCGGAAGCGGTCCCAGGTGATGGCGGTCTCGAAAGTGTCGCTCACCATGCCCATCGCGACCACGGTGTCGCGCAGGTAGGGCGCATTGAGAAAAGCGTTGCGCCACGCGCCGGCCGCGCCTTCATGGGTGGCCTTCTCGTCGCTGCGCGTTTTGCCCGCGTCGGCAGGAATGCGCCCGCCGTGATCGGCGCAGCATTCGAGCGCCCGCTTCATCCAGGGATCGAGCGGATGGTCAGCCGACTCGAACGCAAGCACAAGGACGGCCTCGTTTTTGTCGGTCGCACCGGCGTTAAACGCCTCACCCGGGTCGAGCAGGCGGCAGTTGGCCGGATATAGGCCGGCCTGTGAAATCTGGCGGACGGCCTCTGCGGCGGCAAAGAAGTCGTCGAATGGCACCGAGGCGCCGGCACGAAAAGTCGGCCGGTCCTGCAGGCGCATCCAGGCCTCGGTAATGATTCCTAGAATCCCTTCCGATCCGATGAACATCCGATCCGGGCTGGGACCCGCGCCGGATCCCGGCAGCCGGCGTGACTCGACGATGCCGGTTGGAGTGACCACACGCACCGACTCCACGAAATCGTCAATATGCGTGTACAGCGTCGCGAAGTGTCCTCCCGATCGCGTCGCGATCCATCCTCCGAGCGACGAAAATTCGAACGACTGGGGAAAGTGGCGGATAGTGTAGCCGTGCGAACGCAGTTGATCGTCGAGCGCGGGTCCCAGGACCCCGGCCTGGATTCGCGCTGCTCGCGAGAGCTTGTCCACCTCGAGCACCCGGTTCAGGTGCTTGAGGTCGATTGACACGGCGCCGCGGTAGCGATCGCCGGCGGGCGGCTCCACTCCTCCCACGACGCTTGATCCGCCGCCGAACGGCACCGCCGCCAGATTCTCGCGATCGCACCATTCAAGCACCCGAATCAGGTCGGCCTCGTCACGCGGATACGCGACCACATCGAAAGGGTTCGGGAAAAATCGGCGGAACGCGCGCACCACGTCGCGGAAGCTGCTTCCATAGCTGTGCAGCGCCCGATCGTAGGTGGCGCTCGTGCAGATAGATGCCAGCGAATCGGGAGGCGCGACGCGCGGGGCGCGCAGGTTCAGTTCGCTCTCTTTCGGCGGCGGAGTGATTTCCAACGGTCCAAGGCCGAACCGATTCGCCATCCGCTCGGCCATATGCCGCTGCTGATCGGGATTGGGACCCTGGTCCTCGTATCCCCATCCCCAGAATTTGCGCCTGCGTTCAGCCATCGCTCGACCCTCCGCTGAATCTCCGACGAATCTGAATTGTGCGCTCGCGGCTTGAGCCCGCGCAATCCTGACAAACGCCGCTTGTGCGACACCGGCGCAGGTCGTATGTGTCGAATGCAGCCATTCGTTCGAGGAAATTCATGAGCGAAGCATCCATTTCCGCCGTTGACCCACACCCACGCAAACGCATCGAAGTGCCGGGCACCTGGTTTTCCTACGCGGAGACGGGAGCGGGAGAGCCGATGGTATTTCTGCACGGCAATCCTACGTCGTCGTATCTGTGGCGCAACGTGATGCCTCACGCCGCTCCGCTGGCTCGATGCATCGCGCCTGACCTCATCGGGATGGGTGAATCGGGACCATCGTCCACGGGAACGTACCGTTTTGCCGATCACGCTCGCCATCTGGACGCGTTTTTCGAGGCGCTTTTGCCTGAAGGTCCGGTCACGCTGGTCGTTCACGATTGGGGATCGGCGCTCGGTTTCGACTGGGCGCGCCGCCATCCCGATCGCGTCAAGGGCATCGCCTACATGGAGGCAATCGTGCGGCCGCTGGTCTGGCGGGAATGGTCGGAGCGCGCGGTGGATATATTCAAGGCGCTGCGCAGTCGGGCGGGCGATGACCTCATCCTGAAACGCAACATCTTTGTCGAGCGCATCCTGCCCGGCAGCGTGATACGAAAGCTCACGGACGAGGAAATGGAGCACTATCGCCGGCCGTTTCGGGAGCCCGGCGAATCGCGCCGGCCGACGCTGCAGTGGCCGCGCGAAATACCGATCGAGGGCGAACCCGCCGACGTAGTCGCGATCGTGCAGGCTTACGCGGATTGGATGGCTCAGAGCCCGGTTCCCAAACTCTTCGTCAATGCCGAGCCGGGCGCGATACTGACGGGCGCCCAGCGCGAGTTCTGCCGCCGATGGCCAAAACAGCGCGAAGTCACCGTCAAAGGCATACACTTCATCCAGGAAGATTCGCCGCACGATATCGGCAGTGCGATAGCCGACTGGTATCGTGCGATACAGAGCTAATCCGAATCCGCGGAATTCAGAGAGGGAACATCAGCAATGGCCGAATATGCAACCCTGATCTTCGAGATCAAAAACAACGTTGGGCACATCACCTTCAACCGGCCCGACGCGGCCAACGGCATCAACCTGGAACTCGCGCGCGAGTTCAGCGATGCGATCCGGCGATGCGACGAAAATCCGCACGTGCGGGCGGTGCTGCTGAGCGGCAACGGAAAGCTGTTCTGCGCGGGAGGAGATCTGAAAACCTTCGCGGCGCAGGATCCGTCGGAGCTGCCGACTTATCTGCGGGAAGTGACGCATTTCCTGCACGGCGCAATTTCGACGTTCGCGCACATGAGCTCGCCGGTTATCGCCGCGGTGCACGGCAGCGCCGCAGGAGCGGGATTCAGCATGGCCTGCGCGTGCGATTTCGTGTTTGCGGGGGAAAGCGCCAAGTTCACGATGGCATACACGCGCGCGGGACTGACGCCCGACGGATCGGCGACTTATTTTCTGCCGAGGATCCTCGGCTATCGGCGCACGCTGGAACTCGCGCTCACCAATCCCATCCTGACCGCGCAGCAGGCGCGCGACCTCGCCATCGTCACCCAGGTCGTTCCCGATTCCGAGCTCCTGGCGCGGGCCCGCGCGTTTGCCGAAGAACTGGCCGGAGGGCCGACGCTCGCCTTCGGCGGAGTGAAGCGATTGCTGCTCGACAGCAGCAACAACACTCTGGAAACGCAGATGGCGCTGGAGACGGACTGGATTTCGCAAATGGCGCGGACCAAGGACGGCCGCGAAGGAATTACCGCGTTCGTCGAAAAACGCGCACCGAAATTCAACGGCGAGTAACCCGCCCGGGCGGACTTGCGCCCTATCGGCCCGCCGCGGGAGTCGATGCCGGGTCGGCGGCGCGCGCGGGCTTGTTCGGCGGATGTATGTACAGCAGCGACGCATCCGGCCGGCTGGTGGTGTGCAGCTTCGGCGGGCGCATCTGGTACTTCACCGGCTGCGAATGCTCCGCAAACTGGCGATCCGGGTTATAGACCTTGTTGAACTTCCACAGCATCTTGATGAAGTTGGTCTGCCCCTTGAGCATCAGCTTGCCCGCGATGGTCGCGACTTCTTTCAGCGCGGCAAACCCCAGATGCTTGCGGTTGAGAACATCCTGGGTCTTCACCAGCTCCTCGTAAAACTGCTTCAGCGGAAGCTTGGTGGGCAGCACGGCATGCTGGATGTCATAGAGGCGGTAGTCCAGCGTGGTGAGCTTGCGCGACTCGGTAAACCAGAGCTCGGTGCCGGGGTAAGGCGTGGCGACGGTCAGATGCACGATCTCGGGCACGCTCATCGCCCATTCGCGGATAATCTCGAACCGCCGCTCGTCCCACGAAGGATCGGCAATAAGGTTGATCGCCACCGTCAGGCCGATATCGCGGGCAACTTCGAGCGCCTTGATATTCGTGCCGGTCGAGGAGCGCTTGCGATGCGCCTTCAGCCCTTCTTCATCGATCGCTTCGAGCCCAAGGAACATGTATTCGAGTCCGAGCTTGCGCCAGTAGCGAAACACTTCCTGGTTTCGGATCAGCACATCGGCCCGCGTCTCGAGATAGTAGCGCTTCTTGACCTTGCGCTTTTCGAGCTCCGCGCCGATCGCAAAGCCGTGCTCGGGATGAATGAACGCGACGTCGTCGACGATGAAGACGCCGGGTTCCTTGATTGACGCCATGTCCTCGGCGGCCGCTTCCGCGGTGGACTTTCGATAGCTGCGCCCATAAAAGGTCCAGGCGCTGCAGAACGAGCAGTCCCAGGGGCATCCGCGCGTGAACTCGATCGATGCGCACGGGTCGAGCACACCGATAAAGTACTTGTTGCGCCGCCGTCCAAGGTCGCGCGCCGGAAAATACTTGTCCAAATCATCGAGCATGATCGGCGCCGGGCCGGTTCCGTTGAGCGTCACCGCGCCGGGAACCTTGGCGACCGAGTCGGTGCCAATCGCTTCCATCAGCATCTGCGCGCTGCTTTCACCCTCGCCGCGCAGGACACAATCCACCGATCCAGCGGCATGCTCCAGAATTTCGTCCGCAACGAATGAGCCGCTGTGGCCGCCGACGAAGATGAAACAATCGCGATTACGCTCCTTGAGAGCTTTGGCAAGATCGATAACTTCGGGAACGTTCGCAAGATAGTTGAGAGAAAATCCGACTGCCTGAGGTTTGAAGCTCTCGAACTCCTTGAAAAGTTCGCGATGCTGGAAAATCTGGAGGTCCAGGATGCGTACGTCGTGGCCGGCCGCGCGAACGGCTGCCGCCACCCGCTCCATCCCCAGCGGCTCGAGGCGCAGGTAAATTTCGCTGTACATCAGTGGACTCGGATGGACGAACAAAACCCGCATCAATTTTCCTCCGGCGGAGCGCCTGACCAATCGGCCAGTCGCGCGATTCTATCGTGCTATGGCGTATATTGAAATACTGCCGTAACGAACGGATGCGGGCTCAATCATCCCCACCTTGCGCCCGAAACGATCACGCCTTGGAGATATGCGCAAGTCCGCAAAAGACCTCACGATCGCGCTGATCCTGGCGGTCGCCATAATCGACGCGATTCTGATTGGCGTCCTGCGCGCCCGCTATGTCCGAAGCCATGGCTTCGATTCGATACCCCATCGCGTCGTCCCCAGGAGCGCCCCGCCCTGAACACCGGAACATGGGCTGGCGCTCTTGACATCGAGCGTCCAGCGCCGGAGTTTTGGACCCAGGTAGTTTCGTTTCACAACCATCACCAACGCGCGGAGACACGTCGCTCCGCCCGACGAGGAAAAAATGCAGTACGCAAAACTTGGACGGACAGGACTGTCGGTTTCTCGCATCTGCCTCGGATGCATGAGCTACGGAGACAAGAAATGGCGCGACTGGGTGCTCACGGTCGATGAGGCGCGCGAGCACTTCGCGGAAGCGCTCGAGGCCGGGATCAACTTCTTCGATACCGCCAACGTTTACTCCCTTGGCGTGAGCGAGGAGATCACCGGACGATGGCTGAACGAGATGGCGAAGCGGGACGAGATCGTGGTCGCCACCAAAGTGTACGGGCAGATGGCGTCAGGGCAGAACCAGGGCGGCCTCTCCCGCAAGCACATCCTGCAATCGTGCGACGCGTCGCTGAAGCGGCTGCGAATGGATTACATCGACCTGTACCAGATCCATCGATGGGACTTTACCGCGCCCATCGAAGAGACGCTCGAAGCGCTCGATTCGCTGGTCCGCGCGGGCAAGGTGCGCTACCTCGGCGCGAGCTCGATGGCGGCCTGGCAGTTCGCCAAGGCGCTGTTCCTGCAGAAGGAAAACGGATGGCATCGGTTCGTGTCGATGCAGAATCATTACAACCTGGTCTATCGCGAGGAGGAGCGCGAGATGAATCCGCTCTGCATCGACCAGGGTGTGGGACTCATCCCGTGGAGCCCTCTGGCGCGCGGATTTCTGGCCGGCAATCGCACCGCCGCCGACAAGGGCGGAGATACCACCCGCGCGAAGTCCGATGAATTCGCCAAGGGGATGTACTTCCGCGAGAGCGATTTCGAGGTTCTGGCGGCCGTAGAGAAACTCGCAAAGCAGCGCGGCGTCAGCCCCTCGCAGATCGCCTGCGCCTGGATTCTGCAGGCACCCGGCGTAGCCGCGCCCATCATCGGCGCCACCAAGCTCAAGCATCTCAAGGAGGCGATCGACGCCGTTTCAATCAAGTTGAGCGCCGACGAAGTCGCCCAGCTTGAAAAACCCTACACGCCTCATCCGATTCTCGGCCACGCCCAGCCCGATCCGAAGCGGATGGCCGCGCAGGCCGCCGCCTGACCGAAAGGAGGATGGAAATGGAAATCAACGGGATGGCGCACGTCATTCTGACTGTCAGCAATTTCGAAAAATGCGTCCCGTTTTACGAGAAGCTGCTGACCTACCTGGGCCTCAAGCCGGTGATTAACAGCGATCAGATGCTCTATTGCGTGGGCGGGCGCACCGCGGTCGGGATCATGCGATGCGCCGATCAGCATCGCGGCGAGCCCTTCGTACAGAACCGCATCGGGTTGCATCACCTGTGCCTGCGGGCTCGCGAGCGCGGCGACATCGATGAAGCGCACCGGTTCCTGCAATCGATCGGCGCAAAGATCGTGCATCCGCCGGAGGACGGTCCCTGGGCGCCCGGCTACTATTCGGTGTTGTTCGAAGACCCGGACGGCATCCGGATCGAGATCAACCACGTTCCGGGCAAGGGCCTGCTGGCGTAGGAGCCCGGAAGCCGCGCGACTGGCGCCTCACACACACTGAATTCGGAATTAGCCGCAGGCTTGCGAGCCTGCGGCTAATTCAAAACGCCTATCCGCGCAAAGTCGCGGCCAGATTCGCGCCTTCGCGCTTGCGGAAGGCAACCGCGACGGACAGGCGCTCCATGTGCTGATCGATAATCTTGGCGCCGAGCCGCACCCGATGCGTGGTGAAGAAGCTCTCTACCTCTTCCTCGCGGTCGAGCAGCGCGACGACCGCCTCGCACATCCGCGGCAGCGCGTTGTCCGGGTACTTGCGTGACATCTCTTCCCAGTTCTTGCGCACGAAATCCCACGCCTCGTAGCGGCAAACAGTGTTGAGCAGCAGCGAATGCATCAGGTACGGAGCATTCTGCGTGCGCACCTGCCCATCCAGCGTCATCGCCATCGTGGCGCGGAGCAGGTCTGGATTGCGAAAGCCGGCCAGTGAAAACAGGTAGCGCTGTTCCTCCTGCGGCGTGCGCGCGCCCTTGAACTTGCTCTTGAACTCCTCGTACCGGGCGGCGTCGCCCGCGTGCGCCAGAATCGAAACCAGCGCCGGACCCAGATCGCGGTCGGCCTTTTCGGGCTCGCGCTCGAAGCGCGCGTACACGTCTTTCGCGCGCGCCTGAACTTCGGCGTCATTGCCAAGCGTTCCGAGCGCTGCGATCAGGATGCCGCGCAACTGTCGATCGAGCTCGCTCTCCCCTGCCCGTGCTACCCATCCAAGGCGCGCAACCGGCGGACTCAGGATCGCGCGGACGGCGGCCGCAAGGGCGGGACGGTCGGAATCCGCAACGATCATGTCGAGATAGTTGAAAGCGCCGATGATCGCGCGCCAGACGTTGAGATCGGTCTCGCCCATGAACATGCGCGCCATCTTGATGAACTCAGACAGCGGCCCCATCCCCGCGACCGTAGCCGCCCAGGTATCGCTCACCAGGCCGAAGCGCTCGATCGGCTGAAGCTGGTTGAGATTGTTGGTAAGGCCGGCCAGCAGCGCCGCAGCGTAATGGACGCGGTAAAAGCCGTGGCCGCCTTCGTTCAGGAGAGCCCATGCCACCTTGCCGCCGAGATCGATCTTCGTCTCGCGCGAGGTCATCAGCACCTTCCGGGTGACAATCCCCTTGTCGGTGCGCGCGCGAATCATCACCGGCACGTGCCAAAGCTGATCGGAGTCGTCCTTGAGATAAAAGAAACGGCGCTGGGACAGCCGCAGCCCGCGGCCATCTTCGGTCACGGCCGCATCGACGATGGGAAATCCGGGCTGGAAAATCCAGGAATCCATCATCTTGCGGACCGGCTCGCGCGATGCCTCTTCAAGCGCATCCCACAGGTCGCCGGTTTCGGTGTTGTCGAACTGATGCTTTTTCAGATAGCCGCGGATTCCCTTGCGAAAGACCTCCGGCCGCAGATACTGCTCGAGCATCCGGAGCACGGCCGCGCCTTTCTCGTAGGTCAGGATGTCGAACATCGCGCGGCATTCTTCCGGACTGTGCACAGTGAACTCGATCGGGCGCGTGCTGCGCAGTCCGTCGATCGCCATCGCGGCGGCGCGCGACACCGAAAAGCTGTCCCATCGCTTCCATTCCGGCTTCCACGCGTCAACCGCCAGCATCTCCATGAAGGTGGCGAAGGCCTCGTTGAGCCAGATGCCGTTCCACCATCGCATCGTCACCAGGTCGCCGAACCACATGTGCGCGTTCTCGTGCGACACGACATCGGCAACTCGTTCGAGTTCGGCGCGCGACGCGGTCTTTTCGTCGGCAAGCAGCGCGGTCTCGCGGAAAGTAATCGCGCCGAGATTCTCCATGGCGCCGGAAGCGAAGTCGGGAATCGCGATCAGGTCGAGCTTGTCGCCGGGGTATGGAAGGCCGTAGTAATCGGCGAAGAACTTGAGCGAAAAGGCGCCGATCCGGCTGGCGAAAGGCGCCAGATCCGCTTTGCCCGGCACGTGAACAATCCTGAGCGGCGTGCCCGCATCCACGGGCGCCGTCGCTTCGAATTCGCCGACGATAAAGGCAAGCAGATAGGTGGACATCACGATCGTTTCCTTGAAAACGACCTCCTTCTTGCCGCCTGCGAGCTTGCGTTCGCTTTCCTGGCCGCCGTTGGAAATGGCCGCGAGGTTTTCGTCAACCACCAGGATCACCTTGTAGCTGGCCTTCAGCTCGGGCTCATCCCAGCACGGGAATGCGCGGCGTGCGTCGGTGGACTCGAACTGGGTCGTGGCAACGACGTGTGCGTTGCCGGCTGCGTCGGTGTACTGGCTGCGATAAAAGCCGTGGAGCTTGTCGTTGAGAATTCCGCGAAAGACGACCCTGAGGATGTATTCGCCGGGGGCAAGCGGTTGCGGGAACTTCAGATGGGCCCGTTCCTTCTCCGGCTCCATCCGCACCGCGGCCTTGAGCGATTTTCCAGTCCATTCGACGGTCGCGGAATCGATCTCCAGTTCCAGCGCGTTGAGGACGATTTCGTCTGTCGCTTCAACGACGGTGATTTCGACGTTCTCGTCGCCCTTGAATGTAAAAGCCTTGAGGTCCGGTTCAAGCCGCAACACGTAGCGCCGCGGCCTGACATTTTTCGGCAGCCGATAGTCGTGGATTTGCTGGCTTTCGGAAGCACCTTCCTGGTCGCGCATGATGGTTTCCTTCGTGATGAATGTTCAACGCGGGCGCAAGAGCACCCGCGTCCTACAGTACGTCAATCGTGGATCTGGAGCGAGAATCGCGCGCAGAGGCGCAACCAAGTCAGCTCCTTACCGCCGCGCCTCAGCGGCTGGCGCCGGCTCTGCGCCGTCTATCCCAGCACCAACGGCCGCTCCATCCAGAGAACGTCCCAATATCGGCCAAATTTGCGGCCGACGTCGGAGAACACTCCGACTTCCCTGAAGCCGAACTGGCGATGCAGTTTTACCGAGGGATCATTGGGGATGGTGATTCCGGCGACCAGGCGCCGAAGGTCGGCGCCGCGAAGCGCATCGAATAATGTGCGATACATCGTCCGACCGATGCCGCGGCCGGTCGCGTCCGGCGCGCAGTAGATGGTCGTCTCCGCCGTGGTGTCATAGGCCGCCCGGTCGCGGAAGCGTCCGGTGCCCGCGTACCCGACGATGCGATCGTTTTCCTGCGCCACCAAAAGTTGGTAGCGAGGGCCGTGAGTATGCTCCTCGAACCATCCGACCCGCTGATCCGGCGTCACTACATCAATATCGAACGTAATCGGGGTGGTCAGAATGTAGTGGTTGTAGATTTCCGTCATCTGGGGGAGATCTGCGCGCTCGGCGGGCCGTACGATTAGGTTCGACATCGGCGATGTCCCTCCGGGTCCTGCGCCCATCGAATGCCGGATTGGATTGCGAGTCAATTACGGGCGCCGCGATTCGCGAGCGCGGCGAAATTCGTCAGCTTTATTGCGCCGCCGGCGATCGCATCGCGAACCCGCGGACTGGTCAGGATATCCACCTCGATCTGCGCGCCAGGCGACGGCGGAGTTCCGCCGATGTCCATCGCCGGATGGAAATACAGCTCGGTCGTGCCTTCATCGAGGCGTCCGATGATCGCGAGGATATAGCCGTGATCGAGATGGCCGCTCTGATGAAGCCCGAAGAGCCAGTCGGTGGAGACCAGGCCTCGCTCGCGCATCATGCGGCGCGTGCGGCGCGAGAGCGTGCGGAAGATGAGCGCCTCAACCGCCTTGCGGGCGGCATGATCGCGGCGCAACCCAAGCGTGGTCATCACGCGCTCGCGCGGCAGGCGCAGGCACGGAACCTTAAATTCGACCGCCAGCTCGACAAGGATATCGGCAATCGCGGGATGAACGTGAAAGTTCAGATGGCCGTCGATATGGTTCAGATAACCGACCAGCTCGAGATGTTTCTCCACCTGAGCGCGAAGCTCTGAGGCAAGCCGCTCCCGGGCGTTGCGGTCGAAAAACCATCGCAGGCCCGCAAGCACGGGATTGTCCGGAAACCGGCCGAGCGCATCGACCACCGGGGCGATCTCGGCGGGAGGGCGCACGCTGCGTCCCCTGCAAACGACCGCATGAAGGCCCACGTCGAGACCGGGATTATCCCGCGCGATTCGGGCCGCCTCGCCACAGTGCGGCTCGGCTACCATCAGGCTCGCGCTGGTGAGTATTCCCTCGCGATGGGCCCGCGCGACGGCGGCGTTGACCTCCGGCGACAACCCGAAGTCGTCGGCATTTACGATCAGTTCTTTCACGGCTCTGAGACGGGATTCATCGGGAGGCCAACTTGACCGGACCGGTACGTGCGCGCATTTTGCTAGCATCGCAGAGGCGGCTCAAGTAGCCGCGCCGCCGGGTAGCCGCACTTGATACTCATCTTCTACGCGTTCGCACGCGAAATCGGGCCCTTCAAGCAACGACTGAAGAACCGCCGCCCGCTCGGGCATCGCGATCTGCGCGGCTTTCACGGCGAAATTCAGGGCCGCGATATCATCGCGATCGCATCGGGAATCGGGATGAACCGCGCGCGCCAGTCCGCCCGCCGCGCGTTCGAGTTGTTCCCAAATGCCGAACTCGCAATCGGCACCGGCGTAGCCGGCGCGCTAACTGAGAAGCTCAAGCCGGGCGACCTGGTGCTGGCCGATCGCGTGATTGCGCGTCGCGATGACGCGATCGGACGAGAAGAGCCGGTCGCAATCGACGCGGGTTCGATGCGCGAGATGGGGCGCATGCTTTTGAATGCCGGAGTCGCCTACACCGCCGGCGCCATTCTTACGTCGCATCGCGCGCTGAAGGACGGGGCCGAGAAGCGCCGTGCCGCGGAGGCGACGGGAGCGGTCGCGGTCGATATGGAGACCGCGTCGATCGCCCAAGAGGCGGCGGCGCGCGGAATTCCGTTCGTCTGCCTGCGCGCGATTATCGACGAGATCGATGACGAAGTCGTGGGACCAAAGCTGGACAAGAAGGGAAACATCCGGCCGATCGCCACAACGGTCCATGCGCTGCGCAATCCGGGCGCCCTTCTGCAGCTTCCGCGGATGATGACGAATCTGGGACGCGCGACACGATCGCTGGCCGCCGCGCTGGAAGCGATCGCTAGCCGGGATGAACCGGCGGGACGCCGGCCGGCAGCCAGGCGGAGCTAGCCGGCGCGAACCGGCCGTTTCGCGGAGGTGATCTTTTTCCTGGCAGTGCGGGCCTCGCGGCGCGGTACGGGCGAGGGTTTGCACCCCTCCAGAAAGAACTCCACCGCCCGCATCATGCGATCCTCGAGCGGATCCTTCCTGTCCTTCCACCATCCGACCAGCCAGTTGCCCGCGATGATCGTCAGCATCCCCTCCAGCATCTCAGCGAGATCCAGCGGTGCGACATCAGCCCGAATCTCTTTGCGCTTTTGCCCTTCCGCAAACAGGCGCCGATAGAGATCATAGAGCGCCAATTCCTTTTCGCGCAGAAGTCCGGGCGCGCCGGCCAGCATCCCGGAGCGAGTCACCACCAGCGCGTTGAAGTCGCGGTCGGACTCCCAGCCCTTCGCCCATTGCCTGACCAGGCTCCGCAGCCGGTCCGGCACGCTGCAGTCATGCCGCTCGAGCTCCGCCTTTAGCGCGGCGATCGATTCCTCGATCTGATCGATCGCGATCTCATAGAGAAGCGCCTCCTTTTTCGGGAAGTAATTGAAAAAGGTGGCCTCGCTGATTCGCGAGCGCTTGATGATGTCCTGAACGCGGGCCTGCTCGTAGCCGCGCTCCCGGAACAGGCTGACCGCGGTTTCGATAATCGCGCGGCGCTGCTCCGCCTTTTTTTCCTCGCGCAGTCCCATAGGCCAAATCAATTACACGCCTTTGGCGGCGAATGAAATTCGGGAATTCGCCAGCGGCCGGAAGTTCGCAGCTTGACTTGCGCGCCGGACGTTTTTAGGGTTATCTATATATTTAGAGATGACCTTAATTTTAGGGACACCAATCGAGAGAGGAGACTCGAGAGATGGGCACCAGAAGCCTGATGGCGACGATCTGCGCGCTGCTCATTCTGGCAACGGGCCCCGGCAGCCTTGCGGCGGGGGAAAATCCAGCTCCCGGCACCGTGATCGACAACACCAACGCCGGCGAGTTCGCGCAATTTCTGAGCGGCGCGATGCTCTACGCGGTCCGGTACGGCCTTTCGCTGAAGATCGTCGCGACGCGGCGGATCGAATGGCCGTCCGCCTATCAGCAGGCGACGGAGCAGCACGCCTCGCAGGTGACGCTCGATCGAAATGACTTCATCCGCAACTACGTAGCCGGCCTGCCCTTTCCGAATATCAATCCGAACGATCCGAAAGCCGGGGTGAAAATCGCCTACAACTGGCGCTGGGGACCTTTTGTTCCGGATCAGTTTTCGGCAACCAATCTCGCATCGCGCACCTATATCCTCGCCCCCGGCGGATTCTCGTTTGCATCTGACACCTCCAACCCCGACTTTCGCAATGAATACACGTGCGACGATGCGATCGCGCTCCGAACCAGCCATCGCGCGGATGCCGCCGGGATGAGCGACCCGGAGGTGAATGAGATCGATTGGAAGGAACGTGACGACCAATGCGGCCCGGACCAGGCCAAGTTCATCGCCTGGCTGTACTCTGATCCCGACCGGATGCCCGACACGTACATGTACTCGCGGGCCACGCGGCGATGGCGGAGGCTGGCGCTTTCGGTTTCTCCCAATCAGTCCTGCACCTACTCCTGCGCCCAGATGGGCCTGGAGTATACGCCGCCTCAGACGGGTCTTTATTCCTGGAGCCTGGCTGCCACGCGAACCATGGTCGGATGCCTGAGCGGCGGACGCGCCGTCGAGAAACGTGAATCGGACTTCCGCTTTGGCGAAATTTCGTGCGAGCCGCGCCGGGTTTTCGTGGTGGACATGATCCCGCGCAGACCGGGCTCCGACCTGCTGCGCGCCAGAGTGTATATCGACAGCGAGACGTACGTTTACCTGGGCGGAGAACTCTTTCGCGACAGGAGTCCCGACCTTTCGGCGGCAATCTGGGCGAAGAACGACGGTTCAGGCGGGACGCAATTGATCTTGTCGGATGATCTTTACGTTCCGGACGACCGGCCCAGGCACATTTCTGTGGCTGGACATGTCGCATCGCCAGACATTCGCGGGAGACATCCCGGCAAAGCTGTTCAATCCGAAAGCGGAGAACTGACCATTCCCCTGCCCGCTCGATCCCTTCGCTGGAACCGGCCGGAGGGATGGCACCGGGCGTTTCCTCGGCCGGCTAAGACTCTCTCTTGCCCCAGCCCATCGACTCTTCTTTGGCCCAGCCGGTTTCGTACGGCGCGGACATTCGGCCGATTGCGCGCAGATGCTGGAACTTCCACTGGCCGTTGATCTTTACGTAATCCTCCTGGTAGCGGGCGGCCAGCCATCTCTGCCGATTGCCCTTGCGAAAGGTGAACGGTCCAAGGAAGTACCAATGGCCTTTGGCGCGATCGCCTTCGACCTCGATTATCGGATTGAAGACGTTGTGTTGGGAAAAGCTGATCCGGTCGCGGAAGCCTTCGAACAGCTTGCGGATTGCGGCGTGGCCTTTATGCGCGCCGATGCCGTCGCCCTCCCAGATGCCGTCCTCCGCAAACAGTTTGGTTATTTCGTTTGGATTGTGGTCGTCATCGCAGACCGAGCAGTAGCGCGCTTTGAGTTTCCTGATCGCCTCGATGTCTTCAAGGATCGCGATGCGCCTTTCGAGATCGGTTGCCATTGTTCGATCCTCCTGTCCTTGGTTTGGCTGAACTTGGCCTATTGGCGGCCTTCGGATGCTTTCAGGCGATTGCGGGCGAGTTCGAAGATGTGGAAATTGCCCTTGCTCCAGGTCAGCGTGAGCTTGCACGACTTGATCTTCCATCCCTCGGGCGTGCGGATGAAGTGATTGGTGTAGTAGCCGCCCATCGTCTGCGTGCTGTCGCCCGCGTCATTGGGGAGATAGTGCTGCGCCTGCACATACGCGACGCACAGCGCCTTGTCGCCTTCAACGGTGATGACATGATTCGTGATCATGTGCTGGGTGGCCTGAAGTCCGCTGATAGTGCGGCGCGCCGCTTCGGTCCATCGATCCGCCGTAATCTTGCGCGGGCCGCTGCCGCCGAAGACCGAGGAGAAGTCCACTTCTATCTCGTCGGCAAAGCACGATCGAAAGAGCTTCCAATCGCGCATGTCCAGACCGGTTGCGTAGCGCAACTGCACGTCGCTTATTTCGGCGCGATCGAGTAGGAGCTTGAGGCCGGCATTCTCCATCGCTGGCACCTCCCCCAGAACCTTGAAGCACAATACCCCAGAAAAAGAGAAGTGTGGCGGGAGAAGCGCCGCCTTGGGCGCCTTTGAGGTGGAAGGCTATTCCGGCTTTTCAGGCCGGGTGCCCGCGCCGATGCTCAAGCGATATGGCGGCGCGGCGATGGAGACGGCTCGCGCGCGAGCGCCTCGGTGAAGGCGCCGCGGTCGTAGGGAAAATCGCGCAGGTGCCGCTCGATCGCCTCGTTGCCGCCGTACGAATCGGGGCGGGTAAGGATTTGGGCGGCGAGCGCGAGAAACGGCAGATAGATGAACACGCTGGCCCATGCGATTTCAGCGGCGCCGATCACAAACAGCATTGTGATTCCGAAGCCGACGATCCCGAGATACAGGGCGGGGCCGAGCAGCGCGCGCGAAGGGAACGAAAGCTGTGCGCCGTACGGCTTTTCGCCGCTCCCATTCATCACCGAGTCGAGCGCGACAAAAATCGCGATCGTCACCGCCGCAACGAAGTACCATCCGAGGTAATTGCTGATCGGCACGCCGAAATGCGGTCCCGCCGGGTCGTACCAGAAGATCTTGCCGAGGAACCACCGGTCGCCCAGCACGCTCAGCGGATCGACCACCCAATCGATCATCACCATGAACAGCGACGCCATCAGCCACACGCGCGGCGCGCGGCGAATCTTCCAGGTATCGAGCAGCCGCAGATCCCATCCGCGGCGGTAGAGCGGCGAACTCAGCAGCAGCGCGACCGTGTAGCTGGCAAAGCCCAGGAACGTGAACGAAAGCGAGTCCATGAAGGGCACGCCGAACACCCACAACTCCCGGTCGCGCGTCGCCTGAATATAGTGATAGAGGCCGAACGGAAAACCGTTGTGCACCGAAGACCATTCGCACGCGAACGATACGGCATAGGTCAGACCGGCAAACAGCAGCGTGGTGCGCAGGCCGAAATTTACGATCGAAATGAACAGGAAGCTCGCCAGAAAGATGAACACGTACGGGCGAAGCGCGATGGTCGAGATGAGCAGATGGAAGAACATGGAAATCACGCGGCGGTGCGCGCGGCTCCGGTTCGGCGGAAGAACTCGACCGCGGCCGCGAGCGCACCTTCCACCGGTTTGGGCGAATATCCGAGTTCGCGCGCGGCCTTCGAGGAATCAAAGAACATGTGCTTGCGCGACATCCGCACCTCGGTGACGCTGGCGCGCGGAGGGCGGCGGGTCAGCACGCGAGCGACCGCTTCGGCGCCAAGCGCAAATCCGAACGCGATCGCGTAAGGCAGGCGAACCCGGGGCGCGGGCAGCCCGGAAATTATCGCCAGGTTCTCGAGCATTTCTTTCAGCGTAAGGTTCTGGCCGCCCAGGATATACTTCTCGCCGATTCGGCCGCGCTCGGCCGCGAGCAGATGACCGCGCGCACAATCGGCAACATCGACCAGGTTAAGCCCCGTATCGACATACGCAGGCATCCTGCGATTGAGAAAATCGACGATTATCCGTCCAGTCGGCGTGGGTTTGAGATCGAGCGGGCCGACCGGCGTGGAGGGATTTACAATCACCACCGGTGCGCCGTTCTTCGCCGCCTCGATTGCGATCTGTTCGGCCATAAACTTCGATCGCTTGTACGGGCCCACCATATCGTCGATCGACACCGGCGTGTCTTCGGTTCCGATCCCGCCGTGCGGGATGCCGAGCGCGCCGACCGTGCTGGTATGGACGATTCGCTCGACGCCGGCCCGATGAGCGGTCTCGATGATGTTGCGGGTGCCTTCGACGTTCGCGGCATACATGGGGGCCGGGTCGGGAACCCAGAGGCGGTAGTCCGCGGCGACGTGATAGACCTCGTGGCATCCAGCTACCGCGCGCTGGACCGCCTCGCGATCGCGCAGGTCCCCGGCCGCAAACTCGACCTCGAGACCTTCCAGCGCGGCGCGGTCGGAACCCTGGCGGATCAGGACCCGCACGCGATCGCCGCGTTCGAGCAGCGCCCGGACGACATGGCATCCCACAAAGCCGTTTCCGCCGGTTACGAGCGCAAGCCGGGGCATCGCCATCACCCGCTGCCGGCCGCTTCGGCTCGCGCCGCGACCGCGGCGGCCGCGGCGCGGCCGGACACGACCGCGCTTTCAATTGTCGCGGGAAGGCCGGTCTGAATCCAATCTCCCGCGAGAAAAAGATTCTTGAGCGGAGTCGCGGCGGCAGGCCGCAGGTGATGTGAGGCGGTGCTCGGCGCCGTCGTCGCCTGTTTTTCCTTGAGCACCAGCGCCTTGGTCACCTTGGCATTGCGCGCGGCCGGGATCATCGCGCCCAGATCGTTGATTACCAGATCAAGGAGATCTTCGTTCGGCATGTCAATCAGACTGCGCGCGCCGCTGATGACGAAACTCAGGTAGCCGGGATGGCGCTCGCCGTGGCGTTCGAAGATGCGGCGTTTGTTGAACAGCCACTGGGTGGTCGTGCCGATAAAGCCCACGAACGCCGACCGCGTCACCTCGCGATCGAGCCATACGTGCACGCAGATTATCGGCGACGTGCCGAGCTCGCCGATCCGCTGAAAAAACGGGTCGGCGACCGCATTCTCCGGCAGCATCCGCGCCAGATGATGCGGCGGCACGGCCGCGATGAAATTGGCGGCCTCCAGCCTGCGACCGTCGCGCAGACGCACGCGCTCGACGACTCCGTCGCCATCGACCTCGAGCCCATCGACGAGCGCGTGCGAGGCGACCACGCCGCCCGCCTGCTCGATAATCTTGCGAGCGCCTGTGCAGTACAGATCGCTCAGCCCCACGCGCGAGTAAACGAAGGCCGAGTCCGACCGGCGTGAAAAGAACGCCCGCACGAGGACCTCGGCCAGCAACGCCGCGGAAGATACTTCGGGCTCGTCGTTCAGGGTCGCGATCGACAGCGGATACCAGAAGGCGCGGCGCGCGTTGTCGCTCTGCCCGAGCTGATCCATCAGCTCCGCTACCGTGGTCTTTTCCAACGCGGCGCGATCTTCCCGGCGCATCTTGAGCAGCCGGAGTCCTCCCTTCGCCGCCGAATAACGCTCGGCGAGGCTCAGATGCCGATAGCGCATCAGCGCGGCGCTCATGTGCAGAGGACCCGGAAGATGAGCGGTGCGCAAGGTGGCGCTGCGCCCTGGCCCGGCAAGCATCTCGATCTCAAGGTCGTTGTGAAAGACAAGGTTGTCGCCGGACCCGATCCGGCGGAGAAACCCGATGCTTTCGTTGTAACAACCCATCAGGACGTGCTGCCCGTTATCGACAAAATCGCCGGTGTCGGGATCTTCGAATGAGTAGGCGCGGCCACCAAGCGCCGGCTTGCGTTCGAGCAGCGCGACACGAAAACCAAGATCGGCAAGCGCGACACCGGCGCTCAGACCGGCAAACCCGCCGCCGATTACGACGACATCCCTGGCGTCAACCATGGCCCTTGATGGCGACCCTAGCCGTGCAGCGCGCCCAGGCGGGAAGCCGCCCATGCACGCCCGACCAGATAGAGCTTGTGAGTGGTGGAAAGGCTCAGCCTGCGATCGAGGACGCGGTAGTTGGAATTTACGATTCGCTCGAGCAGCGAGCCGTAGATTAGGCGCATCGCCTCCGCCGTCAGCAGGGTCGATCGGTCTTCCTGCGGCAGCGCCTGCTGCGCCAAATCGTAAAACTCGCGCGCGCGCCTGGCTTCGAACTCCATGAGCCGCGTAAACGCCTCGCTGTACACGGCCTTCAGGATGTCTTCCTCGGACACGCCGAACCGCGCCAGGTCTTCGAGGGGCAGATAGATGCGGCCCTTGTCCGCATCTTCCTTCACGTCGCGCAGGATATTCGTGAGCTGGCAGGCGATGCCGAGATTTTCGGCATAGACCCTGGCGCGCGGATTCGTGTAGCCGAAAATTTCGATACAGATAAGCCCGACCACCGACGCCGCGCGGTAGCAGTAGCTGCGCAGTTCCTCGAACGTGGCGTAACGTTTGCGCGACAGGTCCATCTCCATGCCGGTAATCAGCTCTTCGAAGTGGACTCGCGGAATCGCAAACCGCTTGACGGAGTCCGCAAGCGCGCGCGATATCGCCCGCGTCGGAATTCCCGCGCCGTAGACGCGCCCAAGCTCCGCGCGCCATCGATCGAGCAACTTGCCCGGTTCCCGAATCGACTCGTCATCGGCGACGTCGTCAACGAAGCGGCAGAAGGCGTAAACCGAGTACAAAGCGCGGCGGCGCTCAGCGGGCAGCAGCATAAAGGCGTAGTAGAAATTGGAGGACGCCTGGCGCGTTATATCGGCACATCGGCGGTAATCCGCCTCAAGCGAAAGGGCGGCCTGGGCCTGTGATTCGCCGCCGTATTCAGTGTTCAAGTCTTCCACGAAACGCATTCCATCCGAGCTTCAGATAGTCACCCTTCGACAGTTTCGGCCGGCGCGCAAAGACGTCGTAGCCGACCGCTTCGATCGCCCTCAGAATCGCAAGCCCGCCGCCGGCGAACATCAGGATGTCGCGCCTCAGCCGGCGATCGACGAGGCGATGGAGCGCGGAGCCTTCCGCGAGCATCGCGCGCGCAACTTCCACCTCGTGCTTGAGCAGGGCCTTGAATTTTTCATCCGCGACACGGCGATTGAGATCGGCGGCGGTAACGGCGAAACGAGCCATGTCATGTCGCGGCAAATAGATGCGGCCCTTGTCGAGATCGATCGCGACATCCTGCCAGAAATTCGCAAGCTGGAGTCCGCTGCAGATCAAATCCGAAAGACGCTGGCGCTCAGGATCGCGGTAGCCAAAAAGATAAAGCACCAGCCGGCCGACGGGATTCGCCGAATAGCGCGCGTAGCCGAGCAGATCGTCAATCGTGTCGAAGCCCTTGAAATTGACATCGGAGCGGAAGGCGACCAGCAGGTCCGCAAACGGCTCGCGCGGAATTTCGAAACGCCGGACTGTATCGGCAAGCGCGACGAACACCGGATGATGCGGCGCGCCCGCGTAGGCCAGGTCGAGCTCGCGCTCCCATGCGTCGAGCTTCGCCAGATCGCGATCTTCGTCGGCGAAGTCGTCCGCCATGCGCGCATAGGCATAGATCGCGTACATGTGCCTTCGCATCGCGGCAGGCATCAGCCACGAAGCGACCGTGAAGTTCTCGTAGTGCGAACGGGCGAGGCGCGTGCAGAATTCGTAGGCGGCTTCGAGCGAAATGCCGCCCGCCGAAGCTTCATCGCGCGATGCCGATTCCACGTTGGCCGGAATTCCCGTCCCCATCCCGTCCCTGCGTTCGCGAGCGCCGCTTAAGCGGCCTCGCTGTGAACGCCCATCAGCCGGCGCGCCTCGCCGCGCGCCCATGCATCGGTCTCCAGCAGGTCTTCCAGCGTGCGGGCCGGCTCATTCGCATGCATTCGCATGACCGACTCGATATGCCGCGGAATATCGAGAAAGCGCGCACGCCCTGCCAGAAAGCCCGCCACCAACTCCTCGTTGGCGGCATTCAGGCACGCCGGCATCGTGCCGCCCGCCTTGAGCGCGTCGAAGGCCAGTCCCAGGCACGGGAAGCGGCCGAAATCGGGCTCCTCGAAGGTCAGCCTCGAGCACTCGGCGAGCGAAAGCGGCTTCAGATGCGCCATCGGGAGCCGATCAGGATACGCGAGCGCGTAGGCGACTGGAATCGCCATGTCCGGAATCGCCATCTCGGCGATCACCGACCCATCGATCATCTCGACCATCGAATGGATCACGCTCTGCGGATGGATCACCACGGAGATTTCGCGCGGCTCCAGCCCGAACAACCATCGCGCCTCGATCACTTCGAGGCCCTTGTTCATCAGGGTCGCGGAATCGATCGTTATCTTGCTGCCCATCCGCCAGGTGGGATGGTTGAGCGCCTGCTCGACGGTGATCGACTCGAACAGTTCCTTGGGAAGCTCACGAAAAGGACCGCCCGACGCGGTCAAAATAATCCGTTTGAGCCCGGCGCGCGCGCGGCCTTCGAGACACTGGAAGATTGCGTTGTGCTCGCTGTCCACGGGAAGCAGCCGGACGCCGCGTTCGCGCACGGCGCGGGTGACCAGCTCACCCGCGATTACCAGCACTTCCTTGTTGGCGAAGGCGATATCCTTGCCCGCGTGGATCGCGGCAAGGGTCGGACGCAGGCCCAGAGCGCCGACCAGCGCCGACATCACCAGTTGCGCCTGGGGATGGGTTGCGACGGCGCAGGCGCCCTCGATGCTGTGGACGATATCGACCTTGACGCTCTTAAGCCGGTTTCGAAGCTCGGCGGCGAGATCGCCATCGGCGACTGAAACGAGCTCCGGGCGGAACCGCTCCACCTGGGCGACCAGCAAATCGAGGTTGCGTCCCGCCGCCATCGCGGCCACGCGAAAGCGATCGGGAAAGCGGCTCACCACATCGAGGGTGGTAACTCCCACCGAGCCGGTCGAGCCGAGTATCGAGATGGTCTTCATCGCCCGATGCGCAAGTTTAGCGTTGCGCGGCTTCCGCAAGCCGCCGGCGAAACCTTCCCAGCGCCATCAACGGAAAGTAATGAGCATAGAGCCAGTAGCGCAGATAGAAGTGCCCCGGAAAGCCGGTGCCGGTGAATTCGTTTTCGTCCCACGCTCCGCTGTCGTTCTGCCGTTCGGACAACCACTGAACGCCCCGCATGAGCGATTCACTGATGCCGTCCTCGCCGGCGAGCAGACCGATAATCGCCCACGCGGTCTGGGATGCGGTGCTGACTCCGCGGCCGCGCCACGCCGGATCCTGATCGGCGAGCGGGCTCTCGCCCCATCCGCCGTCGGAATTCTGTCGCGATTTCAGCCAATCCACCGCGCGCTTGATCCACGGCTGATTCATGTCGTAGCCGATCGCGCGCAGCCCTGAGAGAGCGGAGAAAGTCCCGTATATATACGCGACACCCCATCGTCCCCACCATGCTCCGTCGGAGCCCTGGTTGCGGCGGAGCCAATCGATAGCGCGGCTGGCGACGGGATGATCGGGCTTGTACCCGACCGCGGCCATCATCTCCAGCACCCGGCCGGTCAGATCGGCGCAGGAAGGATCGGTGACGGCTTCCACGTCGGCAAGCGGGATATTGTTGAGCCAGTGCGAATCGTTATCGACGTCGAACGCGGCGAAGCCGCCGTCCTTCGACTGCATGCCCATCACCCAGTTTGCGCCCGCGCTGATGCATCGTTCGCGCTTTTCGCGATCGTCGTACGCAGCTTCCGCCATCACCATCAGGATGACCGCGGAATCGTCCACGTCGGGATACCAGTCATTGTAAAACTGAAACGACCATCCGCCGGGATCGAGATTCGGCCGCTTTATCGACCAGTCGCCGCGCTTGAAAATCTGATGATCGACGAACCATTGGGCAGCCTTGCGCAAGGCCGGATGGTCGCCCGGAGTGCCGGAGTCGAGCAGCGCCTTCGCAGCCAGCGCGGTGTCCCAATTGGGCGACACGCACGGCATGTAGAGGGCGCTGTCGCCCAGGTCCCAGACGAGCTCTTTCGAGGCGTCGATGGCCTTTTTCAACACCGGATGATCGTTGCGATAGCCGAGCGCCTTAAGCGCCATCGCGCTCAGCAGGTAGCACGGCTCGATTCCGCCCCACGACCCGTTGGCATCCTGATGCTCGACGATCCAGTTCTCGGCGTAGCGCAGCGCGCGAGCACGCAGGCCCTTCAGATGATGATGGTCATAGGCGCGCAGCACTTTGTCGACGAGGTTGAAGACGCTGCGCAGCGAGATGATGCTTTTCGGGCGCGGCTGCTTGAACCTGGTGAAGTGCGGGGGCTGGATGTAGAGTTCGAGAATGCCGTCCTGGTGGCTGACCTTCACCGCCGGGCGCGTCGCCTGAAGAATCATCAGGGCAAACGCGGTTCCCCGCGCCCACGATGACAGCTCGTACATGTTGAAGAAGAACCAGTTGGGCAGGAGCGATGCCTCGACCGGCAGCGCCGCGGTCGCATCCCACGGCACCTGCCCCATCGCGGCCAGATAAAAGCGTGCGAGGGTGCCGCACTTTTCTATTCCGCCCTGCGACAGAATCCAGCGCCGCGCATTTATCATCGGCTCATCGCCGGCGCGCATCCCCGTGAGCTTGAGCGCGAAGTAGGCTTCGATCGAGGTCGAAAGATGGCCGGCGCCCCCGGCGAACAGGCTCCAGCTTCCGTCCGCGTTCTGAAGATCGAGCAGGAGCTTCTTGAGCTTTCCTTCCAGCTCGGCATCCACCGTGTCCATGAAGTGATTGAAGATGATGAACTCGGCGTTCATCTCGGCGTTCGCTTCCAGCGCCGCCTGCCAATAGCCCTCGGGATGCTGCTGCGCGAGGAGCGAGCGCTGGGCGCGTTCGATGGTGTAGTCAACCTTCGCGGCAAACTCGTCGTGCGGACCGATTGCCGGGGCAAGCGGTTGGGAAACGGCTTCTGAAACCTGACTCATCTGGTCTTACTCATTCTCTTTCAGGGAATAACGGCGCACTTGAGCACGGCGCCGTTGTCCAGCATCGCAAACACTTGCGCAAGGTCGTTCAGGCTTCGGCGCTGGTTGATTATCCGTCCAGCCCCGAGCTTGCGCTCGGCCAGCAACTCGAAGGCGCGCCTGACGTCGCGCGGCCGGTAATGAAACGGCGCGAGCAGCGTGAGGCCGTCGTAATGCATGCGCCGGGTGTCAACGCTGAGCACGGTCCCCGGCGGACATCCGCCGAAGAACACGACCCGTCCGCCGCGGCGGGTGCGCGCAAGCGCGTCGGTCCATCCGCTCACCTGGCCGGTGCATTCGATCACCAGGTCGGGGCCGAAACCGCCGTTGAGCCGAGATGCCGCCGCGGCGGCATCTTCGCGCCGAGCGTCGATAACGCGGTCGGCGCCGAGCTGAGCGGCCCATTTGAGGCGATCGTCGCCGCGGCCCGCTATCACGATTTCGCGCACGCCGGCTGCTCGCATCACCATCATGTGCAACAGGCCGAAAGGACCCGCGCCCACAATGAGCGCCGTCTCATGGCGCTCCGGCCGGGCCATCGACTGCGCATGCGCAACGCACGAAAGGGGTTCGAGAAGGGCGGCTTCCTCGAAGGGAAGGTCGCGCGGCTTGCGAAAGACGTTCTTTGCGACGATATGCGCCGGAAGCAGCAGCATGTCGCCGTATGCGCCGAGCACCATCTTTTCGATCGCCGTGGCGCAGAGATTTTCCTGGCCCCGCTCGCAGTAGAAGCATCCCCCGCACGGAGCGGTTGGCGCCGCCATCACTTCGTCGCCGGGACGAAACCCGCTCGTCGCGGGTCCGACTTCGGCCACGACTCCGGAGAACTCATGGCCGAGCGGCACCGGCATCTTCCAGAGAGGATGGCCGCGGCGCCAGGTTTTCAGGTCGGTTCCGCAGCTAAGCGCGCATCGGACTTGCAGCAGAATCTCGCCGGGTCCGGGGCGCGGCGGAATAAAATCGTGAATTTCAAGGTGGCGCGGAGCCACCAGCATCGCGCGGCGCAGGGGCGCGGACTGAATTGACGCGGCTGCGGACCTCATTGTTTTCGCTCCACTACAAAGGTCGCGATCGCGCGCAGCGGGTCGGCGCTGGGACCGAAGGCGGACAGGGCTTCGAGGGCCTGATGCTCGAGTTCGCGCGCAAACTGGCGGGACTTCTCGACCCCCAGCAGCGAGGGGAAAGTGGCCTTGCCGGCCGCCTCGTCCTTGCGCGTCCGCTTGCCCATCTGCTCCGTGGTCGCCTCCACATCCAGAAGATCGTCAACGACCTGGAACGCGAGGCCGAGCGCCCGCGCGAATTCGTTCAGGCTGGCCAACTGCGTGTCGGAAGCGCCGCCGAGGCGCGCGCCCCCCACAATCGACACATGAAAAAGTGCGCCGGTTTTCTTTGCGTGCAGATGCTTGAGTTCATCGAGTGTGAGTGTGCGGCCTTCGCTCTGAAGATCGATGACTTGTCCGCCGACCATTCCAGCCGACCCGGCCGCGTGCGCGAGATCGGCAACGGTCTGGAGCACGACGGACGAGGGAACGCCATCGCTGGCGGAACGCGCGAGCACCTTGAACGCGTCGGTGAGAAGGCCGTCGCCTGCCAGCGTGGCAATCGCCTCGCCGTACACCTTGTGATTGGACGGACGTCCGTGGCGCAGGTCGTCGTCGTCCATGCAGGGCAGATCGTCGTGAATAAGCGAATAGTTGTGGATCATCTCGACCGCGCAGGCGAAGCCGATGGCGCGTTCGGGCGCTCCACCGACCGCCTCGCACGCGGCCAGCGCGAGGATCGGGCGCAGGCGCTTGCCGCCCCCCAGCAGGCTGTAGCGCATCGCCTCGAGCAGGAGCGCATCGGGTCCGGAAGGGTCGGGGACAATTCCCGATAGTGCGCGCTCGACCAGGGCGGCTCGTTCTTTCAAATAGCGATCGAGTTGAAACACTTCCCTACAGGTTACAAGTCAGCCGCCGGCGCGGATGCGAGTTGCCATCCGCGAGCGGAGCGGCGGCGCCATCGCGCCCGCCGCGGTCAGTGATCGGTTCAGGACATATAGTGGCGAACCATTCGCCACGAATCCTTGAGCGAATTGCCGAACTCGAGCGCAACCGTTCCCTCGAAGCCTGAGTGCAGCTTGCAATCGCGGCAGCGGATGTCCTGCTTGGTGCGGTAGAACTCCCAATCGGTCGCGTCGTGCAATTCCTTGAAGGTCTGGTAATGCCCGTTGGTGATCAGGTAGCAGGGACCTTTCCATCCCCGCGGATTGCGCGTGACCGTGGTCCACGGACTGCACAGCAGGTCGCGCTCTCCGACCAGGTAGTCCAGGTAGATCGGAGTGTTCATGATCTTGTAGTCGTCGGCGAGGCTTCGGACCCGTTGAAACTTGTACGGCATCTCCTCTTTCTTGAGATACAGATCGTCGTTGGTCAGCACCTGGTAGTGATAGCCGGGCGACAGCAGCATCCCGTCCACGCCCAGTCCGCCGAGCATCTTCACCAACTCTTCGAGTTCTTCGGCGCTGGTCTCGCGAAAGACCGTGGTGTTGGTCTGCACGCGATAGCCTTTGTCCTTGAGCATCTTGACCATCTTCACGACGATGTCGAAGTGGCCCTTGCGATCGACCACGCGATCGTTGGTCTCGCGCATCCCGTCGATATGGATGTTGAAGCTCAGGTACGAACTCGGGGCGACCTGCTTGACGAAGCGTTCGAGCAGGATCGCGTTGGTGCAGATCATCACGTGGCGCTTCTGCTCTTCGATAAGGCGCGTGGTGAGCGGCGCGATATGCTTGTACATCAGCGGTTCCCCGCCGCAGATCGACACGATGGGCGCGCCGCACTCCTCGGCCGATGCGAGCGCTTCGTCGAGCGGCATCATGTCGCGAATCGTGTCCTTGTACTCGACGATTCTGCCGCATCCGACGCATGCCAGGTTGCAGGCGTGCAGCGGCTCCAGCATCAGCACCAGCGGAAAGTATTTCTCACCGGCGCGCTTCTTTCGGCTGATGTAGCGGCCGAGATCGATCATTTGCTTGAGCGGTACGCGCATGGGTTTCCCCGCATTCCCTCGAAGTCAGAAAATCAGGCGACAGCCTTGCCGCCATCGGAGGAGTTCTCTTCGCCAAACAGCCATTCGCTAACCATCGCGACCGCCGCATCGGGATCGAGCGGATTGTTAGCGACGAACAGATGCTCGATTAGAATTCCGTTGAGAGCTGACAGCAGAAATCCCGCCGCCGCTTCCGGACTGAACCGAACGTTGCACAACCCTTTTTGCCGGGCCCGGGCGATAAGCTCGACCAGCATGCTGCGATAGCCCGAGTAAAGCTTCAGCACCTGCTCGTTCAGCCCCTCGGAGAAATGCTGGTCGTGCAGCATCTGCGCAAGGAAGAATCGGACCGAGCTGGCGTTGTCACGCACAAACGACAGGTAGAATTCGACCAGCTTCTTGATCTGGGCGCGTTCGTCGAGAACCCCCGCCTCTTCGGCAAAATCGATGAAATAGGGTTCGAGCAACCGGTTGAGAACGGCGACGAACAACTCCTCCTTGGTCTTGAAATGCCAGAAAATCAGGGCCTTGCTGACGTGCGCTTCGCGCGCCACCTCGGACATCGAGGTCTCGTGAAAGCCGCGATTCGCAAACAGGCGCATCGCCGCCTTCAGAATCTCATCTCGGGAATCCTGAGCGCTGCGCGTGTCGGGAGAGACTGGCCTCGTCTCTGGAGTACTCATTTTCCAGCCCAGATGGGTCCTCGCTAACCTGTCGGTCAATCGTAACTTTAGCGTCATCTGAGGCAAAGTCAATACAGCCCCGTCCAATCGGTCAGTAATATGGGATTAAATCCTGGCTTCCGAACGTCCTGACCGGCGGTCAGGCGATGATCTTCGTTGCAGTTCCACGGTTTTTTGCGGATTCGCGGGCTGCGACGATAAGCGCAAGGGCATTGCGCGCTTCATCGATATTCGACCGTGCGACCCCCGAGTTGTTGCCGTCGGCGACAGCATCCCGGAACTCAGCCGCCATTCGAGCGAACCACGCGGAGTGGTACGAGTCGTCGGGAATGTCGTTGACGGCCAGCGTTTCCACTCGACCCTCACGATCGGTCACCACGATGCGCTCGTTGCCGACCTCGATCGTGCCAGTATCGCCCACGATTGTTGCCGAGGTTTTTCTTGCCTCTGCCCGCCAGGAGAGCAACGCACTGGCGAAACGGCCCGAGCCGAAGCTCACCCGCAGGTCCGCAACCTCTTCCACTCCCTCTTGATTGCTGGCGAGGATGGCCGAGATGGCGCACGGCGCTTCGCCCATCAACCACTGCATCAGGTAGAAGACGTGCCAACCATGATCGACGAGGATTCCTCCGCCCGTGGCGCCTGACGAGCGCCAGCGTCCGCCGGCTCCTCCCGCGCCGGCAGGAGCCGTCCGCAGGCGCTCGATCGAGAGCGATCTGACCGTTCCGATGCGCCCGCGGTCGAGGAGGTCGCGAGCAAGCGCATATGAGGGGGCATGTTTCCAGTTATGCACGCACATCAGGACGCGCCCGCTGCCGGCCGCCAGCGCCGCAAGTTCATCGAATTCCGCCAGCGACAGGCAAAGCGGCTTTTCGACGAGAACGTGAGCTCCCGCCTTCAGCGCCAGGCGCGCGGCAGGAGCGTGCATCGCGGGCGGGCTGGCTATATCGACGAAATCCAGCGCTTCGCCATCGAGCATCAGCTCGAGATCCTCGTAGACGCGGACATTCCTGATGAGGCGAATCGCTTCGTGGCGGCGTTCCGCTATCGGCTCATGCACCGCCCGGATACTGACGTCATCGCGCGTGAGCCATCCTGAGAGATGGGCGCGCGCGGCCACCTCGCCGAACCCGGAAATCGCACCTCGCAGTTTCATGCGGGCTCAATTGTACACTGACCGGCAATCGCGAACCGAATCACCGCTGACCGATCTCCGCGGAAGCGACTTCCCATCGGCCCGCCGCACACGCGAGCGGAACCATCGATGCACGCGATGAAGAGCGCCTTTATCCGAGCGCAGCGTAAAAGGCGTCGATTAGCGCCGCCGCCCTGGTATCAATCAGAAGCCCGTTGGCCATCTGGTTCATCGTGTAGCCGAAGCCGACTTTGGCCTGCGGGTCGGCGAAGCCGAGCGATCCGCCGGCGCCGGGATGCCCAAAGGCTTTGCGATTCGGACCGAACATCGCGCCCGGCTGCGACAGCATGAACCCGAGCGAGAATCGCGTCGGCATCTGCATCAGGACCTGGTCGGGGCCGAACGACTGCTCGGTGTAGAACCTTTCGAGTGCTTCGGGGCGCACGATGCGATAGCCGTCGATCTCGCCGCCACGCGCGAGCGCGCCGTACATCCGCGCCAGCGATCGCGCGGTGGTATGGCCGTTGGCGGCGCCGATTTCCGCCGCGCGCCAGGCGCGCGTGTTCACCACGTGGGGCTTGGTCAGGATCGGAGGATTGAGGAACGCCTTTGCGGTCGCCCCTTCGGGATCCTTCATCGCCTCCGCGAACAGGTTCGGTTCATCGGGTGCGGGGGGCGGAGAAGGGAGCAGATCGCTCACGCGCGAATCGTGTTTCGCATCGAGGCCGATGTGACAATCGAGTCCGAGCGGGCCCGCGATTTCTTCGCGGAAGTACGTTCCGAGCCCCTTGCCGGTGATACGCCTGATTACTTCGCCCACCAGCCATCCGATGGTCAGCGCGTGATAGCCGTGCTTCGTGCCGGGCTGCCACCACGGCTCCTGTTCGGCCAGCGCAGTGGCCATCGTGTCCCAATTGTAGAGCGAATCTTCCGCCAGTTCTTTTTTGATCGCGGGCAGGCCGGCGCGATGGCTCAGCAGATAGCGAACCGGCATGTCCTTCTTGCCGGCCTGGGCGAACTCGGGCCAATAGCGCGCGACCGGTTCATCCGGGTCGAGCCTGCCCTGATCGATCAATCGATGCGCGCAGGTGGCGGTCAGACCCTTGGTGGTGGAATAGACGTTAACCAGCGTGTCGCGGTTCCAGGGACGCGTCTTCTCCTTGTCGAAATAGCCGCCCCACAGATCGACCACCGGACGGCCATCGAGCACGATCGACACCGCGGCGCCGAGCTCACCGCACTTTTCGAAATTCTCGGCGAAGACCTTGCGCACGCTTTCGAAACGCTTGTCGACTTCGCCTTCGATTCTGAATTGTGCAGCCATTGTCCGCCTCCTGAGCGATTTCTCTATACACGATCGAGCGTCCGGCGTCATTGGCGCGGCCGGGCATATGACCTACACTCTCCTCATCCGCGGCAGGGAGCAATCGCGATGGCGCAGGACAAGTTCGTCGAGGCTGGCGGCCTTCGGCTTCATTACCTCGACTACGGCGGCGAGGGACGGCCGTGGCTGATTTGCATTCATGGCCTGACCGGCAATGCGCACAACTTCGATGCGCTCGCGCCTCATCTCACGCCCCGTTATCACGCGCTCTCGATCGACGTCCGCGGACGCGGCGACAGCGCATGGGGACCTCCCACCGAATACCTGCCGCAGAACTACGCGACCGATCTGACCGCGATGCTCGACGCGCTCGGCATCGCGAAAGCGACGCTCATCGGAACCTCGATGGGCGGAATAATATCGATGATGTTCGCCGGGGGATGGCCCGAACGGGTCGAGCGGCTCGTGCTCAACGATATCGGTCCTGAAATCGACCCGGCCGGAGGCGCTCGAATCGCGTCCTACGTGAGCGAAACGCCGGAAAAGTTCGCCGACCTTGCCGAGGTCGCCGCCTATTATCGACGGAACTATCCTTCGATGGCCAAGGTGCCCGAGGATGCGCTGCGCGAGTGGGCCAAATGGTCCGTCAAGCCGGTTGCGGACGGCGGGTTGACGTGGAAGATGGACCCGGCAATCCGCAGGCCGATCCGCGGCGGCACCGCCCAGCAGCGGTTTGACCTGTGGGTGCCGTTCGCGCGGATAAGCTGCCCGATTCTCGTAATCCGCGGCGCCGACAGCGACATCCTGTCTCCGCTGACGGCAAGGCAGATGCGCACGACTCACACGGATGTCACCGTGGCCGAAGTGCCAGGCATTGGCCACGCACCATCGTTGACCGAGCCCGAATCTTTGGCCGCGCTCAGCATATTCCTTCAGCTACCGTAGCGAGCGCGGCCGGCTTGATTGCTCCCGCGAGGCATCCAAAAAAGAAAGGCCGGCTGATTGGGCCGGCCCTTCCGAGTTTGCGAAAATAATCGGTTCAGCCCGCGGCTGCGCGCTGCTGGCGCTCGCCCTGCTGCTCAGTCTTTTTCGCGGAGCGCTTGCGGGGCTTCTTCGCTTTGGTTTCCTCTTCCGCGCCCGTGAACTCGATTATAGACAACGGGGCGGCATCGCCACGGCGGAAGCCGTACTTGACGACGCGGGTATAGCCGCCGTTGCGCTCCTTGAAGCGGGGGGCGATTTCGTTGAAGAGCTTCTGCACCGCCTCGTGCGATCCGACGAACGCGTATGCGCGCCGGCGCGCGGCGAGATCGTTCTTCTTGCCCAGCGTTACCATCCGGTCCGCGACGCGGCGCAATTCCTTGGCCTTCGCGTCGGTGGTGCGGATTCGTCCATGCCGAATCAGCGCCAGCACCAGATTCTTGAACAACGCCTTCCGATGCGCGGAAGTGCGGTTTAACTTTCGACCCTCATTCAGATGACGCATCGCTCTATTCCATCTATGCGCAAGTGAGCCTTCGACTTACGCCGATTCGCGGCGCTCCTGCTCCTCCCACATCCGGTCCAGCTCGCTGCGCGGGGGCAGGTTTTCCAGCCGCATTCCGAGTCCGAGGTTCATGTCGGTCAGAACCTCCTTGATCTCGTTCAGCGACTTGCGGCCGAAATTCTTGATCTTGAGCATGTCCTGTTCGGTGCGCTGGACAAGCTCGCCGATATACTTGATGTCCGCGTTCTGCAGGCCGTTGAAGGCGCGAACGGAAATGGGCAGCCCTTCGACCGGACGATACAGAAGCTCGTTGAGGGTCGGACGGGCTTCGGGCCCCTCGACCACCTGCGGAACTTCGACTTCCTCTTCAACGCCCGCGAAGATGGACATCTGGTCGCGGATCACGCGCGCGGCGTACGTGAGCGCGTCGCGCGGGGCAATCGATCCGTCCGTCCAGATTTCCAGCGCCAGACGGTCATAGTCCGTGCGCTGGCCCACACGGGCATTCGTAACGGTGAAGTTGACCTTCTTGATCGGCGAGTAGATCGCATCCAGCCGGATCGTTCCGATCGGCTCCTCGTCTTCGCCGCGCTCCGCGGCAACGTAGCCGCGGCCGCGCTTGATGACGAGTTCCATGTCGAGTTCGGCGCCCTTGTCGAGGGTTGCGATATGCTGGTCGGGGGTAAGAATCTCGAGGTTCGCGCCGCCAGTGATATCGCGCGCGGTTACGGTGGCTTCGCCTTTCACCTTGAGCGCGGCCGTGATCTGCTCGCCCTCGTGAAGCCGAACGCGGACCTCTTTGAGATTCAGGATGATGTCGGTGACGTCTTCCTTGATGCCGGGAAGGGTGGAGAATTCGTGCAAGACGCCCTTGATTCGCACCGCGGTGATAGCGAAGCCGGGCAACGACGACAGCAGCACCCGCCGCATCGCGTTGCCGATGGTGATGCCGTAGCCGCGTTCGAGGGGCTCGGCGTAGAACTTCCCGTATTGCGGGGTCAGTTCCTTTTCTTCGAATTCAACCGCTTTGGGTTTGATCAGATCGCGCCAATCGTTCTGCATAGTCACCGCTTGAGAGCTTTTTGAATTTCGCCGCGGACAGGTCCGCCACGGACCCCGCAGGCGGCTCTTTCCTCCGATTTATCGCGAGTAGTGCTCGACGATTAATTTTTCGCTTATCGGCATCGTCAGATCCGCGCGCGCCGGCAGGGCCTTGAACGTGCCGCGGAACTGCTCGCGCTCGAGCGCCATCCAGGCCGGCACTCCGCGCCGCTGCGCCATCTCGATCGCCTCGACGATCACTTTCTTCTGGCGGCTCTTCTCGCCGATGCTGATCACGTCTCCGACTTCCACGAGATAGGAGGGAATGGTCACCACCTTGCCGTTGACTTCGAAGAAGCCGTGGCGCACGAGCTGGCGGCCCTGCGCCAGGGAGCTTGCAAAGCCGAGCTTGTAAACGACGTTGTCGAGGCGCCGTTCGAGCAGCATCAGCAGGTTCTCGCCGGTAATGCCCGGCATCCGTTCCGCCAGCTCAAAATAATGCGCGAACTGCTTTTCGAGCAGTCCATAGATGCGCTTGACCTTCTGCTTTTCGCGCAGGCGGATTGCGAATTCGGAAAATCGCGTGCGCGCCTGCCCGTGCGCTCCGGGCGGATAGTTGCGCCGCTCGATCGCGCACTTGTCACTGAAGCATCGCTCTCCCTTCAGGAAGAGTTTCAATCCTTCGCGCCGGCACAACCGGCATACAGGTCCAAGATTCCTCGCCACTTCGCTGTATCCTTCCCGATGATCAGACGCGCCGGCGCTTCGGCGGGCGGCATCCGTTGTGCGGAATCGGAGTTACGTCCTTGATCGATGTGACGCCAAGGCCCGCGGCCTGCAGCGCGCGCACCGCCGACTCGCGGCCGCCGCCCGGCCCCTTGACGTGGACAATCACGCTGCGCATCCCAACTTCCGCCGCTTTCCGCGCGCACGCTTCCGCCGCCATCTGGGCGGCAAACGGCGTACCCTTGCGCGATCCCTTGAAACCAACCGAGCCGGCGCTCGACCACGCCACCACCAATCCTTGCGGATCGGTGATGGTCACGATTGTGTTGTTGAAGGTCGCGTGGATGTGCGCGACGCCCTCCGGGACCGATCGCCGAACGCGGCGGCGGCGCGGAGCGGCCGGCGCGGTACCCGCCGCCTGAGCGGCGCCCGCTGCCGGCGCGGGCTGTTTGGTTTCTTTGGTTTCGTCTGCCATCAGTATCTCGTTTCGAATAAAAGCCGTCAGTGTCGCGGCCGCGTGTGTCCGCGGCCGATTACTTTCCTATCCCTTGGGAGGCGCCTGCTTCTTGCCCGCCACCACTTTGCGCGGTCCCTTGCGGGTGCGCGCGTTGGTATGGGTGCGCTGGCCGCGCACGGGAAGACCTTTGCGATGGCGGATGCCGCGGTAACATCCGAGATCCATCAGGCGCTTGATATTCTGCTGAACCTCGCGGCGCAGATCGCCCTCGACCTCGTAATCGGAATCGATTACCTGGCGGATACGCACCTGCTCCTCGGCCGAAAGATCGTCGCTCCTGCGCCCCGGATCGACGCTGGCCTTGGCCAGAATTTTCATCGCCGAGCTGCGGCCGATTCCATAGATATAGGTGAGCGCAATCTCCATGCGCTTGTTCTTGGGCAACTCGACTCCCGCTATACGTGCCATCGGAAAAGTCCCCCTCCTAGCCCTGGCGCTGCTTGTGGCGCGGGTTGGAGCACAAGATGCGCACGACGCCCTGGCGGCGCACCACCTTGCAGTTTTTGCAGATCTTTTTGACTGACGCCCGAACCTTCATCGTTGCGTTTCCATTCCCGGTCTAGCGCTGCCGGTAGGTGATTCTGCCCCGGCTAAGGTCGTACGGCGAAAGCTCGACGGTCACTTTGTCGCCGGGGAGGATCTTGATGTAATGCATTCTCATCTTGCCCGAAATGTGGGCCAGCACCTTGTGCCCATTGTCGAGCGTCACCCGAAAAACGGCGTTCGGCAGCGCCTCCTGCACCGTTCCCATTACTTCGATTGCGTCGCCTTTAGACATTTGCGCGCTCGCTCAGAATTTCGGGCCCGTTTGAGGTGATTGCGATGGAATGCTCGAAATGGGCCGATAGTTTACCGTCCGCCGTTACCGCAGTCCACCCGTCCGATAAGATTTCCAAATCCGCCGTTCCTTCATTCACCATCGGTTCGATCGCCAGAACCATCCCCTCCTGCAGCCGCGGATTCGGCATCCCGCGCCGAAAATAGTTCGGCACCTGCGGGTCCTCATGCAGGCGGCGCCCGATGCCGTGTCCGGCGAAATCGGTTACGACCGAGTAGCCGGCCTTCTCCGCCACTTCCTGCACCGCGCGCGAGATGTCGGCGATTCGGTTGCCTACCCTCGCCTGCGCGATACCCGCGTACAGCGCCTCGCGCGTAACTCGCAGCAGCCTCATCGTGGCCTCAGGCACATCGCCGACCGGCACGGTCCTGGCCGCATCGCCGTAAAATCCCTGATAGACGACTCCGTAATCAAGGCCCACGATATCTCCGGTCTTGAGTTTGCGCGAAGACGGGATGCCGTGAACGATCTCCTCGTTTATCGACACGCAAAGCGACTTGGGATAAACCACGTCGCCGGGCTTGTAGCCCTTGAAGGCCGGCCGCGCGCCCCTTTTGAGGGTCGAGCTTTCGGCAATCCGGTCGAGTTCATCCGTAGTGATGCCCGGGCGCACGGCCGCGACCAATTCGTCGAGGACCTCGGCAACGATCTGGCTGGCGCGCCGCATGATGGCGATCTCTTCGGATGTCTTGATCGTGATCAATGGCTCATTCCGGGCTTGGCGTTGGCGGGAATCAATCCGCCCAGCGCCTTGATCATCCGGCGTTCAACTTCTTCGGGCCTTCCGACCCCTTCGATCCGGGCGAGAATTCCGGCTCCGGCGTAATAGTCCAGCAGCGGCCTGGTCGTCGCGTTATAGACCTCGAGGCGATGGCGCACAGTGGCTTCGGCGTCGTCTTCCCGCTGGTAAAGCTCGCCGCCGCACTTGTCGCATGCGTCGGGTTTGCGAGGAGGGTCGAAGATCACGTTGTACATCGCCTGGCAGTTCCGGCAGGTTCGCCGGCCGGAAATCCGTTTGACGATTTCTTCGTCCGGAACCATCACCGCCAGCACGCGGTCGATTGCGGCGCCGCGTCCTTTCAGCATCGCGCCCAGCAACTCGGCCTGCGGGACCGATCGGGGAAATCCGTCGAGGATAAATCCCTTGCGCGCGTCGGGCGCATCGAGCCGCTTTTCAATCAATTTAACAACCATTTCGTCGGGCACCAGGTCACCGCGTTCCAGGATGCCCGCCACTTTTACTCCCAGCGCCGTTTTCTCACGCACTGCCGCACGCAGCAAATCGCCGCTTGCCACCTGGGGGACGCCTGCCAACTCACTGAGCATGCGCGCCTGCGTGCCCTTTCCCGCGCCGGGAGGGCCCAGCAGTATCAGCCGCACCGCTACGCACCTCGTCGGGACTTCACTCGTCCGCGCCGCATAAAGCCTTCGTAGTTGCGGGTGAGCAGGTGGGTTTCGATTTGCGCCACCGTGTCCAGAGCCACCCCCACCACGATCAGCAGCGCGGTGCCGCCAAAGTAGAACGGCACGTTGAACCGCTCGATAAGAATCGTGGGCAGAACGCAGACCGCGCTGACATAGATCGCGCCGCCCAGCGTAATTCTCGAAAGCACCCGATCGATATATTCCGCGGTGAAACGGCCCGGACGAATTCCGGGAATAAAGCCGCCGTGCTTCTTCAGGTTGTCCGCCACATCCACCGGGTTGAATGTGACGGCGGTATAGAAGTAGCAGAAGAACACGATCAGGACGACGTAGATCAGGTCATAGATAACGCCGCCCGGCGTGAGAAACTGCGCGTAATCCTTGAGACTGGGCACAAACGCCGCAAGGGTCGCCGGAAACACCAGGATCGACGACGCGAAAATGGGCGGGATAACGCCCGACGTGTTGACTTTGAGCGGCAGATGCGACGATTGGCCGCCGTAAACTCGCCGCCCCCGCGTGATTCGCGCGTACTGGATCGGTATCCGGCGCTGTGCCGTTTCCATGTAAACGATCCCGCCGGTGACCGCCGCCGCCAAAGCGACAATAAAAATGAGCAGGAAAACGCTCAGTTCACCCTCGCGGACGAACTGCGCCGTGGTCGTGAGCGCGCTCGGAAGCCGCGCCACGATTCCCGCCATGATCACCAGCGAAATGCCGTTGCCGATTCCGCGCTCGGTGATCTGCTCTCCAATCCACATCACGAACATCGCACCCGCGGTAACCGTCAGCACGGTCATGATGCGGAAGCTCCATCCGGGGTCGAACACCACCGATCCGCCGCCCGGCGCCTGAATCTTTTCCAGCGACACGGCGATCATGAACCCCTGGATAATCGAAAGTCCGACCGTGCCGTATCGCGTGTACTGCGTGATCTTGCGCCGGCCCGCCTCGCCCTCCTTGTAGAGCTCATCGAGGTAAGGCGATGCGACCTTAAGCAGGTCGAGGATGATGGCGACGGAGATGTAGGGCATGATGCCGAGCGCGAAGACGGAAAAGCGCTCGAGCGCGCCGCCCGAGAACAGGTTTACCCATCCGAACAGGGTCCCGGATGCCGCGTCGAAGAACGAGGCGAGCGCCTGCCCGTCGATGCCCGGCGTCGGCACGGCGACTCCGATTCGATACACGGCCAGCATCAGGGCCGTAAATACGAGCCGGCGGCGCAATTCCGGGATGCGCGAGGCGCCTGAGAACCCCTCCAGCATCAGGATTTCGTCGGGGCGATAAGCTCCGCAGTGCCGCCCGCGGCGGCAATTTTATCGCGCGCGCTCTGCGAGAACGCATCGGCGCGCACGGTCAGTTTACTCTTCAACTCGCCGGAGCCGAGAATCTTTATCTTGCTACCGGCCGGGACCATTCCGCGCTGCGTGAGCAACGCCGCATCGACGGTGGTCCCATCGGGAAATTCCGCCAACTTCTCGATATTGACGGGCGCGTATTCACGCCGCCGCGTTTCGTTCTTCTGCAGGCGGCGAAACCCGCGCTTGGGCAGCCGCCGCTGCAGCGGCATCTGGCCGCCTTCGTAGCCGGGCGGCGTATTGCCTCCGGAGCGCGATCCTCTTCCCTTATGCCCGCGGCCCGCGGTCTTGCCATTGCCTGAGCCGATACCGCGCCCGACGCGCCTGGAGCGCCGAACCGATCCGGGAGCAGGCTTGATTTCCGAAAGATTCATCTAAGCCTCAATTCTGAACTTCAACCAGATGCTTCAGGCGGCGAATCATGCCCTCGACCGCCGGCGTCCGCTTGAGTTCCCGTTCGGTCCCCACCTTGCCCAGTCCGAGACCTTTGACGGTTTCGCGGACGCGGTTGTTGGTGCCGATCGGGCTTCTTACCAGTTTAACTCGAATCGTCTCGCTCATAGGAAGCGTCCTCAGGCGGCGGCAGTCGTATCCGCCGCGGCGCGGGCGCGCAGTTTTGCGATGTCCTCAGGGCTCCGCAGCTCCATCAACGCCTCGAGCGTGGCCTTGACCAGGTTGTGCGGATTCGAGGAGCCGAGACGCTTGGTGAGGATATTGCGAATTCCGGCCAGCTCGACGACCGCGCGCACGCCGCCGGCCGCGATGACTCCGGTTCCTTCCGCCGCGGGGCGCAGCACGACCTTGCCGGCGCCGAAGCGGCCGACCACTTCGTGGGGGATAGTGCCTTCGCGCAGCGGCACGCGGATAAGGCTTTTCTTCGCGCGTTCGACGCCTTTGCGGATCGCTTCGGGAACCTCGTTGGCTTTGCCCAGGCCGAAGCCGACCAGTCCGTTTTGATCGCCGGCCACCACCAGGGCGCTGAAGCTGAAGCGGCGTCCGCCTTTGACGACCTTCGCGACGCGGTTGATGTGGACGACCTTTTCTTTTATTTCGAGACCCTGCGGGTCGATTCTGTACGCCACGTCCTTCCTCGATTTCAGAACTTGAGGCCGGCTTCACGAGCCGCGTCGGCCAGCGCCTTGATTTTGCCGTGATACAGGAAGCCGTTTCGATCGAAAATCACGGATTGTATTCCGTTTGCCAGGCATTTCTCGGCGATCATCCTGCCGACCGCCTTCGCCGCTTCGACGCTGTTCCTGCTCTTAAGCCCGTCGGTCTTCTGGGTTGAAGCGGCGACCAGCGTGCGTCCGCTCGTGTCAGAGATGACCTGGGCATAGATATGATGCAGCGACCGATAGACCGACAGGCGTGGACGCGCGTCGGTGCCTCTGACGGTCTTGCGCACTCGCTGCTGGCGTAGTTCTCGTTTTTCCGCGCGCTGCAAAGCCATTGCCATACTACCCTAACCCGCCGCCGATCCGGCCGCCGCTTTGCCGGCCTTGCGGCGAATTGTCTCGGTCGCGTACTTGATTCCTTTACCCTTGTAAGGCTCGGGCGGCCGGAGCTCGCGGATCTGCGCCGCGACGGTGCCAAGAAGCTGGCGGTCCGCGCCTTCCAGAGTTATCACCACCTGCCGCTCAACCTTCGCGGTCACTCCGGGCGGAAGTTGATAGACAATCGGATGAGAATATCCGAGGCTCAGGTTGATGGCGCTGCCTTTGACCTCGGCGCGGTAGCCGACGCCGTTGATTTCCAGCACGCGGGTGAAGCCCTTGGCCACGCCCTCAGCCATGTTGGCGATAAGCTTGCGCGTAAGGCCGTGCCATGCGCGCTGCTGGCGGCTGTCGCCGGGCCGCTTCACGCTCAGTTCGGAGTCCTTAATCTCCACGGCAAAGCCCGGCTGAAGCTTCATCTCCAGCTTGCCCTTGGGGCCCTCGAGGCGGACGGTTTCGCCCTGGACCTGGGCCTTCACGCCTTTTTCGAGCTTTACCGGCAATCTTCCTATACGTGACATCGATCGTTACCTGTCACCACACGCGGCAGAGAATTTCGCCGCCCACGCGCTTGCGCCGCGCCTCGCGCCCGGTCATCACGCCGAGCGGGGTCGAGACAATCTGCACGCCCATCGCTCCGCGGGTGCGGCCGATTTCATCGGCGCCGGCGTAGCGGCGCACGCTCGGGCGGCTTACACGCTGAATTCCGCGGATAACCGGTTCGCGTGACGCCGAGTAACGGAGTTTCAGGACGAGCTTGCGCTTGGGCGCCTCGCCACCCACCTCGACGCCGTCGAGGAAACCCTCGGCCATCAGGACGCGGCAAATCGCCTCGCGGATTCGCGAATGGTCAACGATCAGTTCGTTGAACCGCGCGCGCATCGCGTTGCGAATTCGGGTCAGCAGCTCTGCGATCGGATCGGTCTGCGACATCTTAGGTTCTCTCTACCAGCTTGCCTTGATAACGCCCGGGAGGTGTCCGCGATGAGCCAGTTTGCGCAGGCAGAGCCGGCACATCTTGAAGCGTCGATAATAAGCGCGCGCGCGTCCGCACAGGGGGCATCGATTGTAGCGGCGCACCTTGAATTTGGGCTCGCGCGTCGCCTTGATTTTGAGGCACTTCTTCGCCATCGCCTACGCCTGGGCGGCCACCGCCGCCTTCTCCTCGCGCTCCGCCTGTCCGCGGAACGGCATCCCGAGCGCGCGAAGCAGCATCAACCCTTCGAAATCGCTGCGGGCGCTGGTGGTAATTGAAATCGTAAGTCCTTTTACCTTCTCGACCTTGTCGAGGTTCAGTTCCGGAAAGATCGTATGCTCGCGCAGGCCGAGCGAGTAATTGCCGCGGCCGTCGAACGCCTTGTCGCTCACGCCGCGAAAGTCGCGCACGCGCGGCAGGGCCACGGAGACCAGGCGGTCGAAAAATTCCCACATCCTCTCCCGCCTCAGCGTCACCATCACGCCGATCGGCATCCCCTGGCGCAGCTTGAAGTTGGAGATCGCCTTGCGGGCGCGGGTCAGCACGGGTTTCTGCCCGGCGATTTGGGAAAGCTCCTCGACCGCGGCATCGAGTATCTTCACGTTCTCGCGCGCCTCGTTGAGCGCCATGTTGATCGTGATCTTCTCGAGCCGCGGCACGCGCATCCGGTTTTCGATCTTCAGCTCGCGCATCAGCGCCGGCGCGACTTCCTGTTCGAACTTGACGCGCAGGCGCGCGGGAATCTTCGGCTCGGGCTCGCGCGGTTTGGCTTCCGCGGCGGCCGTCTCCGGCGCCCGCCCGGCGGCCTTTCCGCCCTTGTCCGGCCGCTTCTGCTTCTGCGGCTTTTCCGTCTTTTCCGCCATCAGTCGTTACCCACTGCTTCGCCGCATCGCCGGCACACCCGGGACCGCTCGCCGTCCTGCGCGATTTTCACGCCGAGGCGCACCGGAGCGTTGCAGCGCTCGCAGAAGAACATCACGTTTGAAATCTGAATCGGCGCTTCCTTCTCGACGATTCCGCCGGGGCTTGCGGCGCCGCGCGGCTTCGAGTGGCGTTTGACGATATTGAGCCGCTCGATCACGACGCGTCCGTCGTCCGGCAGCACGCGCATCACCTTGCCGGTCTTGCCGCGGTCCTTGCCCTTTACGACCATCACGAGGTCGTTCTTGCGAATCTTGTATTTGGCCGCCGCCCGCGTGGTCGCCATCACAACACCTCGGGGGCGAGCGAGATAATCTTCATGAACTTCTTAGCCCTGAGCTCGCGCGCGACGGGACCGAAGATACGGGTGCCAATCGGCTCGTGCTGATTGTCGAGCAGCACGGCTGAATTCCCGTCGAACCGGATATAGCTTCCGTCGCCGCGGCTGATTTCCTTGGCGGTGCGCACGATCACCGCGCGCGTCACATCGCCTTTCTTCACCTTCGCGTTCGGGATCGCCTCTTTCACCGCGACCACGATTACGTCGCCCACCGTGGCATAACGGCGGCGCGAGCCGCCCAGCACCTTGATGCACATCACTTTGCGGGCGCCGGAGTTATCGGCCACATCGAGCACTGTTTGGGTCTGGATCATCGCCCCTTGAACCTCAGCCCGCCGCGCGCTTGAGAACCTTGCTGACCCGCCATCGCTTGTTGCGCGAGAGCGGACGCGACTCGATTATCAGCACGCGGTCGCCCTGGCGGCACTCTCCGCGCTCATCGTGCGCCATGTACCGTTTGCGGCGGCGGACCCGCTTGCCGTAGAGCGGATGCTCCACCAGGCGGTCGACCTGCACGACCACGGTCTTGGTCATCTTTGCGGAGACTACCGTTCCTTCGCGCCGTTTAATTCGCTCGCGCATCGCTTCCCTTCGCATCCGCGGCAGTTTTCTGCCTGATCACGGTCAAAATTCGCGCCAGCTCGCGCCGCGCCTTGGTCAGCGTGGCGGAGTTGTCAAGCTGATTGGTTCGCAGCTTGAGTTTCAGCCGGAAAACTTCCTCGCGCGCCTCGCGCTCCTTGACCCGCAAGTCGCCGGCGTTCATCTGCCTGAGTTCGTCAAGCTCCAAGGGCCGCCTCCTCGCGTTCGATCACGATCGTCTTGATCGGAAGCTTGTGCGCGGCAAGACGCATCGCCTCGCGCGCGGTGGCCCGGTCCACCCCTTCCATCTCGAACAGGATTCGTCCTGGCCGCACCACCGCCGTCCATCCTTCCGGAGAGCCCTTGCCTTTACCCATCCGGGTTTCAGCGGGCTTTTTGGTGAAGGGCTTGTCGGGGAACACCCGGATCCAGACGCGGCCGCCCCGCTTGATATGGCGGGTCAGCGCGACGCGGGCGGCTTCGAGCGCGCGCGCGTCAACTCGCGCGGTCTCGGTCGCCTTGAGCCCGTAGTCTCCGAAGGCAAGGGTAAGTCCGCGCGATTCGGCCCCGCGGACGCGCCCTTTCTGGATCTTGCGATATTTGACTTTCTTGGGTGCGAGCATGACTTACTGTTGCTGCGCCGCCGCGCCGGATCGTTTGGCTTCAGCTTCCGAATGGGTCAGGATTTCGCCGCGGAAGATCCAGACCTTGATTCCGATGACTCCGTAAGTGGTGCGCGCTTCGGCAAATCCGTACGCCACGTCGGCGCGCAGCGTCTGCAGCGGCACCCGCCCCTCGCGATACCACTCGGCGCGCGCGATTTCCGCTCCGCCGAGCCGTCCCGCGACGTGAACTTTCACTCCCTGCGCCCCCATCCGCATCGCCCGCGTCACCGCCTCTTTCATCGCGCGGCGGAACGCGACGCGCCGCTCGAGCTGGAGCGCGATATTTTCCGCGACGAGCTGGGGATCGAGATCGGGCCGGCGCACTTCGTGGATGTTGATGAAGGCTTCCTTGCCCTTCATCATCTTCTGGATGTCGGCCTTGAGCTTGTCGATCTCGACGCCTTTCTTGCCGATCACGATTCCCGGCCGCGCGGTGTGAATATTCACCTTGGCCTTATTGGCCATCCGCTCGATCTCCACCTTGGAGATTCCCGCGTGATAGAGCCGCTTCTTGATGAAGTCGCGCAGCTTGAGGTCTTCATGCAGCAGCGTGGTGTAGTCGTGGCTGGAAAACCATCGGGAGTCCCAGCTTTCGATGATGCCGAGCCGAAGCCCGCGCGGATGTGATTTCTGACCCATAGATGCCTCAGGCTGCGCGTTCGTCCACCACCACGGTAAGGTGGCTGGTGCGCTTGAGAATCGGCGTTGCGTGCATATGCGCGCGCGGCAGCGATCGTTTCCAGGTCGGCCCCGCATCCGCAATCGCCCGCTTCACGTAAAGCTTGTCTTCGTCCACGTTCTGCTGGTCGCGCGCGTTAGCCACCGCCGCAAGCAGCGTCTTGGCGACGAAGCGCGCGCCCTTCTTGGGGGTGAATTCCAGAATAGACAGCGCCTGTCCGACCGGCTTGCCGACCACCAGATTGCAGACTAGCCGCAGCTTTTGCGGCGAGATGCGGATGTAGCGGCTTCGCGATAACATTTCCATCGTCGTCGTGCCTACGCTTTCGGAGCCGCCGGCGCCGAGCTCTTCACCTCGGCCTTGCGGTCGCCCGAATGGCCGTGGAAGGTCCGGGTCGGAGAGAACTCTCCGAGCTTGTGGCCCACCATGTTCTCGGTGCAGTACACCGGCACGAACTTATGGCCGTTGTGCACCGCGAACGTAAGCCCGATCATGTCGGGCACGATCATCGAGCGGCGCGACCAGGTCTTGATGATCCGCTTGTCGCCCGCCGCGGAGGCCGCTTCGACCTTTTTCTTCAAATGCCCGTCGAGGAACGGGCCTTTCTTGAGCGATCGCATCTTCCTTTAATGCTTCCCGCTTTAGTGCTTTCCGCGCGGCCGCCGGCTCACGATATATTGATCCGACGGCTTCTTGCCGCGCGTCTTGTATCCCTTCGTCGGCATCCCCCACGGCGACTGCGGATGGTTGCCCTTCGAGCGTCCTTCGCCGCCGCCATGCGGATGGTCAACCGGGTTCATCGCGATTCCCCGCACGTGACCGCGCTTGCCGAGCCATCGCGAACGTCCCGCCTTGCCAATCGAAATATTTTCGTGGTCGAGGTTGCCGACCTGGCCGATCGTCGCGCGGCAATCCGCCAGCACCATCCGCTGCTCGCCAGAGGGCAGCTTGAGCAGCGCGAACTTTCCCTCTTTCGCCATCAACTGCGCCTGCGATCCGGCTCCGCGCGCGAGCTTCGCGCCGGCTCCGGGCTTCATCTCGATCGCGTGCACGATGGTGCCGACCGGAATATGGCGCAGCTTGAGCGCGTTGCCGGGCTTGATGTCGGCCTGCTCGCCCGACTCGACCTTGTCGCCGACCTTGAGCCCCTCGGGCGCCAGGATGTACGACTTGACGCCGTCGGCATAATGCAGCAGCGCGATATTCGCGGATCGGTTCGGATCGTATTCAAGGGCGGCCACGCGGGCCGGAACACCGTCGCGGGTGCGCTTGAAATCGATAAGCCGCAGGCGCCGCTTATGTCCGCCTCCGCGATGACGCGTAGTCATCCGGCCCAGATTGTTGCGGCCGCCCGATCGCTTGACCGGTTCGAGCAGGGCCTTCTCCGGCTCCTTCTTGGAAAGGCCGGAAAAATCGGCCACCTGCATGAACCGCTGGCCGGGGGTGCGCGGATTCAGTTGGATTACCGCCATGTCAGTTGCGCTCCGCTAAACTCCCTCAAAAAACTCGATCCGGTCGCCTTCCTTGAGCGTGACGTAGGCTTTTTTCCAATCCGCCTTGCGGCCGCGAATGACTCCGCGCCGCCGCTCTTTGCCCATGAAATTGGAAGTGCGAACTTTAAGCACCGTCACCTTGAAGAGCTTCTCGACCGCTTCGCGCACCAGGTCCTTGCTCGCTTCGGACCGGACGCGAAACACGACCTGGTTGGACTTCTCACCCGCCAGGGTGCCTTTTTCGGTGATGACCGGGGAAACGATTACGGCTTCGAGATTCATCGGGCATCTCCCGCCAGGCGCTTTTCGATTTCGCGCGCCGTCGCCTCGGTCATCACGAGCTCGTCATAGTTAAGCACGTCGTAAACATTCAGCCCGGCCGCGAGCAGAACCTTGTGACTGGCAAGGTTGCGGGCGGCGCGCTGGAACTGAGCGTCGTTTTCCCCCAGCACCACGAGGGCATGCTTTACGCCGAGCTTTTCCAGCGCGGCTTTCGCAAGCTTTGTCCTGGGTTCCGGCAGGGCGAGAGATTCGACCACGAAGACCTTGCCTTCGCGCGCGCGGGCCGACAGCGCGAGGCAGAGTGCGCGGCGCCACGCCTTTTTTGGAATCTGGTACGAGTAGTCGCGCGGCTGCGGCCCGAAGATCGTGCCGCCATGCCGCCATAGCGGCGATCGGGTGGATCCCGCGCGGGCCCGTCCCGTCCCTTTTTGCCGCCAGGGCTTGCGGCCGCCGCCCGAGATAAGTCCCCGGGTTTTGGTCGCCGCGGTTCCGGATCGGCGGTTGGCAAGCTGCATTCGCACCGCGTCGTGCAGAAGGCTGCCGTCGCCGTCGCGGCCAAACACCGCTCCCGCGAACTCCGCCTCGCCGGCCCGTTCCTGGGCCGATGAGTAGAGAGGGAGCTTTACCGGAGCCAATTGCGCGTTCTGCTCAGGCATTGACCGCCACCACGTTAGCTTTGCGCCGCGGCCGCGCCGCGTGCTTCACGATAACCATCGCGCCATCCGGTCCGGGCACCGCGCCCGCCACCGCAATCGCGTTGTCTTCGGAGAGAATTTCCACGATTTCGAGATTCAGCACCGTCACGGTTTCGTTACCCATCTGCCCCGCCATCCGCAGCCCCTTGCGCACGCGGCCGGGGAACGACCGGTTACCGATCGATCCGCCGTGGCGGAAGTACTCGTGGGTGCCATGGGTGCCGGGGAAGCCGGCGAAGTGATGGCGCTTGATGACTCCGGCATAGCCGTGCCCCTTCGAAACGCCCTGCACATCGACCTGCTCGCCCGCCTTGAACACGTCGCCGACCGCGATCGCCTGGCCGAGCGCAAGCTCGCCATCGCCAAGCTTTCGGAATTCGACGGTCCTGGCGCCGGGAGCGACGTTGGCCTTTTTGAAATGCCCGCGCTCGGCGGAGGTGACACGGCTCAGTTTTTTCCTGCCCCAGGTCACCTGCACGGCGTCGTAGCCGTCGGTGGGAGCGGTTTTGAGCTGGGTGACGGTGCACGGGCCGACCTGGACGACGGTCACCGCGCGCACGCGACCCTGCGCGTCCGCCACCTGCGTCATCCCGAGCTTTCTGCCGATAAGTCCGCTAAGCATCGGTCCTACTCGAGCTTGATTTCCACGTCCACGCCGGCGGCAAGATCGAGCTTGCCGAGCGCGTCGATTGTCTGTTGAGTCGGCTCCAGCACGTCGAGCAGCCGCTTGTGCGTGCGAATCTCGAAATGCTCGCGCGACTTTTTGTCAACGTGCGGAGAACGGTTGACGGTGAAGCGCTCGACCCGGGTGGGCAGCGGAATCGGTCCCGCCACCCGGCCGCCCGTGCGCCGAATGGTATCGACGATCTCGCGCACCGACTGATCGAGCAGGCGGTAGTCGTACGCCTTGAGACGTATGCGTATCTTGTCGTTCATCCTGAATGCCGCGCCCGATAATCAAGCGCCCCGCTTCCGTTCGCTCCTACTTTTCAATCTTGGTGACCACGCCCGAGCCGACGGTGCGGCCGCCCTCGCGAATCGAGAAGCGCAGCCCCTCGTCCATCGCGACCGGCGTGATCAGTTCGCCCTTGATATTGATGTTGTCGCCCGGCATCGCCATCTCGGTCCCCTCGGGCAGGGTGAGGACTCCGGTGACGTCGGTGGTCCGGAAGTAGAACTGCGGGCGATAGCCGTTGAAGAACGGGGTATGGCGTCCGCCTTCTTCCTTGGTAAGGACATAAACCGAGCCCTCGAACCTGGTGTGCGGCGTAATCGACCCCGGAGCCGCGAGCACCTGGCCGCGTTCCACTTCCTCGCGCTTGATGCCGCGCAGCAGCACGCCGATATTGTCGCCGGCCTGCCCTTCATCGAGCAGCTTGCGGAACATCTCGACGCCCGTGACCACGGTCTTCTGCGTGTCGCGGAAGCCGACGATTTCGACTTCGTCGCCGACCTTCACCTTGCCGCGGTCGACGCGTCCGGTGACGACCGTGCCGCGTCCGGAAATCGAGAACACGTCCTCGACCGGCATCAGGAAGGGCTTGTCGACTTCGCGCTGGGGCTGCGGGATGTAGCTGTCGACCGCGTCCATCAGTTCGAGGATCGGCTTGCAGTTCGGGCAATCGTCCTTGCCGCATCCGCAATCGAGCGCCTTGAGGGCGCTGCCGCGGATAACCTTGGCGTCGTCGCCCGGGAAATCGTAGCGCTTGAGCAGGTCGCGCACTTCGAGCTCGACCAGATCGAGCAGCTCGGGATCGTCGACCATGTCCACCTTGTTCATGAACACGACGATCGCGGGGACTCCGACCTGGCGGGCGAGGAGGATATGCTCGCGGGTCTGCGGCATCGGGCCGTCATTGGCCCCGACCACGAGGATCGCGCCGTCCATCTGCGCCGCGCCGGTGATCATGTTCTTGATGTAGTCGGCGTGGCCCGGGCAATCGACGTGCGCGTAGTGGCGCTTGGTGGTTTCGTACTCGACGTGCGCGATTGCGATCGTGATGCCGCGCTCGCGCTCCTCGGGAGCCTTGTCGATCTGGTCGAAGGCGGTGAACTGGGCAAGCTTGCGCGCGGCCAGCACCTTGGTAATCGCCGCGGTGAGAGTCGTCTTGCCGTGGTCGATATGGCCGATCGTGCCGACGTTCGCGTGCGGCTTGGTTCGCTCAAATTTAGCCTTGCCCATGGTCTTTCCTCCGAAATTAGGCCGGTATCTTTCCTTGCAATATTCAGGCGCGCGCGCGAGTCTGCTCGCTTTCGGTATTGCGCGCGGTAAGTTCCTCGAAAATGTTCTGCGGCACGGGTTCGTATGCCCCGAACTGCATCGTGTAGTTGGCGCGTCCCTGCGTCATCGAACGCAGTCTTGTCGCATATCCGAACATGTTGGCCAGCGGAACGCGCGCCTCGATCACCTGGGCGCCGGCGCGGCTTTCCATGTCCAGGATCTTTCCGCGCCGCGAGTTGAGGTCGCCGATCACGTCGCCCATGAATTCCTGCGGCGTCACCACTTCCACATCCATCACCGGCTCCAGCAGGATCGGATCGGCCTTCTCGCATGCCTCCTTGAAGGCCATCGAACCCGCGATGCGGAACGCGATTTCCGACGAATCGACTTCGTGATATTTCCCGTCCGTAACGGTCGCCCGAATATCCACCATCGGATATCCCGCCAGCACCCCGTTCTCCATCGCTTCCTTCACGCCGTCTTCGACCGACGGGATGAAGTTGCGCGGGATCGAGCCGCCCTTGGTGCCGTCGACGAACTCGAAGCCGCCGCCCTTCTCCATCGGTTCGATCCGGAGATCGACGACGCCGAACTGGCCGTGGCCGCCGGTCTGGCGCACGAAGCGGCCTTCGGCTTCGGATGCGCGGCGGATGGTCTCGCGGTAGGCCACCTGCGGCTTGCCCACGTTCGCATCGACCTTGAACTCGCGCAGCATCCGGTCGACGATAATCTCCAGATGCAGCTCGCCCATCCCGGCGATCAGCGTTTGCGCGGTTTCCTTGTTAACGCTCACGCGGAACGAGGGATCTTCCTTCGCCAGCTTCTGGAGCGCCTCGGAAAGCTTTTCCTGGTCGGCCTTGGTCTTGGGCTCGATCGCGATCTGGATGACCGGTTCGGGAAACTCGATCGATTCCAGAATGATCGGATGGCCCGGGTCGCACAGCGTATCGCCGGTGGTCGTGTCGCGAAGTCCGACGGCGCAGATATCGCCGGCGTACACCTCGGAGATCTCCTCGCGCTTGTTCGCGTGCATCTTGACCAGCCGGCCGATTCGCTCGCGGCGGCCCCTGGTCGAGTTGAACACTGAAGCGCCGCTTTCGAGCCGGCCCGAGTACACGCGGATAAACGTCAGGGTTCCGATGTACGGATCGGTCATGATCTTGAAAGCGAGCGCGCTGAACGGCGCGTCGTCGCGCGGCGGACGCTCCTGCTCCTTGCCATCCACCATTCCCTTGACCGGCGGAAGGTCCAGCGGCGACGGCAGATAATCCACGACCGCATCCAGCATCGGCTGCACGCCCTTGTTGCGAAACGCCGATCCGACCAGCACCGGCGTTATCGCCATCTTGAGGGTCGCGGCGCGAATCGCCGCCTGGATTTTTTCAGGCTCGGGCGACTTGCCTTCGAGGTACAGCTCCATCAGATGCTCGTCGTGGTCGGCGAGCGTCTCGATCATCTTGTCGCGATAGCCGGCCGCCTTTTCCTTGAGTTCAGCCGGTATCTCCTCGACCTTGTAATTGGCGCCGAGGCGGTCTTCGTCCCAGACCAGCGCGCGCTGATTGATCAGATCGATCACGCCGGTGAATTTGTCTTCGGCGCCGATCGGAAGCTGGATCAGGAGCGGCGTCGCCTTCAGCTTCTCGCGCATCTCTTCGACCACGCGCTCGAAATCCGCGCCGACCCGGTCCATCTTGTTGATGAACGCGATGCGCGGCACGCGATACTTGTCGGCCTGCCGCCATACGGTTTCGGATTGCGGTTCCACGCCTCCGACCGCGCAGAACACCGCCACCGCGCCATCCAGCACGCGCAGTGATCGTTCGACCTCGATCGTGAAGTCGACGTGGCCGGGGGTGTCGATGATATTGATGCGGCAATCGCGCCAGAAGCAGGTGGTGGCGGCGGAGGTGATGGTGATGCCGCGTTCCTGCTCCTGCACCATCCAGTCCATCGTCGCGGTGCCTTCGTGCACCTCGCCGATCTTGTAGTTGATGCCGGTGTAGAAGAGCACCCGCTCGGTGGTGGTGGTCTTGCCGGCATCGATGTGGGCCATGATGCCGATATTGCGCACCCGTTCTATTGGTGTGGTACGAGCCATTTACTCAAAACTCGTTGATTACCAGCGGTAGTGCGCGAACGCCCTGTTGGCATCCGCCATCCGGTGAGTGTCTTCGCGTTTCTTGACCGCGCCGCCGCGATTCGCCGCCGCTTCCAAAATCTCGGCCGCCAGCCGCTCTTCCATCGATTTCTCGCCGCGCCCGCGCGCCGCCGTCACCAGCCATCGCATCGCCAGCGAGTTGCGCCGTACGGGGCGCACCTCGACGGGGACCTGGTAGTTGGCGCCGCCGACCCGGCGGGAACGCACCTCGACCGAGGGGCGGACGTTATCGAGCGCCTTCTTGAAAACGGCCAGTCCGTCTTCCTTGGCCCGCTCGGCCACCAGGTCGAGCGCGCCGTAAAAGATTTGCTCCGCGACCGACTTCTTGCCGCGTTCCATCACCACGTTCACGAACTTGGCGACCGTGCGATCGTGGAATTTGGGGTCCGGCATTACTTCGCGGACGCGTGCTTGTCCCTTGCGCGACATAAACCCTTACTTCGGCTTCTTCGAGCCGTATTTGGAGCGTCCCTTGCGCCGCTCCTGCACGCCGATTGAATCCAGCGTTCCGCGGATTACGTGGTAGCGGACCCCGGGAAGGTCGCGCACGCGGCCTCCGCGGATAAGCACCACCGAGTGCTCCTGCAGGTTGTGGCCCACGCCAGGAATATAGGTATTGACCTCGATTCCGTTCGACAGCCGCACACGCGCCACCTTGCGCAGGGCGGAGTTCGGCTTCTTGGGCGTGGTGGTCTTCACCTGCGTGCACACGCCGCGCTTCTGCGGCGATCCTTGCAACGCGCGCGCCTTGATCTTGAAGCGTTTCTTGACGCGCGCCTGGCGGATAAGCTGGTTAATCGACGGCAAAGTCAGCTCCGTTCGTTGCTCTCTTCGGTTCCTTCATCACCGCGCTCGTCGGCCCTGCGCTTTCACTCGGAAAACTTGCGGTGCACGCTTCGCGCCGCAGTTTTTCCCGGGTTTGCGTCAGGCAGGTAACGCGGTGTTCAAACAAACCCCCCAAGGGCGGGAAGTGCCCTTGGGGGAAATACAATTATGTACGCGCGGGCTTAGTGCGTGTCAATCTCCGGCGGGTGCCGCAGCCCCCTCGAGGCCCGCCTTTTCCAGCTCTTCGGCCTCCGCCCCGCCCTCAACCTTCACTTCCATCCGGTTGTAGGAGGACAAGCCGGTTCCGGCCGGAATCAGGCGTCCCATAATCACGTTTTCCTTGAGTCCGATCAGCCGATCGACCTTGCCGTTGATGGCCGCCTCGGTCAGCACTCTGGTGGTCTCCTGGAACGACGCCGCCGAGATGAAGCTCTCCGTGGACAGAGAGGCCTTGGTGATGCCGAGCAGGAGCGGTTCGGCGATGGCCGGCTCTCCGCCCTTCTCGAGCACCCGGGCGTTCTCTTCGTCAAAGCGCCATTTCTCGACCTGGTCTCCGACCAGAAAATCGGTGTCTCCGACTTCCTTGATCCTGACCCGTCTCAGCATCTGGCGCACGATCGCTTCGATATGCTTGTCGTTGATGCGCACGCCCTGGAGCCGGTAAATCTCCTGGATTTCGTCCACCAGGTATTTCGCCAGCGCCTTTTCGCCGAGAATCGTCAGGATGTCGTGCGGGTTCGACGATCCCTCCATCAGCGGCTCGCCGGCCTTGATCATGTCGCCTTCGTGCACGCCGATGTGCTTGCCCTTGGGAATCAGATACTCGCGCGGCTCGCCCACCTCGGGCGTAACGATCAGCTTGCGCTTGCCCTTGGTGTCTTTGCCGAATGAGACCTGCCCGTCGATTTCGGAAATGACCGCGAACTCTTTCGGCTTGCGCGCCTCGAACAGCTCGGCCACGCGCGGCAGACCGCCGGTGATGTCCTTGGTCTTGGTGGTCTCGCGCGGGATTTTCGCGATAACGTCGCCCGCCTTCACTTCCGTGCCTTCGGTCACGTTGATATAGGCTCCGACCGGCAGGAAGTAGCGAGCGTACAGGTTGCTTCCGGGAATCTTCGCGGTCTTGCCGGCCGCGTCCTTGATCGAGATGCGGGGGCGGACGTCGAGATCCTTGAACTCGACGATAACGTTGGAGCGCGCGCCGGTTCGCTCATCGACCCGCTCCTCCATCGTCTTGCCTTCGATGATGTCGCCGAACTTCACCACGCCGTCGACTTCGGTGATGATCGGTGTCGTGTAGGGATCCCATTCGGCGATCAGCTCGCCCGCCTTGACGTGCTCGCCTTCTGACTTGCGCAGCTTGGCGCCGTACACAAGCGGGTAGCGTTCGCGCTCGCGCTCGCGGACATGTCCGTCCTCGCCCTTGACCTGGGCGGCGACGACCACTTCTCCATGCCGCGTCATCACGATTAGAGTACCGTCGCGCCCGGGCACGGTGTTCACGTTGTGCAGCCGCACAACGCCTTCAGTGCGCGCTTCCAGAGTAGTCTGCTCGGCGCGCCGGCTGGCGGTACCGCCGATATGGAAGGTGCGCATCGTGAGCTGCGTGCCGGGCTCGCCGATCGACTGCGCGGCGATGATTCCGATCGCCTCTCCGAGATCGACCAGATGGCCGCGGCCGAGATCGCGCCCGTAGCATCGCACGCACACTCCGCGCCGCGACTGGCAGGTCAGCACCGAACGGATCTTGATCCTTTCGATGCCCGCGTCCTCGATCTGCTTGACCTTGTCCTCGTCGATCATCTCGTTGGCGCGCACCAGCACTTCGCTGGTGAACGGGTCATGCACGTCTTCCAGCGCCACGCGTCCGAGCACGCGGTCGCCGAGCGCCTCGATGACCTCGCCGCCTTCCACCAGCGGCGTCATCTCGATGCCGTCGAGAGTGCCGCAGTCTTCCTCGGTGATAATCGAATCCTGGGCCACATCGACCAGCCGCCGCGTGAGATAGCCCGAGTTGGCGGTCTTGAGGGCGGTGTCGGCCAGTCCCTTGCGCGCGCCGTGGGTCGAGGTGAAGTATTCTCCGACCGTGAGTCCTTCGCGGAAGTTGGCGGTAATCGGGGTTTCGATAATTTCGCCCGACGGCTTCGCCATCAGTCCGCGCAAGCCCGCAAGCTGGCGAATCTGCTGTTCGGATCCGCGGGCGCCCGAGTCGGCCATGATGAAGATCGGGTTGAATGACGGACCCGACACTTCCTTGCCTTCCTTGTCCTTGCCGAACACCTGGGTCGAGAGGCCCTTGATGACGGCGCTGCCGATTTCGTCCTGAACCTCGGCCCAGATATCGACGACCTTGTTGTACCGCTCGCCGTCGGTGATAACGCCGTTGTTGTACTGTTTCTGGATATCGCCGACCTGCTTTTGCGCGTCTTCGAGAAGCTGCGCCTTTTTGGCCGGGATCACCATGTCCTTGATCGAGATCGAGATTCCGGCCCGGGTGGCGAACTCGAAGCCCACGTCCTTGAGCTTGTCGGCGAAAATGACAGTGGCCTTGTTGCCGGCGCGCCGGTAAACAACGTCGATCAGATTGCCCAGTTCCTTCTTCTTGAGAGTCTTGTTGACCTCGGCGAACGGGACTTCGGGCGGAACGATCTCGTACAGCAGCACCCGGCCCACCGTGGTTTCAACCCGCTCGTGCGCGGGCGCCGTCCTGGCTACCTTCGCGCGGCCGTCACCTCCCGCCACGTCGGCCGCAGCCGGCGCCATCCGGACGGTGATGCGCGCGTGCAGATCCACCTCGCCGTGGTCGTACGCGATGCGCACTTCCTCGGGGCTGGCGAAGAACTTGCCCTCGCCTTTGGCGAGCGGGCGTTCGCGCGTCATGTAGTAAAGGCCCAGCACCATGTCCTGGGTCGGCACGATGATCGGTTTGCCCGAGGCCGGCGACAGGATGTTGTTGGTGGACATCATGAGCGCGCGCGATTCGACCTGCGCCTCGATCGACAGCGGCACATGCACCGCCATCTGGTCGCCGTCGAAGTCGGCGTTGTACGCGACGCAGACCAGCGGATGAAGCTGGATGGCCTTGCCTTCGATCAGCACCGGCTCGAAGGCCTGGATGCCGAGTCGATGGAGGGTCGGGGCGCGGTTGAGGAGCACGGGATGCTCGCGGATGACCTCGTCGAGGATATCCCAGACATCCTTGCCCTCTTTTTCGACCATCTTCTTGGCGCTCTTGATGGTCGTGACGTAGCCCTTTTCTTCGAGCTTGTTGTAGATGAAGGGCTTGAACAGCTCGAGCGCCATCTTCTTGGGAAGGCCGCACTGATGCAGCCGCAGCTCGGGGCCGACCACGATGACCGAGCGGCCCGAGTAATCGACCCGCTTGCCGAGCAGGTTCTGCCGAAAGCGTCCCGACTTGCCCTTGAGCATGTCGGACAGCGACTTCAACGGCCGCTTGGAAGGTCCGGTGATCGCGCGGCCGCGCCGCCCGTTGTCAAACAGCGCATCCACCGCCTCCTGCAGCATCCGCTTCTCGTTGCGGATGATGATATCGGGGGCGTTGAGCTCGATGAGCCGCTTGAGGCGGTTGTTGCGGTTGATGACGCGGCGATAGAGGTCGTTGAGATCGGAGGTCGCGAACCGGCCGCCGTCCAGCGGAACCAGCGGGCGCAGGTCGGGCGGAATCACCGGCAGGATCGTCAGTATCATCCATTCGGGCTTGTTGCCTGAATCGCGAAACGCGTTGACCACCTTGAGGCGCTTGGCCACCTTCTTGCGCCGCGCCTCGGAGCTGGTCGCCTTCATCTCGGCGCGCAGCTCTTCGGCGAGCTTGTCGAGTTCGAGCTGCGACAGCAGCGAGCGGATAGCTTCCGCGCCCATGTCGGCCTTGAAGCTGTCGCCGTACTGTTCGCGCGCTTCGCGGTACTTGCGTTCGGTCAGAAGCTCCTTGGCCTGCAGCGGCGTCTCGCCCGGATCGGTGACGACGTAGCACTCGAAGTACAGGACCTTTTCGAGCTCTTTGAGGGTCATGTCGAGCAGGGTGCCGATTCGCGAGGGGAGCGATCGCAGAAACCAGATGTGGGCGACCGGCGCCGCCAGGTCGATATGGCCCATCCGTTCGCGGCGCACCTTGGACTGGATAACCTCGACGCCGCACTTTTCGCACACGACGCCGCGATGGCGCATGCGCTTGTACTTGCCGCAGTTACACTCGTAGTCCTTGGTCGGGCCGAAAATTTTCGCGCAAAACAGCCCGTCGCGTTCCGGCTTGAAGGTCCGGTAGTTGATGGTCTCGGGCTTCTTTACTTCGCCGTGGGACCACGACCGGATCATCTCCGGCGACGCGATCGAAATCCTTATCGCGTTGAACGCAAGCGGATTCTTGGGCTTCTCAAATACGCCAAAGAGATCTTCCATCCCTCGATGCTCCCTTGCCTTCGCTCCCTAGGCTCGCTCAGGCTCTTCAAGCAGCTCCATGTTGAGACACAGCGATTGGAGCTCCTTGACCATAACGTTGAACGACTCGGGCAATCCTGGCTCGAGTGTGTTCTCGCCTTTCACAATCGCTTCGTACATCCGGGTCCGCCCCGCCACGTCGTCCGACTTGACGGTGAGCATCTCCTGCAGCGTGTAGGCGGCGCCGTATGCCTTCAGCGCCCAGACTTCCATTTCTCCGAGCCGCTGGCCTCCGAACTGCGCCTTTCCGCCGAGCGGCTGCTGCGTGACCAGGCTGTACGGGCCGGTCGAGCGCGCGTGAATCTTGTCTTCCACCAGATGGTGCAGCTTCATCATGTACATCACGCCCACGGTCACCGGCTGCTCGAACTCGAGCCCGGTGCGCCCGTCGTAGAGCTTGCACTGGCCCTGCTCGGGCAGTCCCGCCCGCGTGAGCATCTGGAAGATCTCTTCTTCGCGCGCGCCGTCGAAAACCGGCGACGCCACATGAATTCCGGCCGCGGCCTTCGCCGCGAAGCGATATACGTCGCCGTCGGAAAGGTTGTCGATGAACTCGTGGATGTCGCGGTCGGGATAGGCCTCCTTGATATGCCGCTTGAGCTGCGCGACCGACACGCTGGAGCGGAGATCCTGCTCGATCCGCCGCCCGAGCTCCCGCGCGGCCCATCCCAGATGCGTCTCCAGGATCTGTCCCACGTTCATGCGCGACGGCACGCCGAGCGGGTTCAGCACGATATCGACCGGAGTGCCGTCCGCCAGCCGCGGCATGTCCTCTTCGGGCAGGATGCGGGAGAGGACGCCCTTGTTGCCGTGGCGTCCGGCCATCTTGTCGCCCACCTGGAGGCGATGCTTGATGGCGACGAACACCTTGATCATCTTGATCACGCCCGGCGCGAGTTCATCGCCGGCCTTCAGGCGCTCGATCTTGTTACCGTAGTGCTGCCGCACCGTTTCGACGTTCACATTCATCGCGGCGATCGCTTGCGACGCTTCCGCCTGGGCGGTTTCATTCTCGACCCTGAGCTGTCCCCACAGCGATGGCGGCAGCTCTTCGAGCTGATCGGGATCGAGCACGTCGCCCTTGGCGAGAATCTGATGGCGGTTCTCGGGGTCATCCGACATCACGCGCGCCGCGAGCTTCTTGCCGCCCAGAGCGCGCTTGAGCTTGCGCAGGGTTTCCTGCCGGATGATGCGGATTTCCTCGGCTTCGTCCTGCTTGAGCCGCTCCGCCTCGAGGGTTTCGATCTCCTGGGTGCGATCGTCCTTGGCGACGCCGCGGCGCGAGAACACGCGCGCGTCGATCACGGTGCCGACCACGCCGGGCGGAACGCGCAGGCTGGTGTCGCGCACCTCGCCCGCCTTTTCGCCGAAGATCGCGCGCAGCAGCTTTTCTTCGGGCGAAAGCTGCGTTTCACCCTTGGGCGTGATCTTGCCGACCAGGATATCGCCCGGACGCACTTCCGCGCCGATCCGGATGATGCCGCTGGTATCGAGATCCTTGAGCGCCTCTTCGCCGACATTCGGAATATCGCGCGTAATTTCCTCGGGCCCGAGCTTGGTGTCGCGCGCGATGCATTCGAACTCCTCGATATGCACCGAGGTGAACAGGTCTTCCTTGACCACGCGCTCGGAGATCAGGATCGAATCCTCGAAGTTGTAGCCGCCCCACGGCATGAACGCGACGAGCACGTTGCGTCCCAGGGCAAGCTCGCCCATGTCGGTCGATGGGCCGTCGGCGAGCACGTCGCCGGCCTTGACTTTCTCGCCCTTCACCACGATCGGGCGCTGGTTGATGCAGGTGTTCTGGTTGGAGCGCTGGTACTTGATCAAGTTGTAGATATCGACGCCGGGATCATGTCCGTCGCGCGCCAGCTTCTCGGCCCGAACCACGATCCGTTCCGCATCCACGCTCTCGACCGTGCCGTCGCGGCGCGCCACCACCGTGACGCCCGAATCGCGGCCGACCGTCTTTTCGAGGCCGGTGCCGACCAGCGGCGCGTCGGTCTTGAGCAGCGGCACCGCTTGGCGCTGCATGTTCGATCCCATCAGCGCGCGGTTCGCATCGTCGTTTTCAAGGAACGGAATCAGCGACGCGGCCACGGAGACGAGCTGGTTGGGCGACACGTCCATGTACTGCACGTCTTCGGCGCGGACCACGGTGAACTCGCCGCCGATTCGCGCCGACACGAACTCGCTGGTGAAGCGGCCGTGCGCGTCAATCGGCGCGTTGGCCTGCGCGATCGTCTTTTCCTCTTCGTCCAGCGCCGACAGGTAAACGATTCGATCGGTGACCCGGCTGTTTTCGACCTCGCGATACGGCGTCTCGATAAAGCCAAAATCGTTGACCCTGGCATAGGTCGAGAGCGCCGCGATAAGTCCGATATTCGGGCCTTCCGGCGTCTCGATCGGGCAGACGCGGCCGTAGTGGGTCGGATGAACGTCGCGGACCTCGAATCCGGCGCGTTCGCGGGTGAGTCCGCCGGGACCCAGCGCGGAAAGCCGCCGCTTGTGCGCGATTTCCGACAATGGGTTGGTCTGGTCCATGAACTGCGAGAGCTGCGAGGAGCCGAAAAACTCCTTGATAACCGCGCTTGCCGGTTTGTAGTTCACCAACTCCTGCGGCATCAGCGTCTCGATATCCTGCAGGCTCATCCGCTCCTTGATCGCCCGCTCCATCCGGACCAGGCCGATGCGGAACTGGTTCTCGACCAGCTCGCCGACCGCGCGCACGCGCCGGTTGCCCAGATGGTCGATGTCATCGACCTGCCCGATGCCGTTTTTCAGATCGACCAGGTAGCGAACGACCTCCAGGATGTCCTCGCGGCGCAGGGTGCCTTGTTCGAGGGGCACGTCGAGCTTGAGCTTGTGGTTAAGCTTGAGCCGCCCGACGCGGGACAGATCGTAGCGCTCGGGGTTGAAGAACAGATTGTTGAAGAAAGTGGTCGCCGTCTCGACGGTCGGCGGATCGCCGGGACGAAGCCGCCGGTAGATTTCGATGATCGCTTCCTGCGGAGAGCCGAGTTTGTCCTGCGCGAGTGTAAGCCGCAGCGGGCCGCCGCCGGGCTGATCCTCGGTGAACAGCACCTCGATCTTTTTGACGCCCGCCGCCTTGAGCTTCTCGATGGTCTCCTCGCTGAGCTCCTCGTTGCACTGCACGAGGACCTCGCCGGTGTCGGGATTGACGACGTCGTGAGCCGACACGCGGCCGATGACTTCCTCGGGCGCGATTGGGACCTCGGAGATCTTCGCCGCTTCCATCTGGCGGACGATCGCCTTGTTGAACTTGCGGCCCTCGCGCGCCAGCACTTCGCCGCTTTTGGGATCCTTCACGTCGCGGCTGACGCGCTGTCCCAGAATCTGGTCCGGGATGAACTGTTTGGCGTAGCGCGCGCCGTCGAGGACGATGACATCCTTCTTGTAGAAGTAGTTGAGCAGGTCCTCGGTCGTCATCCCGAGCGCGCGCAGCAGGACGGTGGCCGGAAACTTGCGCCGCCGATCGATCCGCACGTACAGCACGTCGCGCGGGTCGAACTCGAAATCGATCCAGCTTCCGCGATACGGGATGATGCGCGCGGAGTAGAGGAGCTTGCCGCTGGAATGCGTGCGTCCCTTGTCGTGCTCGAAGAACACGCCGGGCGATCGATGGAGCTGGGAGACGATTACGCGCTCGGTGCCGTTGACCATGAAGGTTCCGTTCGGCGTCATCAGCGGAATCTCGCCGAAGTAAACCTCCTGTTCCTTCACGTTCTTGATCGAACGGCGTCCCTGCTCGACGTCCCAGATGACGAGCTGAATCTTGACCTTGACGGGCGCGGCAAAAGTCATCCCGCGCTGATGGCATTCCTCGACGTCGTACTTGGGCTCGCCCAGCTCGTAGCTGACGAATTCAAGCGAGGCGGTTTCGTTGAAATCCTTGATCGGGAAGACCGACTTGAACACCGCCTGCAATCCGACTTCCTGGCGCTGGTCCGCCGGCACCCCGTGCTGCAGGAACTCGTCGTACGATCGCTTCTGAATCTCGATCAGATTCGGAATATCGATGATCTTCTTGATTTTGCCGAACGAACGGCGCACGCGAAGATTGCTCGTTACCTGCGACTGCTGAGCCATTACTTACTCCGCCCTGTGCGCGCCACTGACGCGGACGCGCGAAGCGTTAAAAGCCGAAGGCGCAAGGGTATTCCCCGCGCCCACGGCATCGCCGAAAAAGCCGTCTGAAATCTCCCCCCGCGCGGGCCCATCGCCGCGCGAAAACCGGAGATTTTCCGACCGGTAGTCGTGTCGCAAAAAGCCTGTTGCTCCTACTTGAGCTCCACAGTGCCGCCGGCCTCTTCCAGTTTCTTCTTGAGGTCTTCGGCCTCCGCCTTACTCACGCCTTCCTTCACCGGCTTCGGTGCGCCATCGACCAGATCCTTGGCCTCTTTGAGACCCAGGCCCGTGATTTCTCGCACCACCTTGATCACCTGAATCTTCTTGTCGCCCGCGCCCGTCAACATGACCGTGAACTCGTCCTTCTCGGCTGCCGGGGCAGCGGCCGCGGCGCCCGCGGCAGCGGGTCCGGCCGCTACCGCCACCGGGGCGGCGGCAGACACGCCGAGCTCCTGCTCGAGTTCCTTTACCAGGGCAGCCGCTTCCATCAGGGAAAGATTCTTCAGGTAGTCTTTCACCTGATCGCGGCTGAGCTGTCCTTCTGACATCGTAGGTTTCTCCTTATCGTCGCTTCCGGGGGCGGATGTGGGAGCGCCCCGAAATCATCTCTTGTTCCTTGAGCGTTGCCGTTTATCTGCCGGCCGGCGCCGCCTCGGCGCCGGCGCCGTTCTTCTTGCCAATCGCGTCGATCGCCCGCGCCAGCATCGAGCCCGGCTCATTGAGCAATCGGACCAGGCGCGTCGCCGGGGCCTGCAGGAGGCCCAGAAGCTGCGCCATCACAACTTCCTTGGGCGGCAAGGTCGCGAGCGCCTGGACCTCATCGGGGCTGAGGGGCTTTCCGCCCAAAACGCCGCCGCGAATTTTGAACTTGTCGCCGAGATCTTTGAATCCGGCGACGGTTTTGGCGATTTCGACCGGATCCTCGAAGCTCAGAATCAATCCGACCGGGCCGCCGAGCTGGTCGGCCAGCGGAGCGTAACTGGTTCCTTCGACCGCGCGGCGCACGAGCGTATTTTTCGCGACCCGCATCTCGCCGCGCGCTGCGCGCAGCTTGCGGCGCATATCGGCGGACTCGCCGGCGGTCATACCCTTGTATTCAGACACCAGTGCGAGGTTTGCGCGGCCGAAGCGGGCTCGCAAATCTTCCACCAGCGCGGTTTTTTCTTCCTTCTTCATCTGAACCGACCCTGACTCAGCGCGCGAAAGTTACGCGGCGGCGGCCACCGTCCTGGCTGCCGAAGCGGTATCGACCCGGACTCCGGGGCCCATCGTCGATGACACTGCCACGCTCTTGATGTAATTGCCCTTGGCGCTTGCGGGCTTGGCGCGGATGATCGCGGCCAGCAGCGCGTGCGCATTGTCGAGCAGTTTCTGCTCGCCGAAACTCAGCTTGCCGATTCGCGCGTGCACCACTCCCGCCTTGTCGACGCGGTAATCGACCTTGCCGGCCTTCACTTCCGAAACCGCTTTGGCCACGTCGAAGGTGACCGTCCCGACCTTGGGATTGGGCATCAGTCCGCGCGGACCGAGAATTTTTCCGATCCGTCCGACCTGCGCCATCATGTCGGGGGTTGCGATCACGCGATCGAATTCGAGCCATCCTTCTTCCTGGATGCGCTTGATAATCTCGTCGCCACCGACGAAATCCGCGCCGGCCTCCTTGGCCTCGCGCTCCTTTTCGCCCTTGGCGATAACCAGCACGCGGGCGATCTTGCCGGTTCCGTGCGGAAGGACGACGGTGCCACGGACGTTTTGATCGGCCTGGCGCGGATCGACGCCGAGGCGGACCGCCATCTCGACGGTTTCATCGAATTTGGCGATCTTGTTCTCGGTCACGAGGCGGACCGCCTCTTCGAGCGGGTAGCGCTGCTCGCGATCGATTTTTTTCTGCGCTTCGCGATATTTCTTGCCTGCCATCGCGGATGATCCCCTAATCCTGAACTTCGATTCCCATCGAGCGCGCCGTGCCGGCAACCGTGTTGATTGCGGCTTCGAGATCGGCGGCGGTCAGGTCCTTGAGCTTGGTCCTGGCGATCTCCTCGACCTGCGCCCGCGTCACCTTGCCGACCTTGTTCTTGTTCGGGGTGGCGCTGCCCTTTTCGATTCCGGCGGCCTTGAGCAGCAGAATCGAAGCGGGCGGAGACTTGGTTACGAAGGTGAACGATCGGTCCGCGTAGACCGTGACGATCACGGGGATGACGAGTCCCTGCATGTTCTGCGTCTGGGCGTTGAAGGCCTTGCAGAACTCCATGATATTGACGCCGCGCTGGCCGAGCGCGGGGCCGACCGGCGGCGACGGGTTCGCCGCACCCGCCGGAATCTGCAGCTTGATCTGACCGACTACTTTCTTAGCCACTGTTTAAGCTCGTTCGCGAAAGCCTCTCACCATCGGGCGAAAGGCGATGTCAGGACTTTTCCACCTGCACAAAGTCGAGTTCGACCGGGGTGGCGCGGCCGAAGATCGAAATCAGCACGCGCACCTTGCCTTTGTCGGGCTTGACCTCTTCGACGGTGCCGTTGAAATCCTGGAATGGCCCGTCGACAACCTTGACCGACTCTCCGACTTCGAAGAGCACTTTAGGCTTGGGCCTGAGCGCTCCCTCTTCCATCTGTTGCTCGATGCCGAAGACCTCGGATTCGGGGACCTCGGGGGGATGGGTTGAATGGCCGACGAAGCCGGTGATCTTCGGAGTGTTCTTGATAACGTGCCAGGTTTCATCGTCGAGGATCATGTTCACGAAGATGTAACCCGGGAAAAACTTGCGCGAGGCGATTTTGCGCTGTCCGCCCTTGCCCAGTTCCTGCACGCGCTCGACCGGCACCAGCACCTTGCCGATTTTGTGTTCCATATGCAGGGCGCGCACGCGCTCTTCGAGCGCGGCCTTGGCCTTGTGCTCGTAGCCCGAGTACGTGTGCACCACGTACCACTTCATGCCGTCGGACCGGGAGCTATCTTGCGTCATTCTAGTGGGCTCACTCGGGGACGGAACCTGTTGCGCGCCGTGCTGCATCTCTTTGATTCCATCCCGTCGCTTAGCTCAGCAGCGCTCGCACAATACGCGTCGCGCCCAAATCAACCAGCCCCAGCCACAGCGCCATCACAAACGAAAGAGCCACGACGACAATCGTCGCCTGCATGGTCTCCTTGGGCGAGGGGTAGTGGACCTTCGAAAGCTCGGTCCAGGATTCCTGGATAAAGCTTACGCCCTGGTTGAGGTAACTTTTTAGACTATCCATTTGCGTAATCTCATACAAGGGACGCTGGATGGCGGGTCAGGCAGGATTCGAACCTGCAACCCTCGGATTTGGAGTCCGATGCTCTGGCCAATTGGAGCTACTGACCCTCGCCGTGCGGCTGCCCCTGCGCCTGACCGTCTCTAGCTTATCTTGGTTTCCTTGTGCAGCGTATGGCTGCGACAGCTCGGACAGAATTTCTTGATCTGGAACTTCTCGGTCTGCTTCTTTTTGTTGCGCGTCGTCATGTAGTTGCGCCGCTTGCAACCATCGCACGCCAGTCCAATTATTTCCCTGATTGCCGCCATGATACTTCTTCATCCGTGGCACAGGACCCTGCCCGTGCACTTTTTTTCGTTTGTAAGCCCACGACGGGAATCGAACCCGTGACCTCTTCCTTACCAAGGAAGTGCTCTACCGACTGAGCTACATGGGCCCGCTGTTGCGCGTTCGTCGATAATCCTCGCGGTTCAGCATTGAGTGGAGCGGGAAACGGGACTCGAACCCGCGACCCCGAGCTTGGAAGGCTCGCGCTCTACCAACTGAGCTATTCCCGCTCTCCGGACAAATATTTCTTGGTGGAGAGGGGAGGATTCGAACCTCCGAAGGCATAAGCCGGCAGATTTACAGTCTGCTCCCTTTGGCCACTCGGGAACCTCTCCGCAAGGCCACCTTCCGAGCCAAGCCGATGGCCAGAATCGAACTGGCAACCTACTGATTACAAGTCAGTTGCTCTACCTTTGAGCTACATCGGCAAACGACGCTTAAAGTCGCAACGGTATTCGGATGATACCACATAGTCAAGAACGAACCGAACCGTTCGGAAATGAAAACAAATCGACGGGCCGCGGGCGCGGACAGAACTACGTTTTATCGTACGCGCCTCCGCTGTACCTCAAACAGCGCCACCGCCGCCGCCACCGATACGTTCAAAGATTCCACCTTTCCCCGCATCGGAATCGACACCACGAAATCCGCCGCCTTTCTGACAATAGGGCGGATGCCCTCCCCTTCCGATCCTACGACGATCACCAGCTTGCGACTGGTGTCGAGTTCGTAGATCGACACCTCACCGCCCGGCGCAAGCGCGGCAATCCAATAGCCCGCCTCTTTCAGCATCTCCAGCGTCCGCGCGACGTTCCCGCATCGGGCGATCTTCAGATGCGCCCACGCTCCGGCCGACGATTTGACCGCCGCGGGAGTGATTCCAACCGTGCGATCGCGCGCCAGGACGATTGCTTCGACTCCGGCGCATTCCGCCGACCGGATCATCGCGCCGAGATTGCGCGGGTCGGTCACCCCGTCGACCAGCACGATCGGGTCCGGTTCGGCGCGCACCAGTTCGTCGAGATCGGCGTACTGATAGTCGCGCATGATCGCGGCGACGCCCTGATGGCGCGCGTTTTGCCCCGTGATTCTGGCAATCTCCTCCTCGCGTACGCTCGCGATACGGCCGCCTGCCCCGCGCACGCGTTCGATCTCGCCGCCAAATCGCCGCTCGTCGCCCGCGCGCACATACAATGTCGCAATCGAGTCCGGCGCGGCCGCGACGAGTTCGTGCACCGGACCGGCCCCGAATACAACCTCGGGGCCATCGCGATGCTCGCGCAACGCGCGATGCGCTCGCGATGCATCGGGCGACCGCTCCGTTGCGCTGCGCCGATGCTTGTCGCGAAACTGTTTCATCGGATCAATCCTGGTGTTTCCGAACCCTCGTCTTCAGGTCATCATCTCGTGCGAAGGATGACGGGACATCCTTCGTCGAATGCGCATCCACCCATCCAAGCTTAGCAGGCTGTTGTGAAAAACCCTCCAACGTTTAAAATCGTATAATTGGTCCGGTCCTCGTGAGCACAATTGAGATTGCCTTTTCCCAAAATCACCATCCTGGACCGCTACGTCGCGTGGGAAGTACTTGCGCCCTTTTTGATGGGAGTGGGCTTGCTCACTTTCGCGCTGGTCACCGGACGCCTGGTCAAACTCACCGAGATGGTGGTGAACCACGGCGTCACGGTCGGCGAGGTACTCGGCCTCATCGCCTACATTCTGCCCGCGTTTCTGGAATTGACGCTTGGGATGGCGGTGTTGCTGGGAGTGCTGCTCGGCTTCGGGCGGATGTCGAACGATCAGGAGATGACGGCGGCGCGGGCGTGCGGGGTAAGCCTGTACCGGATCGCGGTGCCGGTGATGGGGGTGGCGCTGGTAGTTTATGCGATCGCGACCTGGTTTGCGTTTTCGATTCGGCCCTGGGCCAACCAGCAGCTTGAAGATCGGCTCTATTACCTGACCCGGAGCAAGGCGACGGCGGGATTGCGCGAGAAGGTTTTCAACGATGACCTTCCGGGAATCATGGTCTATGTCGATCACGTTTCCGATGACGACGGGACGCTGCATGGCGTGCTGATTTCCGATTCCCGCGATCCGCATCAGCAGACGACGATCGTCGGCAAATCCGGCATCGTGCTGCCCGACCAGAAAAGCGGCGGCACCACGCTGCGCCTGTTCGACGGCTCCATCTTCGGAACCGATTCGCGCCGAGACCAGAGCCATGTCACCAGCTTCAACATCTACGACCTGACCATCCGTCCCAAGGAATCCGCGGCAAGCTCGGATCGCGATCCCGAGGAGCTCTCTTACGCCGATCTGAAGGATCACATCGCGACCCAGCGGGCGGAGGGCAAACCCGACTACGAAGCTGAAACTGAGCTGGCCTCAAGATATACCGTGCCGCTGGCGACGCTGTTGTTTGCGATGCTGGGAATTTCGCTTGGGTTGAAGCCCGCGCGGGGCGGACATTCCGAACGTTTCGGCGTGGCCGTCAGTCTTTTTTTTCTGTACTACGGCCTGATGCGGGTGGGACGCACGCTTGCGGAACGGGGCCGGCTCAACCCTTTCATCGCAATGAGCATCCCCGACCTGGTTTTTGTTGTGCTCGCGGTCTGGCTGTTTGTTCGGGCCGCGCAGGACAAGGGCAACCAGGGCCGCGGGCCGGGCGACGTCATCTGGGATGTCGTCGAGCGTTTTCAGAGGAGCCGTAAAGCCGCATGAGCCTGCGCCCGCGCCTTTCACCGGTGATGGACCGGTTTCTGGCGGGCCAGTTTTTCGGCCCGTTCATGGTCTGCACGGCGGCATTCACCGCCGCCTATCTGCTCGGAGACATGTTCGACCGCTTCAATGATCTCATCAAGTACGGCGGCCTCGGACTGATTGGCCTCGAGTATTTCGCGCTCAAGATTCCGCTTATCGTGTCGCAAATATTGCCGGTGGCGTGTCTGGCGGGTGTGCTGCTCGGTTTCGCGATTCTGAACCGGTCAGGAGAGGTTCTGGCCTGCCAGCAACTCGGAATCAGCCGGCTCGAAATGGCTATTCCGGTGATGTTCGTCGCGGCGCTCGTCACCGCCTTTCATTTCGCGCTCAGCGAGACGGTGGTTCCGCATGCGACGCGCGAGGCGCAGTACCTTTACCACGTGGAAATGAAGAAGCGGCAGTTGCAAAGCGTGTTCTCCGACAAGCGCATCTGGATACGCCTGCGCAACGGCTTTGCTTCAGCGGACGCTTACGACAAGGGCAAAAAAGAGCTGCAGGGCCTCACGGTTTACCGAATCGGCGAAGACTACTCCGTCAAGGACATCGTTTACGCCGCCCGCGCGGTCTGGAACGGCAAGCAGTGGGTCCCGACCGAGCTGAAAACCTTTTCACTCGATCCGAATGGCGACGTAACCCAGACCGGGGCGGACCGGCTGAGGCTCGGACTCAAACCAGCGGACTTCTCGATTCTTCGCCTCGACCCTGACGAGTTCAGCCTGTGGGAGCTCGATGATTACATCGCAAGCCTGCAGCGCAAGGGACTTGACCCGGGCGGTTACATCGTCGATCGCGATCTCAAGTACGCGATGCCGGTATCGTGCCTGATCATGGTGGCGCTGGGGATGGCATTGAGCCTCGACCCGCTGCCGCGCCATCTGAGCCTGGGCCGGAGCTTCGGCCTCGCCATCGCGATCGGTTTCGGCTACTGGCTCGCGTTCGGAATCACCTCCTCATTCGGACGCTCGGGCCTGATGCCGGCGTGGACCGCGGCGTGGCTCCCCAACGTGATGTTTTCACTTATCGCGCTGTCAATTTTCCTGTTCGGCGAAGAGCGCTGACCCCGGCGCGCTTCCCCCGCGGAGGGGAAGCAAAAGCCAAGGCATTTTGAGGATCGAGGCCGCTTGCGCCCCGTCCGGATGCCTTGCCGCGCGCGGGGCGTCCTGCCTACGATCCTTCTGTGGCCGCCCTCGAAGCCGTCGTTCTGCAGTCAATCTCGCCCTGGGACCTGCTCGGCCTTGAGCTCTATTTCCTGGACACGGTTGCCGCGCGCCGCACGCCGCCTCAGCTCGTCATCTACTCCCTTGCGGGAAGGCTGGTCTCGATCGGACGCTATCATCTCTTTGGCGGACCACCCGAGCGCGAGGGAACAGGCGCGATGCGCCGGCTCACGGGCGGACGCGCCGTGGGGGGCGGCGATGGATGGGTCGGGCTCGCTTTGATCGCGCCGAGTTGGAGCGCGATGCTGCCCGAGCGCGATGCGAATCTCAAGCCCGACCAGGTGATGAACCGCTACGCGCGCGGCGTTCTGGCCGCGCTGCGCTCGCTCGGCCTGGAATGCTTTTATCCGGGCCGCGACGCGATCACGATCGACAGGCGCGAAGTTGCGATGTGCAGTTTCGAGTCGGATGCCTCCGGTGCGCTGCTGTTCGAAGTCTCGCTCGCGGCCGATCGCGGGATGGAGGAACTGAGCCGCGACCTGGATCGCCTCGATGCCGAAGGCTCGGTGCCGTCCGCCGTTCACGGCCCCGATTCCTCGACCACGCTGAGGCGCGAACTTCATCGCGAGAGCGCCTTCTCCGAAATCGCGCGGGCCTTGATTGCGGGTTTCTCGCAAATGTTCGGAAACGTGCGGGAACGAGAGCTGGCGGCCGGGCAAAAGCTTGAGGGCGCTCATCGCGGCAGGGAATTGCAATCGATCCACTGGCTGAACCGCGCCACCAGCGGCTCGCACTACAACCGAATGGGACGCGTTGCGGGGCAACTTGGCCAGATCGAAGCGCGGCTCAGGATATCGGGCGACAATCGTATCGAGCGTCTGTTGCTGAGCGGCGACTTTATCGCGAACTCGCGGGCGATCGGCGCATTGGAGGCGGCCCTGGAAGGCCAACCACACGACCTGCCGGCGGTGTCGCGCGCCGTAACGAAAGTGTTTTCCGCCAACGGCAACTTCATTCTCGGGGCCGGCGAGTTGTCCAATCTTGTTCGACTGATCGCGAACGCACAATGAACACCAGGCGAGAGGGCGATGCACGGATGGCCGCGCTTTTATCGGCGGCGCCGGAGCTTTGCCTGAGCGCGCTGGCTGGCATAATCGAAAATCCCCCCGCCGAGCTTTCCGCTGGCGCCTTCGACGCAATCGCGCGCTGCTTTGCGGCCCCAAGCAAGACGATTCGGCGGCGCGCCGCCGACGCGCTCGCGGCGGTTGCGCGCCACAACCCCGCCACCATCGAGCAACTTCGCGCGCTTCTTTCCGATGCCGACCCGCGGATGCGTTTCGGCGCGGCGTACACGCTCGGCTCGCTCGGCGGGGCCGCGCTGAGCCTCGAAGCCGCTTCCGTCCTGTGCGAGGCGCTGGGCGACAGCGACGGCGACGTACGATGGGCGGCCGCCGATCTGCTGCTGCGATGCGCCGAGATGCACGGCGAGAGGATCCACGCGGATCTAATCGCGCTTGCGCGCTCCGACAACGCGGCGGCGCGCAAGATGGCCCTTTACTGCATCCGCGATCTGCGCGCCGGCCGCGACGAAGCGCTGGAAGCCGCCCGCGCCGCGGTTGCCGATCGCGATACTCACGTCCGTCTTGCCGCGCTCGCGCTGCTTTCGGCCTGTTTCGGCGGCAGCGAAACGGCGGCGGCGCTGATGATCGAGCGGCTTGAATCGGACTCCGACCGCGGGGTTCGCCGCGCCGCGGCGGCCGCGCTGGGCAATGCCGGATGCCGCTCGGCGCGCGCGATCGAAGCGCTCAGGCGGGCCGGCGCGCAGCCGGAGGACTCCTCGCTGGCGCGCGCGGCGCGCACCTCGCTGGATCGGATAACAAGGAGTTGATGTGCCATGGCCGCGAAGTCGATCGAACAGTTGTCGCATCCAGCCGTGCGCGAGTTTCTGATCGCCGAGCGCGTCGCCCGGATGGCCACGGCGGGCAAATCAGGCGAGCCGCACGTCATTCCGATTTGCTTCTGGTTCGACGGAGCCCGCTTCTACTTCGCGATAGACGAAAAGCCCAAGAGCCGAAGCGGCCTGGCTTTGAAGCGGATGCGCAATATTGCCGAAAATCCACGCGTCGCGATAATCGTCGATCACTACGAAGACGACTGGTCGCATCTCGCTTACGTTATGATTCGCGGATCCGCGCAGGTGGTCGATGACAACGAGGAATACATGCTCGCGCTCAGAAACCTGCGCGACAAATACCGTCCGTACCGCACGATGCCGCTGAGTCCGGACCGCAACCCGATCGTTCGTATCACTCCGGATCGCGTCAACACCTGGGGCGGCCGTTTTCGTTCGGCGGGCGGCGCGCAGGAAGGCCGATGAACGCGCGCATCGCCGAGATTCAGGACGCCCTGCGAGAAGCCGCCCTCGACGGATGGCTCTTCTACGACTTTCGCCTGAGCGATCCGATCGCGTACCGCGTGCTCCAGCTTTCCGAGCATGGCGCGACGACTCGCCGATGGTTCTGCTTTGTGCCGGCCAGTGGCAGGATCCGCACGCTGGTCTCCGCCGTGGAAGCCCATCGGCTCGATTCGCTTGGCGCGGACGGAATCGTTTACCGGTCATACGCGGAGATGGCGGCGGGGGTGCGGAGCATCCTCGCGGGCGCCCGGCGCATCGCGATGGACTATTCGCCGAAAGCCGCGATTCCCTACGTCTCGCGCGTCGATGCGGGCACGCTCGAAATCGTTCGATCGACCGGGGTTGAAGTCGTGTCTTCCGCCGATCTGGTCCAGCGCTTCGAAGCGCGCCTCACCGCAAGCCAGCTCGCGGGCCATCGGCGGGCGGGAGCCGCGCTGGGCCGCGTAGTCGGCGAAACATTTGGCGAGATCGCGCGATGCGCGCGGCGCGGACAGGCGGTGACCGAATTCGCAATCCAGCGGTTCATGATGGATCGGATCGCCGCCGCCGGGCTGACCACGGCCGAACCGCCGATCGTCGCGGTCAACGCGCACAGCGCCGATCCGCACTTCGGACCCTCACGCGAAAACTCAAGTCCGATCCGCGCCGGCGACCTGGTGCTTCTCGACCTGTGGGCCAGGGAACTCGACCCCGATGCCGCCTACGCCGATATCACCTGGACCGGATTCGTCGGCGAGACCGTGCCGGACGAGCCCGCGCGAATCTTCGAAATCGTAGCTCGAGCCCGCGATGCCGCCGTCCGCCTGGTAAAGCAGCGCATCGACCTTGGCGCGCCCGTCCACGGCCACGAAGCGGACCGCGCGGCCCGCGAGGTGATCGCCGGCGCCGGTTTCGGCGCCATGTTCGTGCATCGCACCGGCCATTCCATCGGCCGCGAAGTGCACGGGATGGGCGCGAACCTCGACTCCCTGGAGACCGAAGACCATCGGATGCTGATCGAGGGAACCTGCTTTTCGGTCGAACCCGGAATTTATCTTCCGGGCAGGTTCGGAATTCGCAGCGAACTCGACATGACGATCGAAAACGGCCGCGCCGAAGTGAGCGCTCCGGAACCTCAGCGCGAAATCGTCCCGATCCTCGCGCGTTACCGCGAGTGACCCGCGCCGGTCCGGCTGTAAAGAGACCTCGTGATTCGGACGGTAATTTTCGACCACGATGCGATCTTTTGCGCGGATGGCAGTCTCTGCCGCGGCGCCGATGGGTTCATTCGCGCATGCGCCGTTCGCTTCCCGCTCCTGCTCACATCCGCGGCGGCGCGTGCGGATGCCGAGAAGCTGCTTGGCAGGAATGAACTCGCGCCGCTGTTTCTCGACATCCTGACCGCCGCCGAAGTTGAAAACCCAAAACCGGCTCCGGACCTCCTGATCGCAACACTGGGGCGAATTGGTTTTCTGCTTCGCGATCGGAATCCGGTCCAGCCCGGTGAATGCCTGGTCGTGGAAAGCTCGGGCACTGGAATCGAAGCGGCCCGCCGCGCGGGCATGCGTTCTCTCGCCGTCACCCATCATGCCGCCGCGGAGCTGGGCGGCGCGGATTTCGTGCGATCTTCATTCGAGGCGGCGGATCTGGATGACATCCTGCGCCGCTGCAGGGCATAGCCGGCTTGCCACGTCATCCGGCGCCCTCGCGTGATAGACTCTCTTCGCGATGCCATCGGGGATCCAATATCTGGTTGGAACGGCGTCGTGGACCGACCCAACCCTGGTTAACTCCGACACCTTTTATCCGTCATCGCTAAAGACGGCCGAAGACCGCCTGCGGTTTTACGCATCGCAGTTCAACGTGGTCGAAGTCGACGCGAGCTATTACACGCTGCTCTCGGAAAGAAATGCGCGGCTATGGGCCGAGCGCACCCCGCCCGAGTTCGTGTTCGATATCAAGGCGTTTGCGATGCTCACGCAGCATCCCGCCGAGGTCGCGCGGCTGCCTCTCAATCTGCGCGAGATGCTCACCGAAAAGCAGCGCGCCGAGGCTCGCGTCAGGTATCCGTCGAAGCAGATGCTCGACACCGCGTTCTCGATGTTCCATGGATCGCTGGCTCCGCTTCGGGAAGCCGGCAAGCTCGGGATGCTGCTGTTTCAGTTTCCGCCCTACTTCACGCGCAAGGCGTCGAATTTCGAATATATCGCGAGCCTGCCCTCGCGGCTGCCGGGCGACTCGATTGCCGTCGAATTCCGCCATCGCAGCTGGCTCGCAGAGGAGCGCCAGAAGCGCGAGACGATCGATTTCCTGCGCGCGAACGGCCTCTATTACGTCTGCGTCGATGCGCCCGAAGTGTCCACCGCTATTCCTTCGTTTCTCGAAGTCTCCGGGCCCGAGGCCTATATCCGTTTCCACGGCCGCAATCGCGAGAACTGGAACGCGCGCAACATCAGCGCCGCCGAGCGCTACAAGTATCTTTATTCCGAGCGCGAGCTGGCCGAATGGGCGGACAAGATCAGGAAGATCGGAGGCATCTCGCGCGCCCACGTCATTTTCAACAATTGCTATCGCAACTTCGGAATCATGAACGCGACTACGATGCGCGCGATGCTGGCGCGTCCCGACTGAACCGCCGAGCATACCCGGACCCATTGCGCGCGGCGGCGCGTTTGGTCCGTCCAAAGCGGGGGCGGAGGCGGCTTGATGACGCCGCTCATGGATTCACATACTCTTTTTCTGCCATAGGCAGAGGCATCCAACGATGGCAGCGCGACTCTATCAATTCATCGGCAGCCCCTATTGCGCGAAGGTCCGCAAGATCCTCGATTTCAAGGGCATCGACTACGAAGTCGTCGAGGTTGACTACCTGGAACGCAAGGAGTTGCTGACCGCGTCCGGACAAATCATGGTGCCGGCGCTTACGCTCGACGGCGGCGAGACGATCGTCGATTCGGCACGCATCGCGATGCGCCTGGAAGAGATGTTCCCCGAACCCACGATCCTGCCGCCGAGCTGGAGCGGACTTCATCGAGTGCTGGCCGACCATATCGACAATGCGGTCGAGGATGCGCTTTTCCGCGCGGCGATTCCCGACGAAGCCGCGTTCTGGCGCGAACGCGGCCGGGATCGCGAAGCGTTTTGGCGCCTGGTCCGGGAGCGCAAGTACGGCGCGGGCTTTGTTGACCGGATGATCGACGAGCACACCTCGCACCTCGCGCGCGCGTGTGAAGCTCTGAAACCCTTCGACGACGCGCTTTCCGAGCGCGCCTTTCTGCTGGGGAGGATCGGGCTTGCGGACTTCGCGCTCTACGGCCAGCTCTACTACTTCGCCTTTACGGGAGAATTGAAGATTCCCGGCGAGTTGAAGAACGTAATCGAGTTTTTCGGCCGGATGGACCGAATCTCTTCGGCGCCGGAAGCGGTCTGAAGCGGCAGGGCAAGGCCGCCGAGAGCGCAGCGCCGCCGGCTCGGAAACTAGACCAGTTCGCTGATTGCCGCGCGCAGAAACCCGCTGAACATCGCGCCGGTGGAATCGAGCGCGACGTCATACAATGACGCGGTTCGCCCAGGCACGAAAAACTGATGCCCTTCGTCGGTCAGAGCGTATGCCACGCATAACGCCATCGCCAGAAACGGCCGCCCCTTGAGCGGACCTCTGATAAGCAGCCAGAAGAGAATTCCGTACTCGGCGAAGTGCGCGGCCTTTCGCGTGAGCGCGTTGGCGAGCACCAGCGCGGCGGTCGAAATGCCGGGGAACAGCCACTTCAGGAACGGAACGACGATGCGGGAAGTGTTGGCCGCTGAAAAACCCGAGGTCGAAAAGGTGAAAATGACCGCCGCCCACAAGACAATCGGCAGCCATTCGATCAAGGGCGACGGTTGTCGGGGCTGAATCGCAACTGCCTGTCCACTCATCGAAGCGGCTCGCGGACCAACGTCAAGCTGGAGGTACTACGGCTGTGAACCCGAATCATGACCGCGGTGAAAGTCCGCCCCTTTGAAATTATCACTTGCGGATGATCAGGGTCCAGTCGGAAGCGGATGGCTTCCATTGTTGCGCGGAGTAGCATCGTGAGCATGAACGACACGCTGACTTTCCAGAGTTCCCGTCCCGCCCCGCCCTGCACCGTGGTCATCTTCGGCGCGTCGGGCGATCTCGCGCGCCGAAAATTGCTGCCCGCTTTGTACAACCTGGCCCATTGCGGACAGGGGCTGATGCCGTCGAACAGCGCGGTGCTGGGGTTCGCGCGTTCGGCGATGACGCAGGACGCGTTCCGAGCGGCCGCGCGCGAGGCGGTCAACAAATATTCCCGCCTGAAGATAGACGAAGGATGCTGGCGCGGGTTTGCCGACGGTCTCTACTACCAGTCGGGACTCGACCGACCCGACGGCTTCAAGCAGCTTAAAGCGCGGCTCGAGGAGATCGAGCGCGAACGCAACATCCCGCCCAACCGAATCTACTATCTGTCGATTCCGCCCGAAGCCTTCAACGATTGCATCGCGCGTCTTGCCGCGGAAAAGCTCATCGCGCCGCCCAACGCGGGATATTTCACCCACGTGGTGGTCGAGAAGCCGATTGGACGCGACCTGTCCAGCGCGATCGAGATCAGCCGCACGCTGCACGAGCACATGGACGAATCGCAGATCTTCCGCATCGACCATTACCTCGGCAAGGAAACGGTCCAGAACCTGCTGGTGCTGCGCTTCGCAAACTCGATCTTCGAGCGGCTGTGGGGCAGCCGCAACGTCGACCACGTGCAGATCACGGTAGCCGAGGCCGAAGGAGTCGGCACTCGCGCGGGCTACTACGACCATTCGGGCGCTCTGCGCGACATGATCCAGAACCATCTTCTGCAGCTTTTGACGATGCTGACGATGGAGGCGCCGGTGACCCTGGATGCGCGCGACATCATGGAAGCGAAGCTCAACGTGCTGCGCGCGCTCAGGCCCATCCGCGGCGAGCAGGCGCGCGACTGCACCGTGCGCGCGCGCTATACCGAGGGCAGAATCGGAGACACGGAAGTCCGCGGCTATCTTGATGAGCAGGGCGTCGCGCGCGACTCGCGCACCGAAACCTTCGTCGCGCTGAAGATGTTTATCGACAACTGGCGATGGTCCGGAGTTCCGTTTTTCATCCGCACCGGCAAGAGCCTCAAGCGCCGCGCCAGTTCGATCGTGGTGCAATTCAAGGGCGTCCCGCGCATTCTTTTCAATCGCGCGGGCAACCTTCACAACAACCTCCTCACCCTGCGCATCCAGCCCGATGAAGGTTTCTCATTCGACGTGGTTTCCAAGCACCCCGGGCTCGACCTCGGCCTCAAGCCCGTGCGGATGAACCTTAGCTACTCGGATGAATTCGGGGCGGATTCGTCGCCGGATGCGTACGAGCGCCTGCTGCTGGACGTGATGGAAGGCGACCACACCCTGTTTCCGAGCGCGGAGTATGTGCGGACTTCGTGGGAATTCGTTCAGGGCATCCTGGATGCCTGGAAGGACGAATCGATCGTCCCGATCGACGAATACACGGCGGGAAGCTGGGGACCCGCCTGCGCGGACCGGCTGATCGGATCGATCGGCCGGGGATGGTACGAGCCGTGACCGAAACTGGCCGCGGCATTCGCCCGCACCGTCGTTGCGCGGGCGGAACCCGCAGAGGAGTTTTTCGTGGCCGAGCTGGCCGAGCATAAAGTATCACTTTAGATTTGCCCTTCGCCCCAACCGAACATCAGTTAGGCTGGCCGGCAAACACAGTGGCGCCATCGATGCCGCTCGGCTAACATCCCTTATCGCGTCTGCGCCGGTCCGCGCAGGCGGCAAGCCGCCGCCTTTGCCTGATCTTCCTGGTCGAGCGGCCCGCGCCGCATCGAAGAAGCGCCGCGCGTTGCTGCACGCCGCGGTCACGACGGGCCAGTGCGCGGCTATTCAAATAAGCAAGGAGATTTGCTTGGCCGATAAAGTCAAAAAGGTGGTCGTACTCGGAGCGAATGGAACGATGGGAGCCGGCGCAGGCGGCGTCTTTGCCGGATCCGGATGCGAAGTGGCGATGCTCGCGCGCGAGCGCGACAAGGCCGAGGCCGGCGTGCGCGCCGCGCAGAACGCGGCCCGGGCGGAGGCGGTTTCGGATCGCATGACCGTCGGCGCCTACGAGACCGACCTCCAGCGCGCGGTCGGCGAAGCCGACCTGGTTTTCGAATCGCTGGCCGAAGACCTGGCTCTCAAACGCCACTTCTTTGAACTCGTCGACCAATACCGCCGCCCCGATACGATCGTGGCGACAGGGTCGTCGGGACTGTCGATCGAAGCGATGGCCCAGGGAAGAAGCCGCTCGTTCCGCGAGCACTTTCTCGGGATCCATATGTTCAATCCGCCCCACGTCATCGTCGGGACCGAGGTCATCCCGGGCAAAGACACTCTTGCCGAGGTTCTGAGATCGACCCTGGCGATGCTGGCGTCGCGGATGGGCCGCAAGGTCATCGTCTCGAAGGATCGGCCGGCCTTCGTGGGCAATCGGGTCGGCTTCAAGGTTCTCAACCAGGTCGCGCAACTTTCCGCCGAGCATGGCGTTGCGTTCGTTGACTACCTGATAGGACCGCATACAGGACGCGCGATGGCGCCGCTTGCGACTATCGACCTGGTGGGATGGGACGTGCACAAAGCGATCGTCGACAACGTGCATGACAACTGCCCCGACGAAGCGCACTCCGACTTCAAGCTGCCCGGATTCATGGAGCAGGGAATCAAGGAAGGCAGGCTCGGAGACAAAACTCCCGAAGTTGGCGGCTTCTACAGAAAAAAGGGCAAAGAAGTCCTCGTGCTCGACCCAAAAAGCGGATCATACCAACCGCTCAAGAAGCCTGAGCCGATCGTCTTCGTGGAGAAGATGAAATCGCTCAACCGGGTGGGCAGATATTCCGACGCGATGGCGTGTCTGCGCGATGCGAAGGGCGCCGAGGCGGAGCTTTGCCGGCGCGTCGTCCTTGGCTATGTCAGCTATGGCCTGAATCGCGTCGGCGAGGTCGCCGAAACGCCCAGAGACGTGGACATCATCATGAGCTACGGCTTCAACTGGGCGCCGCCCACCGCGATGGTCGATCTGCTCGGTGCGAAGCAAACCATCGAGATGCTGTCACGGCTCAAGCTCGCGGTTCCCGCGTGCCTGGAGCAAGCCGCCAGCAAGGGTGCTAAGATGTTCGCCGGTAATGTGCTGGACTACGGCCGCACGCTGGCGGCCTAGAGGTTGCAATCCAAGGAGCTAACGCGATGGCAAAAGCGGCGCCGGTTTACATCCTGGGTGGAGCGCAGACTGACTTCGCCCGCAACTGGTCGAAAGAAGGCAAGCACTTTGTCGCGATGATGCGCGAGGCGGTGCTCGGCGGGCTCGAAGCGACGAAGATCGATCCCAAGGAAATCCAGACCGCGCACGTGGGCAACTTCGCCGCCGAGCTCTACGCCAAACAGGGCCACGTTGGCGCTTTCTTCGTCGAGATCGATCCGGCGTTCAGCGGGATGCCGACGTCGCGCCATGAGGCCGCCTGCGCCTCGGGCTCGATCGCGATCCTCGCGGCCTCAGCCGAAATCGAAGCCGGCCGGTACGACCTCGCCTGCGTCACGGGCGTGGAACAGATGAAGACGGTCGATTCCGCAACCGGCGGCGACTATCTGGGCACCGCGGCCTGGTACGAGCGCGAGGCCAAGGGCATCGAGTTTCCCTTCCCCAAACTGTTCGGACGGCTCGGCGATGAATACGACAAGCGCTTCGGCCTCAAGGACGAGCACCTCGCGCATATCTCGGCCGTCAATTATTCGAACGCCAAGCGCAATCCCAACGCGCAGACCCGCAACTGGTTCATGAGCGAGAGCCACGCGCAGCACGCTTCGAAGTTCAACACCGTCATCGGCGGCCGCATCAAGGTGAGCGACTGTTCGCAGGTGACGGACGGCGGCGTCGCGCTTTTCCTCGCCTCTGAGAACTATGCGAGCCAATGGGCCAAGCGAAACAACCTCAAGCTCAGCGACATTCCACGCATCCTCGGATGGGGCCATCACACCGCGCCCATCGAGTTCGACGCCAAGGTTGCCGAGAGCAAGGACAATCCCTACGTGCTGCCGCATACGCGCCAGGCAATCCTCGATGCTTTCAAGCGGGCGGGAATCGCGGGCGTCGAGCAGCTCTCGGGAATCGAAACCCACGACTGCTTTACCACCTCCGAGTACATGGCGATCGATCACTTCGGCCTGAGCAAGCCGGGCGAGTCCTGGAAGGCGATCGAGGCGGGCGTAATCGAGATGGGCGGCAAATGCCCGATCAATCCCTCCGGCGGGCTTATCGGGGCCGGCCATCCGGTCGGAGCGACGGGAGTGCGCCAGATGCTCGATTGCTGGCGGCAGATAACCGGCAAGGCCGGCGATTATCAGGTCGAAGACGCGAAGACGTTCGCGATGCTGAATATCGGCGGAAGCGGCACCACGAGCTGCGTTTTCGTAGTCGGCAAATAACCAAAGACACAAGCCGTGTTCTGCATAAAGGGATAGCGCCGGGAGCGCTATCCCTTTTTTGCGCCATCGCGCCTCCGGGCCCGCTCGGAATGCCATTTCCTGAAATGAAAAAACTGCAGTGACTCGGAACATCCGCGCACGTAGGCTTGGATGACACGATGAATGCCAGGCGGTGGTGCTGCATAGCAATAGTCGCAGGTGTCGTGGCGATGGGGTTGCGCGTGTCGGGCGCCCGTGCGGCTGACCGCAATGCTGATATGGCGATCGCTCTCCTGGTTCTCGACCTGCAAGTCGATTTCCTCAATCGCGACGGACGGATGCCAATCGCTTCCGGCCAGATGGAGCAAGTCCTCGCAAACTCGAACCGGGCCATCGAGGCCGCAGCCGCGCATCGCGCCGCGATCATCTATGTGGGAAACGAATACACGCGATGGGACATTCCGGGAAACTGGTTTCGGCATGATGCGGCGCGTGCCGGCACACCCGGCGCCTCACTCGACCCTCGTGTGAAACGAGTTGCCGAGGCGCCCTATTTTCCCAAGCGGAAGGGCGACGCGTTCTCGAATCCCGAGCTTGAGCCGTTCCTTCGCGAGCACCACGTAAAGCGCGTGGTCATCTGCGGCGTTTACGCCGACGCGTGCGTGACTGCCACCGCCCGCGGCGCACTGCGCCGGGGTTTCGAGGTCGCGGTCCTGAGCGACGCGGTTGGCGCCGCCGGTGACGACGCACGGCGGTCAGCCATCGAGAAACTCGGCCGCGATAACATCGAGATTGAAAGCACCGCCGAGTTCATCAAGGCCTTTTGAACAATTGCGAGCGTGCCCTCCGGAGGGAGCCTTCGCCTCATCAACCGCGCGTGCTGGCGGGCGCATCGAAAAGAGATCGGCGGTCCGAAAATGGACCACCGATCTTTTTTGAAGCCGCGCCTGTCAGCCCTGGAGATCAGAGTCCCGGCAACTTGGGCGTTTCCTGCCATGCCCGCCGCCCCCGAATGGCTTCCACATACGCGCGCACGTGCGGGAAGTCGGCGAAGCTGAATCCGGCCTTGTCCACCACGTTGAACACCGGACCGTAGTCGCAATCGACCAGCGAAAATTCCGAACCCAGCATCCACTTGTTCTTCGCCAGGTGGGCATCGATGATCGCCAGTGGCGCTGGCAGCGCCTTCTCGCCGCGCGCAATCGCGGCTTCGTCCGGGGTGCCCCCCGCCACCTTCACCGCGATCCGATTGAAAACGATGTCGGTCGCGTGCGGATGAATCGACCCGGTCAAAAAGAACAGCCATCTGAGCGCATCGGCGCGCCCCGCGGCGGTGGATGGCCACAGTTTGCCGGTCTTCTCGCCCAGATATGCCAGGATCGCATGCGATTCCCACAGCACCAGGTCTCCATCGACCAGCACCGGAACGCGCCCGCACGGATTCAGCGCCAGGAACTCAGGCGCGCGCTGCTCGCGCTTGGTGAGATCGACCGGTACGGTTTCGCATTCGAGTCCCAACTCGTTGAGCGCGAAGCGGACCTTTTGCGGATTCGGTGACGGAAAGTAATACAGCTTCATCGTTTGCCTCCCAAGCGATTTGTTTGGATCGAATCAGCGCGATTGGCCTGGCGCCGCCGCGCTCTGATAATGCCCTAATACCACGTCCCATCCCGACTCGTAGTTCTTGCGCGCATCGATGGTTTTTGCGCTCTGCTCCCATCCGCTGTGCTCGAGATCGACTCGGGTGCCTCCCCGCTCCGCGCTGAAGCGCACCTCGACCTGCGTGACCACATCCCAGCTCGGTGCGCGAAACGAAAACGCCACCATCGATGGCGGTTGATAGGCGGTCAGCCGCCCAATCTCGTACTCGCTGCCGTCATTCGCGCGTTCGTAAAAGCGCCCTCCGACCTTTGGTTCGAGAAACAATTTGCTGTCCTTGCCGGTGAATCCGCCCGGCCACCACGAGGACATCTCTTCGCAAAATACTTTGAACGAAACCTCCTGCGGCCGTTCGATCCAGATCGACTTGCGTATGGTCATTTATTCTCCTCCGCATACCGTTTGAAAGCCTCGAGCACGAGCTTCCACAGCCGGGCCAGCGCTTCGAGCTGTTTGGTGATGTTTGCCATTGGCATCTCCGTGGCCAATTCGTAACCTATTGGTTACGCATTGTCAAGGGTCAAAACGAGGCCGCGCTCCGGGATACACCGGAGCCTATCGCGCCGCGCGCGACAGGCGCATCGCAAGCAGCATCGGGAGTTGGCGTAGCGTTCTCCGCGCGGATTTTGTGAGACCAGTTCGGGCAAACACGCGCTCGCTCATCGAATCGCGCACTCACGGCAGATACGTGCGAGTTCTGTGAGATATTTTTCGAGCGAAGGAACGCGCGCGGCGACCAGTCCCGAGACGACGCGATCGAGCCATTCGATCGGTGCTTCGCGATTGGACTGCGGCTATGCTCGCCGCATGGCGACATCCGTTTCATTCACCATCGTCGATGTATTCACGCCGCGCGCGTTTGGGGGAAATCAGCTCGCGGTATTCCATGATGCGGGAAAGCTGGCGCGATCGCGGATGCAGGCGCTTGCGCGTGAAATGAACTTCAGCGAGTCGACGTTTGTGATTCCGCCGCCAACGCGCGCCGATCCGGTTCACGTGCGAATTTTCACGCCGCGGCGCGAAATTCCGATGGCAGGCCATCCGACCGTCGGCACCGCCTGGGTCCTGGCTCAGCGCGGAGAGGCGCGGCCCGGCGAGATAGTTTTGCGGCTTGGAATCGGCGACCTGCCGATAACGATCGAGGGTCGTGCGCGGAGTCCGGAATTTATCTGGATGAAGCACAAGCCGGCGCAATTCGGCGCGCGGAGGGCCGATCGCGATCGCATAGCCGCCGCTCTTGGCATCGGCGCCGACGACATCCGAAACGACCTGCCAATCGAGACGGTCTCCACCGGACTGCCTTTTCTGTTTGTACCGCTCAATTCGCCTGACGCGCTCGCCAGATGCGTCTCAAACGAAGCAGCCTTGCGAGGCCTGTTCGATGATCCGCAGGCCATGCTGCCGGTGTACATGTTCGCGTGCGGCCCGTCGCGACGCTCCGCCGTTCGCGCGCGGATGTTCGCGCCGCACACCGACGGAATCGTCGAAGACCCCGCCACCGGCAGCGCCGCTGCGCCTTTGGGCGCGTATCTGCTGGCGCACGGCGTTCTTCCTTCCGCTCCGCGCGCTCGCTGCACGATAGTGCAGGGAGTCGAGATGGGGCGGCGCAGTGAAATTACCGTCGAGATTGCTCGCGCTCCTGGCGCCGAACCGTCAATTCGCATCGGGGGCCGATGCGCAATCGTGGGTCAGGGCAGGATGGATCTGCGCTGACTATCGCGCCCTTTCGCGCTTTTCAAACATCCGTGGCGCGGCTTATGATTCCCGCCACGCTACTGATCCGGGTGAAGGATGGAGATGAAGTTTGTGCGGTTGTTCGGGTTGCGCCACGTTGCCGCCCTGACGGGGGCCTTGCTGCTTGCGGCTTGCTCGGGAGGAGAGGTCGCTGAACAGCCCGCCTACATAACTACTCAGCAAGGGGCGCGAGTCGAAGCCCTTACGATGACCACGCCGCGCGCCGATCATTCCGCGATCGCACTGCAGGATGGCCGCGTCCTGATCGCGGGCGGCACGGTGAATGCCAACGTTGGCGGCGTCACGTCGAGCGCGGAGATCTACGATCCCAACGCTCATTCCTTCGCCGCGACCGGCTCGATGACCGGGCCGCGCCAGGGCGCCACCGCGACGCTGCTCAACGACGGCCGAGTGCTTTTGGCGGGAGGGGTGCGGAATATCGGGTTTAGAAGCCAGCTCGCGAGCGCGGAACTTTACGATCCGGTTGCCGGCACATTCACCGCCACCGGCTCGATGCATACCCCGCGCGAGGGACATACGGCTACGCTGCTGCGCGACGGCCGCGTGTTCGTCGCGGGCGGCAGCGACAATGGCACCCATACCCTGAGCTCGGCTGAAATCTACGACCCTGCAACCGGGACGTGGTCTCCCGCGGGCCATATGACCGTTCCGCGGGTCGCCCATGTAGCCGTACCGCTGCGAAACGGCACCGTGCTCATCGCCGGCGGCGGACGCGCCGACATGCCCGGCGGTTACATCGTCTATCAGAACGCGGAGATCTTCGACCCGGCCACGGGCCAGTTCTATCCGGTTTCAGCCCGCATGAAGAGCGACCGGGTTGGCGCGGCCGCGGTGCTGCTCGACGACGGCCGGGCTCTTATCGTCGGCGGCAAAAGCGGCAAGGTTCTGATCACGGGCCCCTACGGAGGAACCCGTACCATCAACTCGTTCGCGCCGCTCAACACGGCGGAGGTTTACGACCCGGAGTCTTCTCTTTTCGCGGCGACCGGCGATATGCGAGAACCGCATTATCTTGGCAGGCTCGCAAAGCTGTCCGACGGCAGCGTGCTGGTGGTTGGCGGATGGCAGATTCAGGGGCCGGTCGTAATCGGGATGGCTGATGCCGAGGTGTTCCTTCCGGAATCGAACAGCTTCACCAAACCGCCCGATATGCACGTGGCCAGGCTTCAAAACTCGGCGACGCTGCTGCCCGACGGCGAAGTCCTGATCGCCGGCGGAATCGACGGCCAGAGCCTCGTCACTTCATCGGTGGAATTTTATCTGCCGAGGGAGCATCGTTTTCTGGTACGCGGCGAGTCCTCCGCCAGCGCCGCCTCGCCGGCCGACGTGCCGGCATCGATGTGAGCACGACGCCATGAGCGACACCGCATCCGCCGAATCGAAGAAGCTTCCGGAGTTCGCTCTTTCCGACCTGTCGGGCAAAACCTATTCCTTCCCGTCCGGGCGGCCGGCGCTGCTCTGCTTCGTGAAGGAGGACTGCCCTACTTGCGGCATCGCGATGCCGCTGGTCGAGGCGTTCCATCGCGCCTTCAGCGGCGGGGTCGATGTGCTCGCGGTCGGACAGGATGCTGAGGGAAATCGAATTCTCGCGCAGCGCCATTCGCTCACCTGCCCGATGCTCGATGACTCCGCGCTGAGCGTTTCGTTCAAGTACGGATTCGACTCCGTTCCCACGGTTATTTTGGCTGATGGCGGCGGGAACCGGCTGCTCGAATTTTCAGGCTTCGTCCGGGATGACTGGAAGGATTTGTCAGCGAGGCTGGCCGCGATGAGCGATCGGCCCGCACCCGACATCGACTGGCCGTCTCTGCCGGAATGGCGGGCCGGTTGCGGTTCCAAAGCGGTCGAGCCCGGGGTGGCAGAGCGCCTCGAGGCCGAAGCGCGGGGCGATCGGATGCAGGCGCGGCGAATCGAACTCGGCGACAACGAAGATGTGTTCGAGTTCATGTTTGAGCGCGGCCTTACTGACGGCCTGCCTGTCGTACCCCCCACGCCCGAGCGTGTTGCGTGGATGCTGACAGGAACGCGGCGCGATCCTCGTGACATCGTGGCCACCGTCCCGCCCAATCTCGCTCCGCTTACGGTTGAAAAGGTGGCGGTGAACGCGGTGATGGCGGGATGCCGTCCGGAATATCTGCCGGTCGTAATCGCGGCGCTGGATGCGGTCTGCACCGACACTTTCAATATTCACGGGGTGATGGCGACGACGTGGGGCGCGACACCCGTGATCATCGTCAACGGCCCGATTCGCAAGCGCCTGGGCATGAACATGGGAATCATGGCGCTCGGCTACGGGAGCCGCCCCAACGCCACCATCGGGCGCGCGGTCAAACTGGTGCTGCGCAACGTCGGCGGCTCGCGTCCCGGAGACATCGAGCGCTCCGCCCTGGGAGCAATCGGAAAGTTCACCACCTGCTTCGCGGAGTGGGAGGAGCGCAGCCCCTGGGAGCCGCTGCACGTCGAACGAGGCTTCAAGAAAGATGAAAGCGTGGTGACCGTGTTCGGGCTCGAAGCCGGCTCGCGCCAGATTGCCGACCAGACCTCGCGCACCGCCCGGGCGCTGGTGGGTTCGCTCGGGCTCGGGCTCGAAGCGTGCTGGCATCCGAAGCAACACGGCGCCGGAGAGGTGTTGCTGGTGATCTCGCCCGAGCACGCCGACACGATCGCGCGCGACGAATGGAGCAAGTCGCAGGTGCGCAACCGAATTCAGGAAGTCACGGCGCGCCCGCTTCGCGATCTGCTGCCTGACGAGGACAGCGGCGAGGGCACCTCGCCGCGAATTTTGGGCATCAAGGAACCCACTCCCGAGCAACTCGCTCAGCAAGTGCCGAAGTTCCGTTCTCCCGAAAACATCAATATTATCGTGGCGGGCGGCGAAGGCGGAAAATTTTCCGCCATCTTCGCCGGATGGGTTTCCGGACCGATGGGATCGTCCAGCGTAAGCCGCCGAATCGAGGAAATGCCGTGAAACAGGTTATCGTCGATCCAACCGATGAGCGCGTGCCGATACGTCGCTCGCTCGCCTCGCGCTCCGGAAGTATCACCGGACGCGTCGCCTTGCTCGACATCGCGAAACCGCGCGGAGACGTGCTGATGAACCGTCTCGCGCAGCGGCTAAGCGAGCGGCTGCCCGCGGTCGAAATCAGGCGCTATCGAAAACCCACGTTCACCAAGCCGGCGCCGGAAGAATTGCGCCGCCGAATTGCGGAGGAAAGCGACTTCGTCATCGAAGCGCTGGCCGATTGAGGGTCATGCACAACGTGCAGTGTGCACGACTCAGTATGGTTCGAAATAAATAGCAAGCCTGCGGTGATGATCGCGTCCGACGTCTTCGTGGACGCCGCGGAAAAGCAGGCTGCGGCCCTGGGGCTGCCCGAAGTACGCCGCATCTTCGTACCACATCCCATCCAGGACGCTACGGACGAGGAGATGCGCGCGAAGGCCGACGCTATCGTCGAACAAGTAATCGCAGCTCTTCGGAACTGATCGAAAGCGGTCTGCGGAGTCCCGGGGACCGCGGTACGAGCCCATACGCCCGGCGGCTCCGTACATCGCGCGGCGATAGCTGCTATCCTTTTCATCGGCATTCTCGGAAAAGTCTAGCAATCCGCCTGACGTATGTACGCGCCTTTACAGCCACCGCCCCGGCGCATCCTGGTTAAGGAGGTCAACTGGCTCGGCGATATCGTGATGAGCCTGCCGGCGCTGCGCGCGCTCCGGCGATCGTTTCCGCAATCCCATATCGCGATTCTCGTCAAACGCGAATTGGCATCGTTCTTCGACGGATTCGAATGGGTAAATGAGGTAATCCCCTACTCTGTGGGCAGCGGCCTCGGCGGGATCGGCGACCGTCTTTCGATCGTAAGCGCCATTCGTGCGCGCGGATTTGACGTCGCGGTGCTTTTTCCTACCAGCTTCGAGTCCGCGCTGTGGGTCACGCTGGCTCGGGTTCCTCGCCGTGCCGGATACGCGAAGGATGCGAGGGGCGCGATGCTCACGCATAAGACGGTTCCGCCCCCGCACGCATTGACGGGCCATCAGGTGCACTACTGGCTCGCGATGGTTCGAAGCACGGTGGGAGCATCCGGCAACGCCCAGGATTTCGCGATCGAGCCCAGTCCCCCCCATTTGGCGACGATGCGCGCCTGGCTGGAAAGGGAACGCCGGCGAAACGATTCGCGCACAATTGCGGTCGCGCCGGCGGCCGCCTACGGACCCGCCAAAGAGTGGCCGGCGGAATATTTCGCGCGAGTAATAGATACGCTGGCGGAAAACTACAACGTGGAGTGCGTGCTGGTGGGCGCGCCGAACGAGCGATCGCGATGCGATCAAATTGCGGCGCAAACGAAAAGCGGTGCGATGATCGCAGCGGGCAAAACCGGCATCGGCGAACTCGTCGCGCTGCTGGCGCTATCCGACGGATTTATCGGCAACGACTCCGGCGCGATGCACGTCGCGGCGGCGCTAGGGCGGCCAACCGTCGGCATCTTCGGTTCCACCAACCCCGAACGGACCGGTCCGATGGGCCCGAAGACCGAAATCCTGTGGCGTCATCTGGCCTGCAGTCCGTGCTTGCAGCGCACGTGCCGTTTCGGCCATTACAATTGCCTCAAGGAAATAACCCCCGAGGACGCGACGGAGGCGCTGGCCTCGCTTGCCTGCCTGCGATGAGGGGAGTTTCCTGTTTCGCGGCGTTCCAATATCCTGCTCAGTTAACGTTTCGGTGACGGCATGAAGCTCAAGGACCTCGCGTCGCGGCTCGAATTGGAGCTTCGCGGCGATGGCGAGACGGAAATTTTTGCTTCCGCTCCCATTGAAGCGGCCGGCCCGGGGATGATCATCTTCGTGGCGGCCGACAAGTATGCTCCGATTCTGGAGCGCACCAGCGCATCGGCGGCGATCGTATCGGCCGAATTCGCGGATCGCGCACGATGCCCCGTCTTGATCAGTCCGAATCCGTACGCCGATTTTGCGCGCACCGTCGCCATCTTCTTTCCCGCTTACCGCCCCAAACCCGGGATCGATCCCAGCGCCCGAATCGCGCCCGATGTGAAGCTGGGAGAGAACGCCTCCGTGGGCCCGAATGCCGTTATCGGCGCCGGAACCACCCTCGGCCGCAACGCCGTAATTCACGCCAACGCCACCATCTATCCCAACGTGCGCATCGGCGACGATTTCACCTGCCACAGCCAGGTGGTGATTCGCGAAGGATGCGTCATCGGCAATCGCGTAACGCTCCTGGACGGCGTGGTGATTGGAGCCGATGGTTTTGGCTTCGTGGAAGACCGCGGCGGTTTGGTCAAGATCCCGCAGGTCGGCAGCGTGATTCTTGAGGACGACGTCGAGATCGGCGCCAAATCCACCGTGGACCGCGCGATGCTCGGGGCGACGATCCTCCATCGCGGCGTCAAGCTCGATGACCAGGTCCATGTCGGCCACAACTGTGAGGTCGGCGAATTCACCCGGATGTGCGCGCAGGTCGGAATCGCAGGCTCGACCCGGATTGGAAAATGGTGCCTGTTCGGAGGACAGTCCGCCTGCGCGGACCATGTGACAGTGGGAGATCGTGTGATGGTCGCGGCGCGCGCCGCGCTGCATCGCGACGCTCCCGATGGCGCTATCGTGGGCGGCACGCCCGCGATCGAAATCAGCCAGTGGCGCCGCTACGTTGCGGTCTTGCCTCGTTTGCCTGAGCTGTTTCGGCGAGTGCGCTTGCTGGAGCGGCGACTTGGGGAGGAGGAGGAAAAGTGAGGATGCGAATGCCAAGCAGGCCCCGGATCGGAGCGCGGATCAAGCTTGCCGTACTGGTTGCGCTGATTCTTGGCGGCCTCGGCCTTAGCGGATGCCCCGCCTTGATGATTCCGGGACTTGCCTATTCCGGCTACCAGTACGAAAAGACCGGCAAGCTGCCTGGAATGCCATCGACGCCGGCCGAAGACCAGAAGGCATCTTCCCGATCGACTCCGTCAAACAGCATCGAATGAGAACTTCAGGAATACGCCACGAGGAGCGGCGCCTGGACCGGTCTTTTTCCGCGGAAGGACGGCACGGCACAGGCTGCACTTTGCGCGGGAGCCATGCCGTGCGAATGAAGCTGATGCGCCGCAACCGGATCAAATTGTCCAACGCCAGGGGGTTTTATTTTGGCCAGGAAGGATAACGTTACGATCGCGCCCGCCAACGGCAAGCTTGGAGTTCTGATTCCGGGACTCGGAGCCGTGAGCACGACCTTCATCGCGGGAGTCGAGGCGGTGAAGCGCGGGCTTGGGTTGCCGATCGGATCGCTCACGCAGCTCGCAACTGTGCGGCTCGGCAAACGCACCGAAGGCCGCGCCCCTTTGATCAAGGATTTTGTTCCGCTCGCATCGCTTGACGACCTCGAATTCGGCGGATGGGACATCTTTGAGGACAACGCCTATCAATCCGCCCGCAATGCCGCGGTCCTCGATCCCGCCCTGCTCGAACGGGTGCGCGATCCGCTGGAAAAGATTTACCCGATGGAGGCGGTGTTCGATCGCGATTACGTCCGGCGTATCAACGGTCCGAATGTGAAAGAGGGCCGCAACAAAATGGAAAAGGCGGAGATGCTGATGGACGATATCCGCCGATTCCAGGCTCGCACCGGCGTCAAGCGGATGATCATGATCTGGTGCGGATCGACCGAAGTCTTCCATTCGCCCGCGGAAGTTCATCAGTCGCTCAAGCGCTTCGAACGCGGCCTGCAGGACAGCGACCCTGAAATAGCGCCGAGCCAGATCTATGCCTACGCCGCGCTGAAGATGGGAATTCCCTACGCGAACGGCGCCCCCAATCTGACCACCGATACGCCGGCCCTGCTCGAGCTCGCGCGGGAAAACAACGTCCCGGTCTGCGGAAAAGACTTCAAAACCGGCCAGACCTTCATGAAGACCCTCATCGCGCCCGGCCTCAAGGCGCGGATGCTCGGTCTGTCGGGATGGTTTTCATCCAATATCCTCGGCAACCGCGACGGCGAAGTGCTGGACGATCCGGGCTCGTTCAAATCGAAGGAAGAGACCAAGCTGTCGGTGCTGGACCAGATTCTCCAGCCCAAGCTCTATCCGCAGCTCTACGGCAACGTTTTCCACCAGGTGCGTATCAACTACTACCCGCCGCGGGGAGACGCCAAGGAAGGATGGGACAATATCGATATCTTCGGATGGCTCGGCTATCCGATGCAGATAAAGATCGACTTCCTGTGCCGCGATTCAATTCTCGCCGCGCCGCTGGTGCTCGACCTGGTGTTGTTCCTCGATCTGGCGCAGCGCGCCGGCATGCACGGCATCCAGGAGTGGTTGTCCTTCTATTTCAAGGCGCCGATGCATGCGCCCGGTCTTTATCCCGAGCACGACATCTTCATCCAGCTCATGAAGCTGAAGAACACGTTGCGCTGGATGCGCGGCGAAGACCTGATCACGCATCTGGGCCTCGAATACTACGATTGAGCCTCCGCAGATGATGGCCTTTCTCGCGGTCGCTGTTGGCGGCGCGCTCGGGAGTCTCGCCCGATACTACGCCTCGCGTCTCGTAATGGAGCTTAGCGGCGGAATTTTCCCCGCCGGCACGATGTTTGTGAACGTCACGGGCGCCGTGCTGATCGGCTTCTTCGCCGCGCTTGCCGCGCCTGAGAGCCCCTTCCTGATAAGCGCCGAAACGCGACTGTTCCTGACGACGGGAATCTGCGGCGGATACACCACCTTCTCGACCTTTAGCCTGGAGACCGTCGCTCTGCTCAGGGACGGACAATGGCTGAGCGCATCGGTCAACGCGGTCGGCTCGGTTATACTGTGCCTGGGTGCGGTATGGATCGGCAGTGTAGCCGCTCAACTGCTCGGTAGAGGTGCCTAGCGATGCATGTCCCGCGCGATGCCGTCCTGCTGCGAATCTTTATCGGCGAAAAAGATCGGGCCGGGAACCGCCCCCTCTACGAAGCAATTGTCCTCAAGGCGCGCGAGGTCGGCCTCGCTGGAGCAACCGTTCTGCGCGGACCGATGAGTTTCGGCAAGACCAGCGTTCTGCACACCGCCAAGGTGCTGCGTCTGAGCGAAGATTTGCCGATGGTCATCGAGATCGTCGATACTCAGGAAAAAATCGATGCGTTCCTGCCCGTGCTCGACACGATGATGGGGGCCGGGCTGGTCACCCTCGAGCGTGTGCAGGTGTTGCAATACGGCGACTCCAACGGCAAAAACTGATCGCGGAGCAGAATCGATGGAAAAGAAGTTCATCAACCCGCCCACTTTGCTGCAGCCGCGCGGCTACACCCATGTCGTGACCGTCGAAGGCGCAAACAAGATGGTTTTTGTTTCCGGCCAAGTCTCCGTTGACAAGGACGGCAAGCTCGTCGGCGCCGGCGACCTGAAAGCCCAGATTCGCCAGGCTGCCACCAACCTGAAGGCTGCCCTTGAGGCTGCCGGCGCCACCGCCGCCGATATCGTGAAAACCAACACCTATATCGTCAACTACAAGCAGTCCGACTACGCGGCGATGCGCGAGGCGCGCGCGGAGCTTTTCCCCTCGGGCGACCCTCCGGCGTCCACGCTCGTCGGAGTCACCTCTCTCGCTGTGGAAGGACTGATGGTTGAGATGGAAGCGATCGCAGTGGTCCGCTGATTCGTTCGATGCGCGAGCAAGGCCGGTGACTTTTCCCGATGACCGCGATCCCACGCTGCCGGGGGTCGCTGATCCCTACCCGCTCTATCATCTCCTCAGGCGCGAGGACCCTGTTCACTGGAGCTCTTTCGCAAACGCCTGGATGTTAACGCGGCACGCCGATGCGACGGCCTATTTGCAGGACCGCAGATTCAGTCGGGTCGCCTTTCTTGACGCGATGCGGACGAAGTTCGGCGACAATCAGCCGATCCTGAAGTTCCAGAGCGAGGAGCTCGCGTTTCTGGACGGCGAGAAACATATGCGCCTGAAGAACCTGGTCGGCAAGGCGTTCAGCCCGCAGCGAATCGCCGCGATCCGCCCGTGGATTCGCGCCGCCGTCGATGCGCGCCTCGACGAGCTGGCGCCGTCGCATCGAATGGACGTGATCCGCGACTTCGCTTATCCGCTTCCGGCCAACGTTATCTCCCAGTTGCTGGGAGTTCCCGAAGCGGACCGGGCCAAGCTGCGCGCATGGGTCGATGGCATCGTGCTCTCGCGCGGCCTGGTGCGCACTTCGGAGATGATGGAGGAAGGCGACCGCTCCGCCGCCGCGTTCGAGAAGTACCTGCGCGAATTGCTCGCGAAGCGCAGGTCGAACCCTTCCGACGATCTCATGAGCGCCATGATCGCGGCCGAAGAACAAGGCGCGAGCCTGAGCGAGGACCAGATCGTTTCGATGACCGAGACCCTGTTCGCGGCTGGACACGCCACCACCCGCAGCCTTATCGGACTGGGTCTGATTGCGCTGCTCCGGCATCCCGACGAGCTGGCGCGCCTGCGCTCGAATCCCGATCTCATCGCCGACGCCGTCGAGGAAATGCTTCGTTACGATCCGCCCACGCAGGCGCCCTCGCCGCAGGTTGCTATGGAAGATGTCGAGATCGGCGGAAAATTGATTCGCAAGGGGCAGATGGTTTCGGTGCTGATCGGCGCGGCAAACCGCGACCCCGCGCGCTTTCCCGATCCCGATCGATTCGATATCGGCCGCCGCGATCACGACCATCTTTCGTTCAGCCAGGGTCCTCACTACTGCCTGGGCGCCAGTCTCGCCCGCGCCGAGGCACAAATCGCGATCCTTGCGCTGGTGGAACGGTTTCCCAGGCTCAGAATCGTCGAGAGAGCGATGCGCTATCAGATTGCGGGCCGGTTCCGCGGATTTGAATCTCTTCCGGTCGAGTTCTAGGCCGCGGCTCCGGCGAGCGGAAGCAATGGATACAATCGAAGACCGCTACCGCAAGCAGACCCCAACCTCCGCTGAGCTCGCCGAACGCGCCGAGCGCGTGATGCCCGGCGGTGACACGCGCACCACCACGTATCATCGCCCTTACGCGCTCACGATTGCGCGCGGCGAAGGACCTTTTTTGTGGGACGTTGACGGCAATCGCTACATCGATCTGCTGGGCAACTACACCAGTCTTGTTCATGGCCACGCTTACCCGCCGATTGCCGAGGCGATCGCGCGCGCGGCGCGCGAGAGCTCCGCATGGCCGGCGCGTTCGAAAGCGCAAATCGAGTTGGCCGAATTGCTGTGCGCGCGGGTCCCGTCAGTCGAACGCGTGCGCTTTTGCAATTCCGGGACGGAAGCGGGGATGCTGGCGGCGCACGTCGCGCGCCACGTCACCGGCCGCAAGCTCATCCTGATGGCCCGTTACGGCTACCACGGCTCGTACGACGACCTCGAACTGGGCCTGCTCGGCCACGACGGCGACCGGACCGTACTCGGCGAGTTCGGCCGCGCCGAATCTTTCGAACACCTTCTCGCCTCGCGCGGAGATGAAATTGCCGCCGTATTCCTCGAACCCGTGCTCGGATCGTCAGGAGTCGTTGCGCCGCCGGAAGGATTCCTGCCGCGAGTCATCGAGGCTGCCCACCGCGCGGGCGCGCTGTTCGTGCTTGACGAAGTGATCACCCTGCGGCTGTCGGAAGGAGGCGCGCAGAAGCGCTTCGGCATCACGCCCGACCTGACGATGATGGGCAAGATTATCGGGGGCGGGATGCCGGTCGGCGCCCTGGGCGGACGCGCAGAAATCATGGCGGCGTTCGATCCGCGCCGGCGCGGCTCCCTGATGCATTCCGGCACCTTCAACGGCAACGTGCTCACCTGCTCGGCCGGCATCGCTTCGGTCCGCGAGCTTACGCAGGAGCGCATCGACAAGATGGAGCGGCAGGCGGAGCGTCTCGGCGAAGAACTCAAACGCGCCGCCAAACAGGCGGAGATACCTTTCTCGGTGCGGCAGTTCGGTTCGCTGATGAATGTTTTCTTCACCAATGTGGCGCCGCCGGCCACGATCGCGCGCGAAGACCATCGCACGATGGCGCAATTCCATCTTGCCGCGCTGAATCACGGACTGTTCATCGCTCCGCGCGGATTGATCGCGCTGTCAACCGTGATCGATGACGGCTTGATCGACGAGGTATGCGCGCGCGCCGCGGAGGCGATGATCGACGTCGCGCGGCAGGCGGCGTAGCGCGTCCGCCTTTTATCCACAGAATAGCGTCTTCGCACATGCGTGCTTCACGCGCGCGTTACACATTTTTTTCCGCCGCGAAATTCCTCCTTTAATCGCGGGTCATCTTGAACGCGCATCATGCGATCGGACTCGCAACCCGACAGAGCCATGTCGATCTAGAGGAGGAGTACTAAATGCGACTTAGAGGACTGCTGGTGCGCCTTTCGGGCGCGCTTGCCGCCACCGCGTTATGCGCGAGCACCGCTGGAGCCACCGCAACACCCATCCAGCATATCGTGGTGATCTTCCAGGAAAACGTCTCATTCGACCACTACTTCGGCACCTACCCGAATGCCACGAATCCCGCGGGAGAGCCGGCCTTCACTCCCGTCCCGGGAACACCGACGGTCAACGGCCTGAGCGAGATTCTGCTGACCAACAATCCTAACCTTTCCAACCCGGCCAACGGCGCGGGTGCGACCAATCCGTTCCGGCTCGACCGCAGCGAGGCGGCGACCTCGGATCAGAATCACGCTTACCTCGCGGAACAGCTCGCGACGGACTTCGGCCTCATGGATCTTTTTCCGGCCGAAGTTGGAACCGCGGGACCGCCGCCCGGATCTTCGGCGCCAGTCGGCACCAAGGGACTGGTGATGGGCTATTACGACGGCAATACCGTGACCGCGATATGGAACTACGCGCAGCATTTCGCGATGAGCGACAATTCCTATTGCACGGTGTTCGGGCCATCGACGCCGGGCGCGCTCAATCTCATATCCGGACAGACCAACGGAATTGCGGTCAACCTGAATCCGAGCAGCAACTTCGAAGTCAGCGACGGCAACGGCGGACTGACGCTGATCAGCGACGCCGACCCGGTTGGCGACGTTTGCTCGGCACCCACCCGCAACCAGGTCCAGATGGCCGGCAAGAATATCGGCGATCTGCTCAACGCCGCGGGAATCTCGTGGGGTGCGTTCATGGGCGGTTTCGACCTGTCGGTCACCAACTCGAACGGCACCACCGGATGCAAGCGCAGCAGCACGTCGAGCCTGACCGGCACCACCGGCGATTACATCCCCCATCACGCGTGGTTCCAGTACTACGCCTCAACCGCGAACCCGACTCACGCGCGCCCCAGCTCGGTCACGGCGATCGGCCATCAGGGCGACGGCGCCAATCATCAGTATGACATCAATGATTTCTTCGCCACGGTCGAGGCGGGCAACATGCCGGCCGTGAGTTTCCTGAAGCCGATCTCGATCCAGGACGGCCATGCGGGTTATTCCGATCCGCTCGACGAACAGACCTTCCTGGTCAACACGATCAACTTCCTGCAGAAACGCAAGGAATGGAAAAACACGGCGATTGTTATCGCCTATGACGACTCCGACGGATGGTACGACCATCAGATGCCTCCGATCGTCAACCAGTCCGCCAGCGCAGCCGACGGCCTGACCGGCCCCAGTGCATGCGGCAGCGGCGACGGCGCTCTGCCGGGCGTCTCGGCCGGCACCAAGCACGCGCAGGGACGATGCGGCTTCGGCCCCCGCATCCCGTTGATGGTCATCTCGCCATGGGCGAAGGAGAACTTTGTCGATCACACCATGACCAACCAGGCCTCCGTCATTCGCTTCATCGAAGACAACTGGCTGAATGGCCAGCGAATCGGTCAAGGGTCGTTCGACGCGGTTTCGAATTCGATCGACAACATGTTCAACTTCAAGCATCGCGACCTGAGAAAGCTCATCCTCGATCCAAACACCGGCAATCGTTGACAACATCAGACGCATTTTCCGTCGCGGCGGGCACGAGCAGAAATGCTTGTGCCCGCCGCGTGTTCTTGACGTGCGGATAACTCGGCGCGAATTCCTCAAAACGGCGGGCGCGCTGGGCGCGGGCCTCGCGACGGGCTTGTACGGATTTCAGGCCGGCCGGCCCGCTCGCGCCGCGCAAGTCCCGAAGACCCTCGATCCGAATTCGATCGCGAAATTCGTCGATCAGCTCCCGGTTCCGCCTATCGCGCGAAGCAGTCTCCTGCGCCCCAGCCCGGCCGATCCTTCCATCCGCGTCCCTTTCCACCGAATCGAGATGAGCCAAATCGAAGCAAAGGTGCATCGCGATCTGAAGCCGACCCGGATGTGGAGCTATGGAGGATGCTCACCGGGGCCCACCTTCGAGACGCGCAGCGGACACGGCCTGATGGTCGAATGGGTCAACGCGCTTCCCGAACGCCATCTGATCCCGATCGATCACCGCATCCACGGAGCCGACCCAGGCCGCCCTGACGTGCGCGCAGTCGTGCATCTGCACGGGGCGAAGGCGCCTCCCGAAAGCGACGGCTACCCCGATGATTGGTATGCGCCCGGGAAATCCGCCGTGTACTACTACCCGAACGATCAGGAAGCGGCGATGCTCTGGTACCACGACCACGCCATCGGCATCACGCGTCTCAACATTTTCGCCGGCCTGTTCGGCGCTTACATCATCCGCGACGCCGTCGAAGACTCGCTCAATCTGCCCTCAGGCAGATATGAAATCCCGCTGATTATCTGCGATCGGATCTTTGATACCGAAGGTCAGCTTGCCTATGCGGTGTCCGGGATGCCGGAAGATGAATGGATGCCGGAATTTTTCGGCGACGCGATCGTGATCAACGGCAAGCTTTTTCCTTACCTGGAGGTCGAGCCGCGAAAGTACCGATTCCGCATCGTCAATGCCGCCAATGGCCGTTTCTTCCATCTATCGCTCTCCAGCGGCCAGGAATTCCATCAGATCGGATCCGATGTCGGGTTGCTGTCGGCCCCGGTCCCGTTGAACACAGTAACGGTCGCTCCGGGCGAGCGGGTCGATCTGATCGTCGATTTTGCTCGCGATGCCGGCCGCGAGATCACGCTGTGCAACGACAACCTCGATGTGATGCAGTTTCGGGTTGCGAGCTCCGGTTCCAGCGAAGCGTTTTCGATGCCCCCTGCGCTGCGCCCGGTCGCGCGAATTCCGGAGTCACAGGCAACCAGGACGCGCCTGCTGTCGCTCGATGAATACGTCGATCGGCGCGGCAACACGATGGTGATGCTGCTGAACGGCACGTACTGGCATCAGCCGGTTACGGAAAATCCCGTTCTCGGCACAACCGAGATCTGGACCCTCATTAATCAGACGGAAGACGCGCATCCGATTCATCTGCACCTCGTGCGCTTTCAGATTCTCGACCGCCGTCCGTTCGACCCGCTTCAATATCAGGCGTCGAAAAAGCTGGTTTACACCGGCCCGCCGGTTCCGCCCGATCCGAACGAAATGGGATGGAAAGACACGGTACGAGCGAATCCGATGATGGTGACGCGGATAATCGCTAAGTTCGAAGGCTACCCCGGCCGCTATGTCTGGCACTGCCACATCCTGGAGCACGAAGACAACGAGATGATGCGTCCGTACGAGATACTGGCGGCAAATGGCGCAAGGGCCGCGTCTTCGCCGCCTTCACAGGAGTGGTGCAAGAGCGGCGGCGCTCAACTGACCGTCAAATGACGGCCGCTTGAGCTGGTTCCAACTGTCGCGCGCCGGATTTCTCCACGCCGGGCGGCTCCGCGCTTATGCCGCCTTGAGCTCGGCCGTGCAATGGGCGCATTTGCTCGCGGCCGCGGCGATTTTGCTCAGGCAGAAAGGACAGTTCTTCTCGACTGGAGGCGGCGGCGGTGGCGCGAGGCGCGCGACCTGCTGCACGAGAATAAACATCGCGAACGCGACGATCACAAAGTCGATGATCGTGTTGATAAACGACCCGTAAGCGATTATCGGCGCGCCGGCCGCCTTCGCCGCCGCCAGCGACTCATACGGCTTGCCCGAGAGATTCAGATACAAGCTCGTAAAATCGACCTTGCCCAGCACGAATCCGACCGGCGGCATGATCACGTCGTTTACCAGCGAGCTCGTGATCTTGCCGAACGCGGCGCCCAGGATGAATCCCACGGCAAGATCGACCACGTTTCCTCTCATCGCGAACTGCTTGAAATCGGAGAGCATCGACATGTCTGAGGACCTCCCTTCGCTTCTTGGACTTTTGTCACATAGCAGCCTCACCCGCCGGGCGCGACCGCGCGCACCCCTTGCGGACCGTTGTCGCATCGGCGCGCGCTGCGATAATCTAGCCTCGAACTGCTCGCATCGCGTGCACCATCCCGCGAGAGAAGGAGAATGGTCATGTCGAGCAATCTCAGCTCCAAAGCGATTCACGACCGTCTCAGCCACCCCGTCATCGACGCGGACGGACACTATCTCGAATTCGGCCCTTCGATTCTCGATTACCTCAGACGCGTGGGCGGCGACCGGGTCGCCGAAGCCTTTGAGGGGCGCAATGGACGCGTGGCCCATGTGCTCAATCAGACGCCGGAAGAGCGCCGCGAGCAGCGCCGCGCCCAGGAGGCGTTCTGGGCCGCGCCGACCAAAAACACGCGCGATCGGGCGACCGCGATGCTGCCACGGCTGCTCTACGAGCGGCTCGACGAGCTCGGCTTCGATTTTACCGTGCTCTACCCGACCGCGGGGCTGGGCGTGGCGTTCATCCCGGACGAGGAGCTGCGGCGGGCCACCTGCCGCGCGTTCAACATGTACGTCGCCGATCACTTTCGCGAGTTCTCGGACCGGATGACGCCGGCCGCGGCAATTCCGATGTACACCCCGGCGGAAGCGGTCGAAGAGCTGGAATACGCCGTCCGCACGCTCGGGCTTAAAGTCGTCCTGCTCGGCAGTATGGTCCGTCGCCCGATTCCCGCCGTTCAGCGCAAGGCGCCCGCGGCCGGACGTTACGCCTCCTGGTACGACACGCTGGGACTCGACAGCGAGTACGATTACGACCCGGTTTGGGCGAAGTGCGTCGAGCTCGGCGTCTCGCCCACCTTTCACACCGGATCGCGCGGGATTGGCTTTCGCGTGTCGCCCACCAACTTCACCTACAATCACATCGGCCATTTCGCGGCGGCCAGCGAAGCGGTATGCAAAGCGATCTTCATGGGCGGAGTCACGTGCCGCTTTCCAACTCTGAAGTTCGGCTTTCTCGAGGGCGGGGTCGGATGGGCTTGCACCTTGTACGCCGACCTGATCGGCCACTGGAAGAAGCGCAATCGCAAGGCGCTCGAAGAGGTGGACCCCGCCAATCTCGATCGCGCGATGCTGTCCGAATTGATCCGCCGCTACGGGGGCGAGGAACTCGCGCGCCGCTCGGAGGCGTCACGCAGCCTGGATAAGGGCCAGCGCGGCGACGCGGTCGGCGGAATTCGCGAGCTCGACGACTTCGCGGCGTGCAAGATCGAGCGGCCCGAAGATATCCGCGATCTGTTCGTCCGCAATTTCTATTTCGGATGCGAAGCCGACGATCCCATCAACGCCTGGGCTTTCAACCGGCGCGCAAATCCATACGGCTCGAAACTCAATACCCTGTTCGGCTCGGATATCGGCCATTTCGACGTCGTGGATATGTCCAAGGTGCTGATCGAGGCCCACGAACTGGTCGACGACGGGTTGATCACCGAGGATGATTTCCGTGATTTCGTTTTCGAAAGCCCCGTGCGGTTCTGGGGAGAGGCCAATCCGGACTTCTTCAAGGGTACGGTCGTGGAAAGCGCGGCCGCGAAACTCCTGCAGCAGGAAACCGCGCATAACGCCGCGGCTGACTGACCGGCCTCAGGCGGAAAGGGAAGATTCACTTGGATCAACCGAAGCGCGGAATCCTGCTTACGATTTTCTCGGTCCTGTTCCTGATCGGCGCCATCCAGGACGCCCTCAAGCCGTTCCATCTTGAAGGGCCGCAGACCGCCCTTGTCTTTCTGGGCCACCGCCTGACCGGCGCGGCCAATGTTGTGATGAGCATCGTGCTTGCGGTTTTCCTCTTCTCTTACGCGGCCGGAATATGGCGGATGAAAAAGTACGCGCTTGCGATGAGCTTCATCTACGGCGTTTACGTGCTCATCAATCTTACGGTGTTCACCATCACGTATTCGGGTCAGGACAACGGCCCGGTCTCGTTCCTGATAGCGTTCACCCTCGGCGCGATTATCATTCCCTGGGGCGCCGCGATTACCTTGTGGCGCAATCGCGCGGTGCTCGCCTAGCCCGATGCCACACGAGCGGTGTTCTGGCGTTTTTCAAGCCGCCGCGATTCGGAATCGCGCCTGATGCAGTCACGGAGTCATGAACCCGCCGCCGAGTGGCTCGAACCCGACAGCCTCGGCGGCTTCGCGTCCGGCACCGCCGGCCTGATTCGCACCCGCCGGTACCACGCCCTGCTGCTGTGTGCGACGGAGCCGCCCTCGGGCCGGATGGTGCTCGTCAACGGAATCGAAGCGTGGGTCGAGACTCCCGGTGGACGCTTCGCGATTTCGTCCCAGCGTTACGCGCCCGATGTGATTTATCCGGATGGCGCGAGCAGGATTGCGGAGTTTACACCCGCGCCATGGCCGCGATGGGTTTTCGCGCTGCCCGGCGGCATCGAGATCGAGCACGGCATTGTCGTGCAGCCGGGACGAGCATCGACGGCGATGTACTGGCACATGCGTTCCGGAAAAGCCGCCATGCTGGAGGTTCGCCCGCTGGTCTCGGGCCGCGACTACCATTCGCTGCATCACGAAAACCCCGCCTTCAACTTCGCGGCTGAGACCGCCGGCTCTCGCGTTATGATTCGTCCATACAAGGGCGTGCCGGCGATCGTATTCGAATCAAACGGAAACTACTCGCACGCTCCCGATTGGTACCGCAACTTTTTTTATGAGCAAGAGCGCGCCCGCGGACTCGATTGCGTCGAGGACCTCGCTGCGCCGGGTGTTTTCCAATGGGACCTCGCGAAGGGCGAAGCGACGCTGGCGGTTAGTTGCGAAGGTCACGCGGATGGTCCCGGAGTGTCCGAGATTCGCGCCGTCGAGGCGCGCCGCCGCGCCGCCTTCACGGGCCCGCTCGATGCGGCCGCGCAGGCATACATCGTGCGCCGAGGCTCCGGAAAAACGATCGTGGCCGGCTACCCGTGGTTCACCGATTGGGGACGCGACACGTTCATCTCGGTGCGCGGACTTTGCATCGCGAGAGGCCGTATCGAGGAAGCGTGCGCGATCCTGCTGGAGTGGGCCGGCAGCGTGTCGGGCGGGATGCTGCCGAACCGGTTTCCAGACCGCGGCGACCAGCCCGAGTACAACTCCGTGGACGCATCGTTGTGGTATATCGTCGCGGTGCAGGATCTCCTGATCGCCGGAGCGAAGGAGATCTCCGACCGCGACCGGCGCACTTTCGAGGAGGCCATCGATGCGATCCTCGATGGCTACGCTCGCGGCACTCGCTACAATATCCATCTCGATTCCGACGGGCTGATCGCCGCCGGCGTTCCGGGAGTGCAGCTCACCTGGATGGACGCGAAGGTGGGCGATTGGGTCGTCACTCCCCGGATCGGAAAGCCGGTCGAAATTCAGGCGCTGTGGCTTAACGCTCTCGCGATTGCCGCTCCGCGCAACGAAAGATGGGCCGAACTCTATGCGAAGGGTCGCGCCGCCTTCGAGGCGCGCTTCTGGGATGAGTCGCGCGGCTACCTGAGCGACGTGCTCGATGCCAATCACATCGCGGGCCAACGCGACGATAGTTTTCGGCCAAACCAGATCTTCGCGATTGGCGGTTTGCCGCTTGCGCTGATGCATGGGCAGCGCGCCCGCCGTATCGTCGACCAGGTCGAGGCGCGCCTGCTTACCCCCGTCGGCCTACGATCGCTTGCGCAGGGGGAGCCCGGCTATGCGCCGCGCTACCAGGGCGGAGTTCGCGAGCGTGACGCCGCTTACCATCAGGGGACCGTATGGCCCTGGCTGATGGGGCCCTTCGTGGAAGCCTGGCTGCGCGTGCGAGGCTTCACCAACGACGCGAAGCGGGAAGCGCGCGACCGATTTCTCGCCCCCCTGCTCGAGCATCTCGATCTCGCGGGCCTTGGACACTTGCCTGAAATCGCCGATGGCGATGCACCGCACACTCCGCGCGGATGCTTTTTTCAGGCATGGTCCGTCGGCGAAGCGCTCCGAATAATCGCGATGCTGAAATAGGCCGGCTTTTTCGGCCAGGTTCAGTTTGACCGCCTGTTTGATGCCAAAATCCGTCTTTTCGACTGAAATAGACCAATTTCGCTCAATTAGGAGGACCAATTCCGGGCGCTGTTTGGGCAAGTAGGGTCTCCTATTGCCAATTGAGAACCCAAGAACCTATAGTTGCTCATAACAAACTAACAAGAACTCAACACAGATAATCACAGTTTCGATAGACTTAATATTACATTTCGATAGCTTTATCTACATCTAGTTGTTGTCATCGGGCAAATGCTGTCCCTTTGACTAAGACGAGATAGATGTCAGCGCCCTCACTCCTCCCATATTCGCTGCGCCGTTCTCTCGAACACAGCGAAATAGATCCGGATGCCTTTCGCATCCTGCTGGGCACCGGGCCTGAGCGCGATGGTGTCGACCTGGATCGTCTTTGGAAGACGATACGCAAGCACGTCGGGGTGCTGGTTGCGATTCCGATTGTGGTGACGGTGGTGGTGGGGATACGGGAGC